>Ga0187871_10001029_pt1 | contig 25027 bp, 11 predicted proteins | sample June2016WEW_16_1_FD_132988 | JGI IMG/M metagenome (GOLD analysis project Ga0187871, IMG submission 132988) | Peatland microbial communities from SPRUCE experiment site at the Marcell Experimental Forest, Minnesota, USA - June2016WEW_16_10 | ecosystem: Environmental > Terrestrial > Soil >...
GATCCGCGGTGGCCACCACGCTCGCCAAAGAAGGCGCTTCTTCCACGGTTTGGACCGTTACGCGCCGGTGCCGCCGGCAACCCGTTGGCGCAACGGCCAGGCTCGCTGCCACGATCACGAGAGCCGCCGCGCTTATTGACATGCGATGGGCGGGCCGGCGCTGGCTCGGAAAGGAAATCGTCATCAGTCTCCGCTCTTATCAACTTGTACCAGGCAACTGTAGAATGTAGGTCCGCCGCCCTTGTCTGTCAGACGCTCGGAAGTGAGGGCATTCACGGTGCGGCCGTCTGCCGCGTTCCGGGCCCACCGCACGGCGGGTGCGCAGACCACTCCCTGGCGCACCACGCCGTCCACTTGCGCGCGCAACAGGCAGGCGCCCCGATCATTATAGACGCGCACCTGATCGCCGGTCGAGATGCCGCGCGCTACCGCATCGGCGGACTCCATGTGCAGCGTGGCGGTGGCCGCGTCGTTTTCCGGACGGTTGCCGAAGGTCGAGTTCATGCTGTCGTCGTGTTTGGGCGAGATCATTTCCAGCGGGAAGCGCGCCCGCAGGCTTGCGTCTCCCAAGCGGGATTCCACCGGCGGCGTGTACTCGATGGACTCCGCGCCGAACTCGCACTTGCCGGAAGGCGTGCCGAAACCGCCATCGGCAAACGGCAGGAACGGATCGCCCGCGGGCGCCACCCGCAGCCGCACGAAATGCTCGCGCTCCAATTCCTCCAGCGTGATGCCGCGCACGAAAGGATGATCGGACGCGAGCAGCGTGCGGATCATGTCGTCGACGGAATCGCCGAAGCACTGGTCGTCGAAGCCCATGCGCTGGGCGAGCGCCCGAAAGACTTCCACGTTCGATTTGCATTCGCCCGGCGGCGCGAGCGCGGGCCGCGCCAATTGCAGGTAATAGTGGCCGTAAGCAAAGTACAGATCGGTGTGCTCCAGAAAGGTCGTGGCCGGCAGCAGGAAGTCGGCAAAATCGGCGGTGTCGTTCTGGAACTGTTCCAGCACTACGGTGAACAGGTCGCCGCGCTGGAGGCCGCGCCGCACGGCATTCTGATTCGGCGCGATGGCGGCGGGGTTCGAGTTGTAGACCACCAGGGCCTTCACCGGCGGATCGTTCACTTCATTCAGCGCCTGTCCCAGCGAAGACATATTCAAAATACGCGCCTCGCGGCCCAGCGCGCGCCATTGCAGGTCGGCACGCTCCAGGCCGGCTTTGTTCAAGTGAAAGGCCTGTGAGGTGGAAAGCTGCAAGCCACCGCCCACCTCTTTCCAGGAACCGGTCAACGCGGGCAGCAACGCGATGGTGCGCACCGCCATGGCGCCGCGTTCGCTGCGTTGCACGCCATAGTTCAGCCGGATCGCGGCCGGACGCGTGGTGGCGTATTCGCGCGCCAGTGACACGATCTCGTCTGGCGCGATGCCGGTCAGCGCCGCGGCGCGCTGGGGCGGATATTCTTTGACTTTCTGATCGAGTTCCGGGAACCCTGTAGTCTGCTGCGCAATATATTCCGCGTCATACAACTTCTCGCCGATGATGACGTGCATCATGCCGAGGGCCAGCGCCGTGTCGCTGCCCGGATTGATGAAGAAGTGCTTGTCCGCGGCTGCGCCGGTGCGATTGCGGCGCGGATCGATGGTGTAGAATCTGGCGCCGTTGCGGCGCGCTTCCACGATGAACGGCCACAGATGTACGTTGGTGCCGAGCACGTTTGCGCCCCAGGCGATAATCAGCTTGGAGTGCCGGAACTGCTCGGGTTCGGTGCCGTATCTAAAACCCAGAGCGTCGGTCAGCCCGGCCCCTCCCGCCGCCGAACAGATGGTGCGGTCCAGGCGCGATGCGCCCAGCCGGTGGAAGAAGCGCCGGTCCATTCCCGAGCCGTTCAGATATCCCATAGTGCCGGCATAGCTGTAGGGCAGGATGGATTCCGGCCCGAATTCCACGGCGATAGTTTTCAGGCGCGCGGCAATCTCGTCCAGAGCTTCGTCCCATGTGACTCGCACGAAGCGGCCCTCGCCCTTCCCGCCGGCCCGCCGTAAGGGGTGCAGCAAGCGGCTGGGCGCATACTCGCGCTCCAGATACCGCGCTACCTTGCCGCACAAGAATCCGCGCGTCACCGGATGCGCCGGGTCGCCGCGGAGCCGGGTGGCTTTGCCCATGGCGTCGACGGTAACCAGCACGGCACAGGCATCCGGGCAATCCAGAGCGCACACAGAATGGCTGATTTCAGGCACTTATTTGAGGATTATACCAAGGCTGGGTAGTGGTCGATTTCGGTACTATCGCCTCGGAGGGCGGCCAATCTTGGCCGCAGCCGCCCTTTTTGGGCGGCCAGAGCCGGCTGAAAAGCCGGCTGCGGGCAGAATTGCCCGCCCTCCTGGGTCACGGCCGGCCCAGGTTCTCGTACCACTTCAGATCGGCAGTGGCCGCGCCGATGCACGCGATATCCGGCCTTCCGTCGCCATTCAAGTCCGCGATGGCGCAGGCCGCGGCGGCGATACTGTTGTCCAGCACCGTCTTCGTCCACGCGGCGCCGTTGCCATCCTGGGCGTAGTAAACGTTAACGCCCTTGCCGCGATAGCCGGCGATCACTTCGTCGGAGCCATCGGCGCTCAGATCGGAGGTCAGGATAGTGTGGCCATCGGCAAGCGAATCGTCAATGACATGGCGTTGCCAGGTTCCGGCGTTTTCCCGATAGATGGCCACCTCATTGCCATGCCACGGCTCGATGGCCGCCAGAAAACGCCGCTTGCCCAGTTGTCCCACCGCAACATCGCTCGATCCGGATTTGGGCCACGGCGCAGGGTCGCCCTTCGCGATTTCGGTGCGGCTCCAGCGGCCGTCCTTGCCCAGCCTGTACAAGTGAATGCCGGTGAAGCCGGCGGTCAGAATGGCGTCGCGGCCGATGCCATCCCAGTCCACGATGTAGATCCCGTGGACCACTCCCTCATCCTCATCCGAAATGGTTTCGCGCTTCCATGCGCCTGGCCGGTAGAACACCAGCGGCGTGTGGGCGCGATCCTCGGGATGGTCGACGCCAGCGCCGGTCAGCGGCTGGTTGACCAGCACCTTCTTGCCGCTGCCGTCGATGTCGGCCCAGCGCAAGCGGTGCGAAGCGGGCAGCCGGTCGATCTCCCGGATGCTCCACGGCTGGCGCGGATCACCGTTGTGGCTCAGCACGGACAAAATGCCGGCGCTGTGCTTCGCGTTCATGGAAAAGCCGGACGCCAGCGCGATCTCCGGGATGCCGTCACGGTCCACATCCCACGCGGCCAGATTAATCAGGCCGGATAGGTTGCCGGCGATGACGTGGCGCTGCCAGCCGGGATTCTCGAACCACACGAGTTCGGTCATGCCGCTGGCCAGCGCCACCAGGTCGAGCTTGCCATCGTGGTTCATGTCCACCGCTACCACTTGATAGCCGCCGGTCAGGCCCGTAGCGACGGTGTGTTCGGCAAAGCGCACCGGAGGCGCGGCGCGCAGCGCGGTGCAAAGGAGGGTGAATGCGATGAGCCGCAAGCACCAAGTATAGAATACCGGAGGCGCCGCGGAGCCGGGCTTTCCCGGAGTGCCCGGAGCGCGGCGTGCCGTGCCGGCACTCTCCAGAACGTCGGCGCAAGTCGTTGATACGACGTGGCGCAGGCACTCTGCCTGCCGCGACCGCACTTCTGCGGTCGCCTGGCGCTGGTTTTTGGCGCCAGAGAGGTTCCCGAAGGAACCCCCCTTGATCGGGAGCTACTGCACCGCCACGGTAACTGCCGCCTGGCTGGAGGCAGCTCCCACCGTCACCACCACCGCAGCATTGCCCGATGGCGTGCCTGTGGGGATCGTCAGGTTGACCTGGAAGATACCCGCAACCAACGCGGGCGCAGGTCCGGCGTAAAGCACCGTCGCCGGTTGCCCACCGATAGTGGCGGTAGTCGCCAGCACCAGCACGCCGGTGGACGTCATCGGATTGAGCACGCCATCCACGGATGGCGGGTTGGTCAGTCCGCCGCCCGTGCCGAACAGCATGATCGCGGTCCCCGGCGCGGCCGGATTGGTCGCGCTATTGATGCTGAAATCCTGGTTCAGGATTGCGCCTTCACCCTTTCCGGAGGCGTCCGCCGTGAACAGGCCTGGTTCGGACGCCACCACGGGCAATGTCAGGGCCGCCGAGGTCGCGCCATCGTACACCACCTGCAGCACCGTGGTAGCCTTGCCCGCTAGCTCAAACGGCGCCATGGCATTCACCTGGCCGTTAGCCGAGTAAAGCAAGGGCACCGGGACGCCATCGAACAGAACTTGCGTTCCGCCTAGGGATGTAGCTGCCGCGGCCTCTCCGGTCGGAGCGGTCCAGGGAACGCCGGTTTGCGGCCCCAGGATCGAGCCGAAGATCGAAACCGCCATTCCGGGCGACACCGTTCCGGCCGCGCCACTGGCCGCGTTGATCACACCCGCAATGGTCGGCGTGACATTGCCGACTTGCAGCGTCACCAGAATCAACTGCGGAACCGCGGAACCCGCCTGCGTGATGTTGATCGTGCCGTTGTAGACCCCGGTTGCGAGACCCGCCGGGTTAACCGACACCGTTAGCGAAGCCGGCGTAGTCGCGCTGGTGGGCGTTACGGCCAGCCAGACGGAACCGGCCGCCGCCGTGAAGGCCAGGGGCCCTTCGTTGCTCGAAACCATCAGCGTCTGCGGCGCCGGCGTAGTTCCACTCACGGGCGCTATGAAGATAAGCTGGCTGGGCACGACGGTGAGTTGCGGTGGACCGTTAACGATCAGCGTCACCGCGACCGTCGCGATGTTGGCCGCGCCGCTGCCGGTTACGTCGATCGTGCCGCCATATGTGCCCGGCGCCAGCCCCGCCGGATTCGCCGTCACCAGCACACTGGCTGGCGCCGTGCCGGTCTGCGGGCTCAATTGCAGCCAGTTGCCGGGCGAGGTGGCCGTGAAGCTCACCGGCACGTTGGGGCTGGCGGACACCGCGAAGCTTTGCGGCGCAGGCAGGGATCCGCCGGTTTGGTAGCTGAACGTGAGCATGCCCGGCGTTGCGCTCAAGTGCGCCGCCGCGAGCACGTTGATGGTCACCGGGATATCCAGCGAAGTGTCCGGCGACCCCACGCCTTTCACCAATACGTCTCCGGTATGGGTTCCCACCGATAGCAGGCCCGGATTAATCGAGACCTGCAAGGTCGCTGGAGCGCTGGACGCCGGAGTCACGATCAGCCACTCCGCGTCGGTCGTGACAGAGGCCAGCGCCACCATGCCACCGGTGATCGTGGTTAGCGATATGGTTTGCGGTGCTGGAAATGGCAGAGCGGGCTGGTAGTTGAACGTGAGCATGCTGGGGGAAGCTGCCAGGTTCGACCCGGTGATATTGAGTTGCGCGTTGATAGTCAATGTGGTGACCGGCAAGCCCGGCATCGTCACCGTAAGCGGGGTGAGATAAACGCCCGGAACCAGTCCGGACGGATTCACTGTGAGCTTGACGCTGGCGGGCGTCGTTCCGCTGGTGGGGCTCAACGTCACCCAGTTGAATTGGCTGGCTCCGGCGGCGATGGTAAACGCCTGTGCGGAACCGTCCGAAGCCGAAATCGCCAGCGTGCTGTTGACCGGAGCGGCCGTGTTGGCGAGCGTGAACACCGTGGTGCCCGTCAATTGGATCACCGCCTTCGGTTGCGTGACCACCAAGGTAACCGCCACACTGGTCGAGCTGAATCCCGTGGCGGAGACCGTGATCGTGCCGGTGAAAGTGCCCGAAGTGGCCGTCAGGCCGCCCGGCACGATATTCGCGATGAAGCTGCCCGGCGCCGAGCCGCTGGACGGGACTTGCAGCCAGTTACCGCCGCCGCTGGTGGACGCGCTCAGAGTGTACGGCGTGCTGGCCGCGTTGGAGGTCGAAATCGCGACACTCATCCCGGCGGGCGCGGGGGCGCCGGTGGTATAGCTGAACGAAAGCGTGGTTGGCGCGGCGACCAAATTAGGCACCGATGTCACCGACAGTGAAACCGGAACGGTGATCGGGCTGCCTGACGCTCCCGCCGCCGTGATCAGGATGGAGCCGCTGTAATTATTGCCGAGCGCCAGGCCCTTGGTGTTCACGGTAACCTGCAGGGTGGCATTGGTAGTACCGGAGGGCGTAACGGAGAGCCAGTTGCCGGCCGAAGTGGGCACCGCCGTGAAGCTCACCGAACCGTTGGTGCTGGACACGGCCAGCGTCTGCGCCGGCGGATTCGCACCGTTCACCTGGCCAGTGAAGCTCAATGACGTGGGATTCACGGAGAGCACCGGCTGCGCGGAAATATTCAAAGTGACCGTGTAAGTCAGCGGCGCGGCGGCGCCTGTGGCATTGATAGTGAACGTTCCCGAAGCGGTTCCAGCGGAAGACGGCAGACTGGCTTGTACTAAGGAAACAGTCAAAGTAGTGCTGCCCGTCGTGGTGCCGTTTTGGGATACCGAGAGCCAGGGGACATTCGGGCTGCCCACACTCACATTGCTGAGAGCGGCTCCCGTACTGCCGATGGCGACCGTCGGCAAAACCGGGACAGTGCCGCCGATCGTGTAGTTAGCCGATAGCGACGAAGGGTTCGCGGTCAAGCTAGGCAACGTGCTGACCGTCAGAGTCACCGGAATGACTAGCGGGCTATTGCCGGCCTGCGCGGACGTAACGCTGATGGAGCCGTTGTAGGTATTCGCGGGCAAGCCCGACGGCGCCACCGAAACGGTCAGGTTCTGCGGTGTCGTTCCGCTGGTTGGGGATACCGATAGCCACGTGATGCCGTTGCTGGTGCCGCTGGCGGCGGCCGAAATGCTAAGCTGCGCGCCATTGCTGGTGATACTCAGTCCCTGGCTTGCGGGAGCCGTGCCTCCGGTCTGGAAAGCGAACGTGAGCGAACCGGGGTTTGTTTGCAGCGCCGGGGAGACTACCAGGCTGGCGGGTATGGTCACCGGGCTGACAGTCGCGCCTGTGGAAGCCAGCGAGATCGACCCGCTATAGGTGCCGGCTCCCAAACCGTTGAGGGCGCTTCCGTTCACCGAAGCCATCACTCCGTTAGGTGTAGTGATGGAGCCGCTGGGCGAAACGGCAAGCCATGCGCCGTTGGGGCTGGTGCTGGCAGCCGAGGCGGTAAAGGTGATGGGCTGGCCGTTGCTGCTCGTCCCAATCGAAATCGGGGACGGCGTGCTGCTGCCGATGGTGTAATAGAAAGTCACCGAGGTGGGCGACGGCGTTAGTGTCGCCGTCACGGTCAAGGTGACCGGAACGCTGAGCTGTCCACTGGCATTGCCGCAGGAAGTCGTCGGCGAGCAGGTGAAGACCACGTTGCCGCTGTACGATCCGTTGGCCAAGGTACTCGCTACGCTGGTGACCACAGATACCGTTTCGGTGGCCCCGGTCGAACTGGGAGTAGGCAATGCCTGCAGCCAATTGCCGCCGGATGAGGAGACGTTGGTACTGACCGTGTAATTGATCGCGGTGCTGCTGGAGCTGACGATCACCAGCGGCAGGGATGGCGTCGATCCGGGCGTGTAGGCAAAGGCCAGCGGAAGCGAGGTTCCCGTCGCTACCTGCATCGTAGGCAGGTTGGAGACTACCAACGTAACCGTGGCCACCTGAATGGGAGTGCCGCCCGGGGGGGTGATGGAAATCGAGCCATTGTAAGTATTCGCGGCGAGCCCGGCTATATTAACCGAAACGGTGAGCTCCGTGACGTTGGTGGTGCCGCTCCCCGTTACCGATAGCCATTGGCCGCCCGAGGTGGTGCTCGCCGAGGCGCCAAACGAAATATCGACGTTGCCGGTGGCGGTCACGATGAACTGCTGATTGGGGGGATTGGAGCCGTTCGCGACACCGCTAAAGTTCAAGGCGGTGGACGTGGAAACTGTGGTCACGTTGAACGTCACCGGCACTTGCACGTTCGGGGCGCCGGACGCCGCCAGCGTGATCATTCCGCTATATGTGCCCGGTCCCCCGGTCACTTTGGTTGGATCGGCCATCACCATAATCGCCGCACCGCCGGTCGTGCCGGTGCTGGACGACACGCTGAGCCAGTTGCCGCCCGATGTGGTGCTGGGGGTGGCCGTGAACGACTCGGACGTGCTGGGAGAAGTCGTCACGGAGAGGCTCTGCGACTGCACCGCGGTGGAATTTACGGAATTGAACGTGAACGAGGTCGGCGCGGGCACCAGGGTAACCGCCTCTGGCGTGACGGTCAGGGTCACGGTCACAAACGGCGTCGAAGCGGCCCCACTACACGGGGAAGCCGTGGAATTGGACGCGGCGCTGTACACGCAGACGTAGCCGGTGTAGGTGTTCGGAGCCAGCCCGGTTGGATTCACGCCGACGTTGATCTGGCCGCCCGTGGTGCCGGTGACCCCACCGGCAGGGTTGGCCGTCAGCCAACTTGCCGACGTCGTCACCGCGAAGGACTCGTTCACCTGGGGCGAAGTGTTCACCGTGACAGTCTGCGTGGGGGGCGCGGAACTTCCCACCGTGGCGGTGAACGGGAGTGTGGTGGGAGCCAGGGTCTCCATCGAGCAGGCGTTCGCCCCGGTGCCGCAAGCTACCGAGATAGTGCCACTGATTCCCAGTGTGGTCACGTCGCCGTTAAATGTGCTGCTGGCCCCCGGGGTGTACGTTCCTTCGCTGACCGAGGTCGGGGAATCCAGAAGGCTCGAACTGAACGCCATCGGCACTGCCGCCGGAATCGTGCCTACCGGAAATGCGACAGTGGAGTTGAAGGCTGTGTCTCCCGCCTTGAAAACGCAGCCAGTCACCTTTAGGGTGTCGTTGTTCAGGTCGGTAGCGTCGTTGAGCGTGACTGTCACGGTTGCGTTACAGGTCAAATCGAATCCACCCGCGGAAAACGTGATGGGTAAGTTGGTGTACTGGTTGGTCGTCGCGTTATACGCTACACCCACGGGATTGAGCGTATTTGTCGCCGTGAATGATCCGCCGTTCAGGCCGAGCGAATCGTCAATCTTGACGCTCCCTTGTAAGAGCATCGCGGTCCCCGTGCAATTGGTGGCGGTTCCGTTGGCGACTGTGGCCGTGGTCGGCGGGCTGGAATAGCTATAGCCGCTGCCGGGATTCTCGAGGGCATTGGAGCCGATCGTTTCCTGAGGAATTTCAACCGGCGTAGTCGGGTTGAATGTGGGGCCGAGATAGATCTTCGCCTGGGCGGGAGTGCCGCCGGAGTTGCCGCTGTACGTAATCACACAATACTGCGTCGAAGACGTCCCGGTGGCTGTGATGCCGGATACGTATGTCCCCGGTGTGGTGACCTCACCGCTACCGCTGAGATATGGTCCCAGCGTGCCGCTGACTATCACGGTCAACTGCGGCTGCGCCGCGAGAACCCCGGCCAAGCCTAGGCAGAACCCCGTTCCTAGCAGTAATTTCACAAGAACCCACGTCTTCGTCGCCACGTTTCGCTCTCCTCCGCCCCCTTAGTGGCGGCACGCATTATCCGATGATAATCCAAATAAAGCCGAACTACGTTAGTGTAAAGGATTGAAGCGCTCGTTTGGAACTCGGACCCGTTCGGCCGGGTTCCAGTACTAATGGAGCCTCGCCGGCGCGGGAGAGTCCGGGCGGTGCGCGGACGCGCAGCCAGACGCCGTTGAGTGGTGCTAGACTTGAAACCTACGGGAAAGGAAAAACTCACGTGAAAACTTCTTTCGCTATCGTCTTACTTTTGGGGCTGCTGGCAGTCTCCGGATTCGCGCAGCCAAAGGTGACCTTGATTGTTAACGCCGCCAGCTCCAGCTACCCCCCGTTGCAGAACTCCGGCATCGCGCAGGGGTCTTATTTTACGATCTACGGCTCCGGTCTCGGGCCGTCCACCGGCGTGGGCTGGAATCCCTATCCCCTGCCGACCACGCTCGGGGGTAGCACCGTGAGCGTCAGCGTGGGGGCGACCACGGTGACCGCGTACCCTCAATATGTATCGGCTAACCAGATCAATGCCGTATTACCTTCCAACACCCCCATTACCAGTGCGGCGTCTCCGGGCACCCTCACGGTGAACTACAACAGCGCGACCAGCGCCACATTTCCCATTACGGTAGTAGCGAGTTCGTTTGGGACATTCGCGTGGAACCAGCAAGGCTCTGGTCCCGGAATCTTCACCAATGCCGTCACCAACGGGCTGCTGACGCCTTTCGCTACCATCGAGCCGGCCCAGTACGTGACGATCTGGGGCACCGGTTTGGGCGCCGCGCCCAACCTCGCCACCGAGCAGTCCGCGCCGCCGCCGTATACCAACTTGTGCCCCAGCGGGTCGCCTTGCCCGGTGACCGTATGGGTAGGCAGCCAGCAGGCTACCGTTACCTACGCGGGCCGGGGGGGCTTTACCGCGGAGGACCAGATCGACTTCCAGGTGCCCCCGGGAGCGCAAGGCTGCTACGTGCAGGTGGCCGTGGAGATCAACTCCGTGATCGGCAACTTCACCAGCCTGCCAGTGGATCTCAACGGCGCGACTTGCTCGGATGCCGATGGCATCGATTACAACGACATCGCCTCCCTGGTTCAAACCAATAAGCAGGCTAACGTGGGCAACCTCGTCCTGTTCAGCGATTTCTTGAACGTGAGCACCGAGTTTGGCGGCGCCCAATGGGACAACGACACCGTGTCGGGGCAAATCGCGACCTTCACCAGCTCGACGCTGAACAGTTTCCAGGGTTTCACGCGGGTGCCCTCGGCGAACAACTGCACGGTCATCCAGTTTCTGCAGTTCCCGCCTCCAGTGGATCCCGCCGTAGGCTACATCATCAATGGTGTATTCACCCCAGTGGTGACGTTTCTGGATGCCGGACCGAGCTTGCAGATCCAGGGGCCCAACGCCAGCGCCACCGTGGCGCAGGACACCGGCGCCAATTCTTACGGCGCGCAGCCGGCGGGTAATTTGACCACCAAGGAGGGTCTGGTGGGCGGCATGACCGTCGGCGAGCTGGCCACTGCGTTGGCGACGGGGACCTGCCCCACCACCAGCACCGACAACTGTCTGCCATTCTTCCTTTCGACGAAATATGCCATCACGCCGGGCACCTACACCGTGACCGGTACGGGCGGCGCGAGCGTGGGCGCATTGACGGCGCCCATCACCGTGACGCAGGCTGCCGCGTCGTTCGATTGGACCAATCAGGCCGCGGTGACTGCCGGTCCGATAGCCCGCACGCAAGACCTGGAGATCGATTGGACCGGCGGCGATTCCAACGGCTACGTGGACATCACCGCCATCGCTTCCTCGCTGCAGTCCGGCATCGAACCCTCGGCTACCACGCCCGGCGTCCTGGTGGAATGCATCGCTCCGGCCGTCGCCGGAAAGTTCGTCATCCCAGCGTTCGTGCTGGAGTCGCTGCCGTCCACTGCCGGCAGCACGGCGCTGGTGCCGCCGGGCGAGCTGCTGGTGGGGCCATCGAGCGTCGCGTGTACCAGTACCGCCAATAATCCGACTAGCGCCACTTGTCCGGCGCAATTGACGCTGCCGTCCCACTTGGATGCGCTTTACATTTTCTACCACTTCATCCTGGGCCAAAACGTGGCCTGGGAGTAAAGCGGAACCACCGCTCCCTTTTGGTCGCGGCTCGGTAACGCTACCGAGCCGCGCGTCGCGACTGAGCCGCGCGCGTCAGCAAGCGGTCTGCTGCCGCTCCTCACTGCGCGATGCCAAAAGCGCCTGAATGCACAGCGCGGGGGCCGGTCCGCCCAGCATGAAGCTTTGCGCCCGGTCGCATCCCATGGCTTTCAGTTGTTCGAGCTGCTCGCCGGTTTCCACGCCCTCGGCCACCGCCCGCATGCCCAACCCGTGCGCCAGGCCCACGATGGATTCCACCAGCGTGCGGGTGTTATCCGCGCAGTTCATCCGCTGCACGAACTTGCGGTCGATTTTCAGATTGTCGATGGGCAGTTCCTCCAGGTAGCTCAAAGAGGAATAGCCGGTGCCGAAGTCGTCCAACGAGACGCTCACCCCTAGTTTCTTCAGCTCCTTGAGCTGCCGGACGGTTTCCCGGATATCGTGCATGATCACGCTCTCGGTGAGTTCCAGGTCCAGGTGAGCGGCGTCCAGGCCCGTCTCTGCGAGCGTGGCGGCCACGGTTTCGGCCAGGTCGCCGCGCGCGAATTGCACGGCGGAAGTATTCACCGCCACTTGCAGGGGTCCATAACCGGCGTCGCGCCACAAGCTGCCCTGGCGGCAGGCATCCCGTAACACGCGGGCGCCGATCGCGACGATCAGCCCGCTTTCTTCCGCGATGGGAATCAGAACCGATGGCGGAATCGAGCCGAACTTCGGGTTGTCCCAGCGCACCAGCGCCTCCAGCCCGGCGACGCGGCTGGTGGCCAAATCGAATTGCGGCTGGTAATGCACCGATATTTCGTTGCGCTCCAAGGCGTGATGCAGTTCGGACTCGATCGCCAGGCGGCGGCCGGCGGCCTCGCTCAGCTCCGGGTTGGACAATTGAATGCGGCGCTTGCCCTGGCGCTTGGCCGCGCTCAGCGCGCTTTCCGCCGCCCGTTGCAACGCGATCGGATCCGCGCCATCCTGCGGGTAAAGCGCAATGCCGATGCTGGCGCCCAGGAAAACCTCGTTGCCCTTCACCGAAAATGGCTGCGACAGAGTCTCCAGAATCCGCTCCGCCACGGTGACGGCATCCTGCGGCGCGCGGACATCGCTCAGTATCAGCGTGAAGCGGTCGCCCCCGCTGCGCGACAGCGTCTCGGACTCCCGCAGACAGCCCGCCAGACGTTCCGCTGCTAATCGGATTAAGCTGTCCCCCGCCAAGTGCCCCAACGTGTCGTTGATGCGTTTGAAGCGGTCCAGATCCAGGTAGAGAAGCGCCGCCATCCCGCTGTGCCGGCTGGCGAGCGCCAGGGCTTGGCGAAACCGGTCTTCGAAGACGCCTCGATTGGGCAGGCCGGTCAACAAGTCGTGCGTGGCCTGATGCGCCAGCTTTTGTTCCATGAGCTTGCGCTCGGTGATGTCGGAAAGCAGGCCGTCCCAATAACGCTTGCCATCGCGCTGATGCACGTTCACCGCGCGGCTATGCAGCCAGACCCATTGTCCGTCTTGCTTCAGGAACCGGTATTCGATGTCGTACGGATCGCCCTCATCGATAACTGCCCGATACGCGGCTGCCACTCGCCGCTGATCCTCGGCGTGTATGCGGCTCATCCAGAACCCCGGCTGACAGATTTCCTCCGGCGTATATCCGGTTAGCGCCTGGCAGTTGGAGCTGACAAAGACGGGTTGGCCGGTATCGTCGGCCACCCACACGATATCGGGAAGATTGGCAACCAGCCAGCGGTACTTCTCCTCGCTTCGCTGGAGCGCCTCCTGGTCCCTCCGCCGGCGGCTGATGTCGCGCGCGATGGTGGACGATCCCACCACGTCTCCCGCGGCGTCGCGCACCGGAGACATGGTCAGGGAAACCTCCATGGGGCTGCCGTCGCGGCGCACCGTGACCGTTTCCAATTGCGAGACGGTTTCGCCGCGGTGGATTCTGTCGAAGAGCTGGCCGGCTTCGTCCGCGCTGCCGGCGGGGGCCGGCGCTGGCTGCAAGGCTGGCTGCAAGATCGCGACGGGCTTTCCCAAGATCTCTCCGGCGGGGTAGCCGTACATGCGCTCGGCGCTCTTGTTCCAACTGACGATGGTGCCATCCAGCGCGGCGCCGATGATGGCATCGTCGGCGGAATCCACAATGGACGCCAGCAGGGCGCGGGCCTCTTGCGCCTGGACGCGCGCGGTAATGTCGCGCATGATGGCGGCGCGCGCGGTAATCTGCCCGTCCATGTTCCGAATCGGGCAAGCGGAAATGGAAATGTCGATTCGCTTGCCTTCCTTGGTCAGTCCCACGCCTTCGAACTGGCCGACGTTCTCGCCGCGCGCGAGTCTGTCCGAGATCCGCTTCAGATTCTCCCGCTGGTCGCCGGGCGCGAGTACGGAGACTGGCTTGCCGACCACCTCCTCCGCCCGGTATCCGTAAAGCCGCTCCGCGCCGCGATTCCAGCTCAGAATGATGCCTTCCGGAGTGCTGCTCATGATGGCGTCTTCGGAAGACTCCACGATGGACGCCAGGAACGCCTTGGCTTCGTTCGCCGCATGCCGCGCGGTCATGTCCCGCCGGATGGCGATGTACCTGCGAACGGCGCCGCGGTCGTCCCGCACGGGCGCGACAGTGATATCTTCTACGTAGCCGGAGCCGTCCTTGCGCTGATTGGCCGCCTTACCGCGCCAGGCTTTTCCATTCCGGATGGCTTCCCGCACCTGCTGGTGGAACGCGGGGCCGATGCCGGGCTTGCCCCGGCGTGGATTATGGCCGATGACTTCTGCGGCACTGTAGCCCGTCATCTTGGTGTAGGCGGGATTGACGTACTGTATGGTGCCCTCGCAATCGGCAATCATCACGGCATCGGAAGCCTCCTCGATCGCGCCCACCAAGCCGGCCCGCTCGATTTCCGCGCCCTGGTCCCGGGCCGATTGGGCGTTATTTTGGGCGGCCAGGTGCGCTTGTTGGCGCATGGCCACGAAGGCCGCCACAGTCAAGGCCAGCGCCAGAAACGCGATGGTGGCGAGGGGGGACTGCCGAAAAGCGCTATGGGAGGATCCAATTTCGTTGGCTAGTTGATAAACAAACCATGCCACTCCGCACCCCAGGGACGCCTTGATCAACCCGCCCGCGAAGCGGCGGCTGGGAAAACCCAGCACTGCCCCATTGTTTCCGATCCTGACCGCCGGGGTGGGATTGTTCGAATTCAGGAGCATGACGGGCGCAACACGATCCAGGCACCGGGCAGGCCACTTCCGAGCGTCTCGGCACGGAGCCTCGAGTGTTGAGATACCCGACACATGATGTCTAGTGGAATTATAGCTGCCACCCATAGGTAATTCATCTTATCCTTGGATATTTAGGACATTTACTTATACCGGAATTATGACGATTTTCAAATTGGCGCTGGGTGGCAGGGCAGGTTCCGGAGCCGCACGCCGTTGGCCCTCAAAACGAGGGTTACCTCGCCCACCTTAACTCTTGGGGGTATGGACTATACCCCAATGTATGTATGAAAATGAGAAACGATCCACCAAACAGATTTGACAGTATTGTGCCGATTAAGGATTTAGAGTGTGTCACGTACTCCGGACAGTCGTTAGCGGAAATGCGCGGCCGGGTGGCGCGGCCCGGCTAGTGCGCCGCCCGGGACTCGCTGCACGCGCCGCATTCGCCGTACTGGCGGTCGCGATGCTGGCGGGCTGCAACCGTGCGCCGGACAGTTCCCGGACCGTGCTGAACAGTGTCGGCCAGGTGCGCCAGCTCTCCCCGGCACAGGTGAGGTTGGGCATGCCGGTTCGCATCCAGGGCATTCTCACCTATTTCGACGGAATCTCCAGCTATTGTTTTGTGCATGATTCGACTGGCGGAATGCGGGTGGGTTTAGCTCCCGGACAGACTCCGCCGGCCACCGGCTGGCGGGTGGAGGTGGCTGGCATGGCTTCTTCCGGAGGCGCGGCCCCGGCCATCGCCGGAGCCCGGATATCGGCTCTAGGGGCCGATGCATTGCCGCCGTCCGTCCCAGTCTCGCCGGCACACTTACGGGACCCGGAATATGAGTACCGGCGGGTGCTCGTTTCCGGGATCGTGCGGTCGGTGGATTCTGAACGCCCGGGGCTTGTAACGCTTGAAATCCGGGCGGATCACGCCACCGTTTGGGCAAAAGTTCCGGCTTCGATCACGCAGGTTAACGACGAGTGGACCGACGCCGAGGTACGCGCCAGCGGCGTGCTGGCCGAATCCCCGGCTGAATCGGCGGCCGAATCCCCGTCTGAAACCCCGTCTGAATCCCCGTCTGAATCCAAGGAAGGTAGCCCCGGGGGCACGGACTCGACGCTTTGGATCTCCGATATCAGTGGCCTCCAGATAAAACGTCCGGCAACTCCACCCGCCGCCCTGCCCGTCAGCAAGATCCGCAGCCTTTTGGCCCGCGAGTCCACCCGGCCGCCGGCGCACCGCGTGCGCGTCCGGGGGACGCCCTACGCGCCGCTCCAGGGCGGCATGGCGGTCATGGACGAGAGCGCGCAAATCTGCGTCCGGCTCGGGCCTGTGGCCCTCGACCCTAACGCCACCGTGATCGATGTGGCGGGCTTTCTAGCCTGGGAACATGGACATCCGGTCCTCGACCGGGCATTACCGGTGGACGACGTCGAGATCGCCGACCGGAGCCAACCTCCCGCGGTGGGCGCCACGCTGACCACCGCGCTCTCCGTACACCAGTTGCCGGTGAGCGTCGCCCAACGCGCCTGTCCGGTTCACCTCCGCGCGGTGGTGACGTACTTCGATCCCTACGACCACCTCCTTTTCGTGCAGGATCGAACCGATGGCATTTTTGTCGAACTGAGCGAGAAAGAGAAAGCGCTCCTGAAGGCCGGAGACGCCGTGGATGTCACTGGGGTGACCACCGCCGATTTTGCGCCGGACGTGGCCAAAGGACGCATACAAATCCTCGGCCACCCGGGTCTCCCTGCGCCTAAGCGCACGGCGTTTGGCAGCGCGAATTGGGGCCGCGAGGACTGCCATTGGATCGAATTGGAGGGGATTGTCCAGCGCGTCGTACAGGGAAGAGCGGATACCCTGCTCACCCTGGCCTGGGGCCGGGCTTCGTATAAGGCGCACGTGCTGGCTCCCGCGAAGTCCCTGGCGCATCTTCTGGACGCCGATGTTACGCTGCGCGGCGTATGCGGCGCGCTTTTCAATGGCAAACGCCAAATGCTCGGCATCCAGATGTTCGTTCCCGGGGCTGAATGCATTCGCGTGTTGGAGGCCCCGTCGTCGAATCCTTTCTCCGTGGCTCCCACTCCCATTGCCGATCTCCTGCAGTTTTCGCGGGTCCGCGATATGGGACATCGCGTGCGGGTGCGCGGAACGGTAACTTACGCGGATCTTTCGGGGTCCACTTGGGTCCGGGATGCCACTGGCGGGGTCATGGTCCGGGACCACGACGCCAGAGGATTGGCGGCGGGAGACTTGGTGGACGTTGCGGGATTTCCGGAAATCGCCGGGTTCAGCCCCACGCTGCGCGGATCTGAGTTGAAGCGGCTGCAATCCGGCCCGCCGCCTGCACCCCTGCGCATCACCGCCGAGCAGGCCATGAAAGGCAACTTTGACGGTCAACTGGTGCAGATCGAGGGCACGCTCGTCGATCGGTTACAGCAGTTGACGGAACAGGTTCTGGCGGTTGAAACCGGGGACGTCATTTTCAACGCGAACATGCCCAGCACCGGAGCGGCGCAACCCTTCGAGCCCGGCACGCGCGTTCGCTTGAACGGCATTTGTTCGGTGGAAACGGAGCAATCCCGCGACTTGATCCTGCCGCGTACCTTCCGGCTGCTGATGCGCTCCCCCGCGGACGTCGTGATCGTGGGCCGGCCTCCGTGGTTGACGGCCGGCCGGGTAGTCCCCACCCTGGCTGGAGCCGCTCTGTTGATCCTCGCCGCCCTGGCTTGGGTGGCTCTCCTCCGCAAGCGCGTGCGCGCCCAAACATTTGCGCTGCGCGCGCAGACGGTTCAGTTGCAGGCCGCGCATCAGAAGACCCGCGAGGCGCTGCAGAAAGCGTGCGAGGCCGAAGCCTTGGACTTGACCAGCAAACAGATTCTGGAACTCATCGCCCGCGACGAGCCCGTCGATTTGATCGTCGACCACATCGCCGAAGCCGTCGCGCTGCACTGCGAGGGCGCCGTCTGCGCGATTCTGCTGGGACCGCCGCATAGCCCGCGGGCTTGCGTGGTGCCCGCCGTTCCCGGCGGCTGGCTGGAAGCCTGGAACCGGATCGACATGAACTCGGTTTCGTTCAGCCCCGAGTTCCGCGACCCCAAGCAGTTCTCCGACGACCAGGCCTGGGCAGACTTCATCGATGCGCAGAAGAATACCCGTTTCCGGACGTTCTGTTCGGCGCCCGTGGTGGTGGACGGCGCCACGGCCGGGGTGATCGCCGCCTTCTTCCGGAACGACAAGAATTCCAAGCTGGCGCAGGACGGCCCGGGCGGCGCGCAGCTCGGCTTGTGGTGCAACATTGCCGCCTTAGCCCTGGAGCGGCGGCGGCTGCACGACCAGTTGTCCCATCGCGCGCAGCATGACGGCCTGACCGGCCTGCCAAATCGGGCGCTGCTCTACGAGAGGATGGAAGCCGAGATTGAGAGGGCGCGGCGCGGCGGAAGCCTGCTGGGCGTGCTCTACATAGACCTCGACGGCTTCAAGCAGATCAACGATACGCACGGTCACGACGCCGGGGATCTGGTTCTGCAGGAAGCTGCCAGACGCATGAGTCAAAGTGTCCGCCGCGGCGATACGGTGGCACGCATAGGCGGCGATGAGTTCGTGGTGCTGCTGCCGCTGCTCAGCCGGCGGGAGGACGCCGCGCAGATCGCGGAAAAGATAGTGGCCACGCTACGGGAGCCTATCTATGCAAACCGCCAGCGGCTCTCGGTCAGCGCGTGTGCCGGTGTCGCCATCTGGCCGCTCGATGGAGAACGGCCGGATCCGTTGCTGCGGTTCGCCGATGCGCAGATGTACGGCGCCAAAAGACGGCGTTGGTACGACGCGCCGCCAAAACCTTCGGAGCAGCCAGACGCCGTCCAGCCGGCCAGCGTGCTGCGCTGAACAACTCACAAGCGCGCGTCCGGCCGGCTGTCAATTCCGGCGATTAAGTGCCATCGGAACCGGCTCCGGCCGTGAGCGTCTTCGCACCCTGCTTCCCCGTTACCCCGCGCTCGCGGGGCACCGCGTTAATGGCGTCGTTGACGGCCGACAGCAGGCCATCGCGGCGCAACGGCTTGGACAAGAATCCGGCATATCCATCGAGCAATTTCACGCGAATGAACTCTTGGTCGACGAAACCCGACATCCAGAGTACTCGCACATCCGGTCGAATGGAGAGAATCTCGTCCGCCAACTCGGTCCCGGAGACTCCGGGAATGCGCACATCCAACAATGCCACGTCGATGTGGATATGTTTCTGCTGGGCCATGCGGACGGCGTCCGCAGGCTCCGTGGCGGGCATTACGCGGTAACCCGCGGCCGTGAGGATGTTCTGAATCAACACCAGCACCGCCGCGTCGTCGTCCACGATCAAAATGGTCTCGCGGTTCCCTGTGGTTTCGGTCATTGCAAAATCCCTCGGAGGCGTGGATAACGCTTCACGCCAGTAATTCAATGCTAACCGTGGTTAATCGCTGAATGATAGGCTCTCTTTGGTTAATGGGGGACTTCCTCCTTGCCAGACCCGTACGGTCCGATACCTTGCCGGCGCTTTCGCCCACGGCTGAAACGCAACCGCAACCTTAATCTGCGATTCTGGATCTATGGAGTTGCCATGAGCGGTCCCCTATCCCCCGAAGAACTGCGCAAAATGAATGCCTACTGGCGCGCCGCAAACTACCTGTCGGTGGGCCAAATCTACCTTTACGAAAACCCGCTGCTCCAGGAGCCGCTGCGGATCGACCATATCAAGCCGCGCCTGCTGGGCCACTGGGGCACCACTCCCGGACTCAATTTCGTTTATGTGCATTGCAATCGCCTGATAACACAGCACGATCTGGACATGATCTACATCGCCGGCCCCGGCCACGGCGGTCCCGGCCTGGTCGCCAATACCTACCTGGAAGGCGTCTATAGCGAGTATTACCCCAACATCTCCCGCGATGCGGAAGGCATGCGGCGCCTGTTCAAGCAGTTTTCATTCCCGGGGGGCATTCCCAGCCACGCTGCGCCGGAAACGCCCGGGTCTATCCACGAGGGCGGAGAACTGGGTTACTCGCTGCTGCATGCCTACGGCGCCGTCTTCGACAATCCCAGCCTGCTGGCGTGCTGTGTAGTGGGCGATGGCGAAGCCGAAACCGGATCGCTGGCCACCAGTTGGCACTCCAACAAATTTCTGAACCCGGCGCGCGACGGCGCGGTGCTTCCCATTCTGCACCTGAACGGCTACAAGATCGCCGGTCCCACGGTCCTGGCGCGCCTGCCGCGCGAGGAACTGGCGGACCTCTTTCACGGCTACGGCCATGAGCCGCTGTTCGTCGAAGGCGACGATCCCGATACGATGCACCAACTCATGGCGGCCACGCTCGATCGGGTCCTCGACCGGATTCAGACCATCCAGCGCGAGGCCCGCACCGGCGCCGTCTCCGGACGCCCGCGCTGGCCGATGATCGTGCTGCGTACCCCCAAAGGCTGGACCGGACCCAAGTTTGTGGATGGCATCCAGATCGAAGGGACATTCCGTGCGCACCAGGTGCCGCTCACCGACTTGGCCAAGCCCGAGCATCTGAAGATGCTGGAAGAATGGATGAAGAGTTACCGGCCCGAGGAGTTGTTCGACGCCGCCGGCGCGCTCATTCCGGAATTGCAGGAACTGGCGCCCAAAGGCCGGCGGCGCATGGGAGACAACCCGCACTCGAACGGCGGCCTGCTCCTGCGCGATCTCAAACTGCCGGACTTCAGCGACTACGCCGTGGACGTCCCCAAACCCGGTACGGTCGTCGCCGAAGCCACGCGGGTGATGGGCAGGATGCTGCGCGACGTAATGAAGCTCAACGCGGATGCCGCGAACTTCCGCGTGGTGGGCCCCGACGAAACCTCCTCGAATCGTCTCGACGCCTTGTTCGAAGTCACCAACCGCATGTCGGAGGCTGAGATCTACCCCAATGACGACCACGTAGCCGCCGATGGCCGCGTCCTCGAGGTGCTCAGCGAAAACATGTGCCAGGGCTGGCTGGAAGGCTACCTCCTGACCGGCCGGCACGGCTTCTTCTCCTGCTACGAAGCCTTCATCCACATCGTCGATTCCATGTTCAACCAGCACGCCAAGTGGCTGGAGTCGACCCACCACATTCCCTGGCGCCGGCCCATCGCGTCGCTGAATTACCTGCTCACCTCGCACGTCTGGCGGCAGGACCACAACGGCTTCAGCCATCAGGACCCTGGCTTTATCGATCACGTCGTCAACAAAAAAGCGGGTGTCGTACGCGTCTATCTCCCGCCGGACGCCAACACGCTGCTCTCCGTCACCGATCACTGCTTGCGCAGCCGGAACTATGTCAACGTGATCGTGGCCGGCAAACAGCCTGCGCTGCAATACCTCGACATGGAATCCGCCATCGAGCACGCCACCACCGGCATCGGCATCTGGGAATGGGCCTCCACGGACAATGGCGTCGAACCGGACGTGGTGATGGCCTGTTGCGGCGATATCCCCACACTCGAAACACTGGCCGCCGTGGACCTGCTCCGGCGCAACCTGCCCGATCTGAAGATTCGCGTGGTCAATGTTGTGGACCTGATGGTGTTGCAGCCTTCCACCGAGCATCCGCACGGCCTCGCGGATAGCGAATTCGATTCGCTTTTCACCGCCGACAAGCCCATAGTCTTCGCCTTCCACGGCTATCCCTGGCTGATTCACCGGCTCACTTACCGCCGCACGAATCACGACAACATGCACGTGCGCGGCTATAAGGAAAATGGCACCACTACCACGCCGTTCGACATGACCGTGTTGAACGACCTGGACCGTTTCCACCTGGCCGGCGACGTGATCGACCGCGTGCCGCGCCTGCGCAATATCGCGGCGCACATCAAGCAGGATTTGCGCAATAAGCTGATCGAACACAAGCGTTACATCGCCATCCACGGCGACGATCTGCCGGAAATCCGCGACTGGAAATGGCCCTACTGACGGAGGGCGGGCAATTTTGCCCGCAGCCGGCTTTCAGCCGGCTCTTGGCCTAACCTATGAAAATCCTAGTACTCAACGGCGGCTCCAGCAGTTTCAAAAGCAGCTTGTACGAGGTGGCTGGCAATGAAGGCGCCGCCGCACCCAGCCCGCTATGGGAAGCCCGCGTGGATTGGGAACACCACCCCGGCACAGCCGAAATCCAAATCAGAGCGGCCGGCGTAGTCTCTACCCACAGCATCCCGGTGAAGTCCCCGCTCGACTCCCTCGATCCACTCATGGAAATGCTGCCCCAGCGCAGCGAGATCCACGTGGCCGGACACCGCGTGGTCCATGGCGGGCGGGCCTTTCGGGAAAGCGCGCGCATCACGCCCGCGGTGCGCGCGGGCATCGCGCAAATGGCCAGCTTCGCGCCCGAACACAACCGCCTGGAACTGGAAGCCATCGAGTGCATGGAACGTATCCTGGGCCCGGACGCCGTGCAGGTGGCCGTCTTCGACACCGCGTTCCACGCCAGCCTGCCGCCGCCTGCCTACGTGTATCCAGGACCTTACGAATGGCTTGGCGAGGGCATCCGCCGCTACGGATTCCACGGCATCAGCCACCAATACACCTCGCGGCGGGCGGCCGCCATCCTCGGCAAGGATCTGGCGTCGCTGCGCATGATCACCTGCCACCTGGGCAACGGCTGCTCGCTGGCGGCCATCCGCGATGGCATAAGCATCGACACCACCATGGGGTTCACCCCGCTCGAAGGCCTGATGATGGGTACCCGCTCGGGCACCATCGACCCCGGCATTATCATTCACTTGGTGCGCCATCGGGGGTATCGCGCCGAAGCGCTGGATCGCGCGCTGAATAAGGAGTCCGGACTGCGCGGCGTCTCCGGTATCTCCGGCGACATGCGCACGGTCCTGGCGGCAGTCGATCGCGGCGATGCGCGCGCGCAACTGGCGTTCGATGTATACGTGCACCGCTTACGCTCTGAGATCGGCGCCATGCTGGCGAGCCTGGGCGGCCTCGACGCGTTGGTCTTCGCCGCCGGAGTCGGCGAGAATTCCCCGCAGGTGCGCGCCCAGGCCGTCGCGGGTTTTGCGTTCCTGGGCGCGAAACTCGACGAGGCGAAGAACGCGCAATCCCCGCCGGATGCGGATATCGCGGCGCCGGATTCGGCCGTGCGCGTGCTCGTGGTACACACGCAGGAAGAGTGGGAAATCGCCCGCGAGTCTTTCCGCGTAGCCGGCGCGGCCTGAGATCGGGAGGCGAGGATTCCATGCGCCACATTCTCGTGTATGCCGACTCTTTGACCTGGGGCATCGTTCCCAACACACGCAACAGGTTGCCGTTCGAGGAACGCTGGCCGGGCGTGCTCGAAGACAAGCTGCACCAACTGGGCAGGCCCGTACGCATTGTTGAGGATTGCTTGAATGGCCGGCGCACCGTCTGGGACGACCCGTTCAAGCCGGGCCGGAACGGATTGCTTGGTCTGGCGCAACGCGTGGAGAGCCACTCCCCGCTCTCGCTCGTAATCCTGATGCTGGGGACCAACGATTTTCAGTTCTCGCACCCTTTTAACAATGCATGGTCCGCCGCGCAAGGCATCGCAATCCTCATCGATGCCATCCGGCGCGCGCCCATCGAGCCGGGGATGCCGGTCCCCCCGATCCTGGTGGTGTGCCCGCCGCCCATACATTCCCCGCAAGGCGTCATAGCGGCCAAGTTCGCCGGCGCGGAAAACGCTGTCTGGGACTGGCGGACGAGTATCGCGCCGTATGCGCCGCGCTGGACTGCGGTTTCTTCGACGCAGCCAGTGTCACCTCCTCAAGCAGAGTCGATGGGATTCACCTGGACCGGGATCAGCATCTTTCGCTCGGTCTGGCATTGGCGGATCCGGTCGCCACCGTCTTGGAATCCGGTGGCCTGGCGGGTGAGGGCCTTTGACGACGCCATCCCAGCCTAATCCCAGGTTCGAATCAAGCCCAGAACTTCAACGTCGTTTGCGATGAGGACGCCGTGTTCTCCGCAGTAACTACGCACGACCGAGTGGTAGAAATCGCGGTTCAGAGTACACAAGATGTCAGCGCGGCCCGCAACGGCAGTGTGAACGACCGGGTCATCGTCGGGGTCGTCCTCTGGCCTTTGCATGAGATCGAACGAGGATATTGGTGTCGAGGGAATCCTCATCCGGGGCCGTGGCGCACTTGATCGACGGCCTCATCCACCGCAGCCTCGATCTCTTCATCACAAATGTCTCTCACCTTCGCCGCGCGTCTGAATCTCCTGCATTTGATCGTATCAAAGGAGTGCTACTCATTAGTTGGAATAGTTGGAATCAGTCACGATCCATCACCGTGAGCATGAGGTCCACCACCATGCGCCGCACCGGACGCATCAACGGGAACCCCGCCAGCTTCACCAGCCGCTCCACGATCGCCGCGCTCTTCCGGATCAACGTGCGCGTCCGCTGCTGCGCCGCCGAGCGGTCGTAAATCCAAAAAAGGATCAGCCCCATCTGGTACATCCACAAGATGCGCGGCAGGTGCGGCTCCAGGTCGCGCGTTATCCGGACGCCGCTCGAATCCAACGCCCGCGCGAACGATCTCATGTCCCGCTCCCGGATCTCCCGCGTCCGCGCACTGAATGGCGAGAGCGCGTGCTCCGGATCGGCGTGTGCCGCCAGCGCTCCCAGCAGGCGCCGGTTGGGCTCGAAGTACTTCGGCTTCGCCTCCAGCAGCTCACCCAGCCGGTCCTTCAGATGCTTCGCGCCTGCCAGCGCCTCTTCGATTAACGGCTCCAGCTCCTGCTGGGACTGGTCGTAGAACGCCAGCGCGATGGCGTCCTTCGAATCGAAGTAGTAATACGCCGCGCCGGTCGCCACGCCCGCCTCCGCGGCGATCTCGCGCATGGTGGTCTCCTCGAATCCCTGCCGCCGGAATAGTTCCATGGCGGCGTCCAGAATCCGCGCCCGCGTCTCCGCGCTCTTGGCGTTCATTATTCGAGCGCCTTGCCCAGTGGCGCGCTCTCCGGATTCCAACTGCCTCCGCCGTGCGCACGCGCCTGCCCGGAACGCTCCCGCCCCCGCTTCCGCAGCCGGTGGAAGACGAATAGATTGAAGAAGTGCATGATCCCCAGCACCAGCAGCACCACGCCGACTTTGTCCGAAACCAGCTCCATCGCCGCGCGCGCACTCCCCAGGTTGCCGGAGGTGCTTAAAGCCAGCATCACGTAACCCACGTTGATCAGGTAGAAACCCACTACCAGCAGGTGGTTCACCGAATCCGCCAGTTCCGCGTTGCCCTGAAAAGCGTCCACCAGAAAAACCCGCC
>Ga0187871_10001031_pt1 | contig 25001 bp, 11 predicted proteins | sample June2016WEW_16_1_FD_132988 | JGI IMG/M metagenome (GOLD analysis project Ga0187871, IMG submission 132988) | Peatland microbial communities from SPRUCE experiment site at the Marcell Experimental Forest, Minnesota, USA - June2016WEW_16_10 | ecosystem: Environmental > Terrestrial > Soil >...
ACAGCGGGGAACATCATCACGATCGTGGGAAAGTACGGCACCAACGGAGATAGCGGCGACGAAGGACCAGCGTCAGCCGCTCTGCTCAATATGCCGCAACAGTTTTGCGTAGATGCGGCGGGGAACATTTATATTGTCGAACTGGCGGGATACGTGCGGCGGATCGATGGGCAGAGCGGGACGATCACCACCATCGCCGGCAACGGAGGCACGAAATTCGGCGGCGACGGCGGCCAGGCGACGGCAGCCACGCTGGTGCGTCCGATGGGCATCGCGGTGGACTCCGGCGGCAACCTGTATATTGCCGACAGCGGCGACTACCGGATCCGCAAGATCAGCGGTTCCACAGGCATCATCAGCACGTACGCGGGCACCGGCGCGATCGCGGAAAACGGCGATGGGGGCAGCGCCCTGAAGGCTGCCTTCGAGACACTGGGCGCGCTGGCTGTCGACAGCCACAATAACCTGGACGCGATCGACTTCGACCGCGTGCGGAGCATCAGCGCGACGAGCGGCACCATCGCAACGGTGGCCGGCACCGGCACGCCGGGGATGAGCGGTGACGGCGGACCCGCCACGAAGGCGGAGCTGACGACGCCCGAGGGCCTGGCGTTCGATACCGCCGGCGACCTCTTTATCGCGGATACGGGAAACAAGCGCATCCGCGAAGTCGCGGCGAACGGGGGTATCATCTCCACCGTTGCGGGGACATTAGGAAATGGCGACGGGGGCCTGGCGGCGGGCGCCGTCCTGACCAGTCCAGCGGCAATCGCGGCGGACGGTACTGGGGATCTCTTTATCGGCGGCGGGGGTACCATTCGTAAAGTGAGCGCGGCCACCGGAATCATCTCCACCATCGCCGGCGGCGGAACCAGTACGCTGGATGGAGTCTCCGCCTTGCAGGCTATCCTGAACCCGTTGAGCCTGGCCTTCGATTCCGCGGGCAATCTGCTGGTCGGCGAACCGGGCCTGATCCGCAGCATTAGCACGGCCGGCGCGATCACCACCATTGCCGGCACGGGCGTCGCGGGATGGGGAGGCGACGGCGGGCCGGCCGTGGCGGCCCAACTGGGCTACGTTACGGCGCTCGCGATCGATCCGGCGGGTGAAGTGATTTTCGTGGATTCCACAAACAGGCGGGTCCGGAAGATCGACGCCACAGGCGCGATCAGTACGGTCGCGGGCAATGGGCAAGGATTTACCGGACTTGGCCAGCCCGCTTCCCAAACCGGGCTAGGAGCGATCTCGGGTGTCGCGGTGGATGGCAACGGCAACATCTATACCAGCGGCCTGGACCTCTACTATCTGCTGAAGATCTCGGCGGCCGGCGTAGTGTCCATCGCGGGCGGGATCGGCGGATGCGGTTACATCGGCGATGGCGGACTGGCGACCAACGCGGGGATGTGCCGGCCATCCGTTATTGCGGTGGACGCCAGCGGCAACATCTTCGTGGGCGATGCGACCTGCTACTGTGTACGGCGCATCGCGCCGGACACCGGCATCGTGCAGACGGTGGTCGGCACCGGCAGCATGGGTTACACCGGCGACGGCGGACCCGCGACGAAGGCGGAGTTGCGTTATGTATCGGCCATCGCGCTGAACGGAACGACTCTCTATGTGGTGGACGGAACCGCCGCCGTAGTGCGGGCAGTGACTCCCGATACACCGCCGGCGCTGCCCGGTCCGCCGAGTTTCTCGACGCTGGTCAGTTCGGCGAGCTATTCAACGGGACCGGTGGCGCCGGGCGAGTTGATCACATTCTATGGCAACTACCTGGGGCCAGCCCAGGCCAACACCTGGACGCTGGGATCGAACGGGCTGCTGACGATTCCGAACGCCGGCATCCAGATTCTCTTCGACGGCGTGCCTGCGCCGCTGGTTTATATTTCCGCGGGCCAGGTGAACGCCGTGACGCCCTATTCGGTGGTCAACGGATTTAAGACGTTGACGGTGGAGACGGCCGGCGGCACGGTTTCGAGCACCACGATCGGCTCAACCGCGACGGCGCCGGGAATTTTTCCGGACGCAATTGTCAATGAGGACGGCACGGTGAATGGCCCATCGAATCCGGCGCCGGTGGGATCGTACGTGGAGATGTATGGGACCGGGCTGGGGCAGACCACGCCGGGCGGGGTGGATGCTACCATCACGCCGGTGAGCAATTATCCGAAGCAGGTTTATCCGGTGACGTTGAGCATTAGCAAGAACCCGCTTTTCTCCACGCCGATCCAGATGAATGTGTTTTACTTCGGGCCTGCGCCGGGGCTGGCGGCGGGGGTTTCGCAGATCAACGCGTTTGTGCCCGCCGGCACTGAATCGGGCGAAAACTTCGTACAGATTACGGCGGGGCCGGATGTGAGCCCGGCGATTCCGTTCTACGTGCAGTAAGGAAGAGAGGGAGCCGGAGGCCTGAATTTGCCGGGCTTCCGACTCTCCTATTCTTAGCCCGCTTCTATGTACCAGGGGACGTTGACCACCAGAATGCGCCCGTTTCCCTTGAAATACAGCATGGATTTCAAGGCCGTTCCGCGCTGGTTGTGGAGCATGTGGTAATACCAGTGCCGTTCGACGATTTCGGGAATGATCACGGCGACCTGGCGGTCGGGATTCTCGCGCGCGAGCTTCAGGATGTAGTCCACAATCGGCGTGATGACGAAACGATAGGGCGAGGGAAGCACCACCAGTTTCGGCGGGTTCATGCCGAGTTGCAAGACCGGCTGTTCCACGAATCCGTACCACTCCTGCCGGAGGAATATGGTGTGTTCTCCGGAATCGATGTGCAAGGCGACCACATCGGGCGAGACGGTCAAGGCGAAGGTAAGGGCGCGCTTGGCGATCTTACTCCACCGGTCGAGCGGCATGACCACCAGCGGCGCTTGAAAGTTACGGAGTTCCAGCGGCGACTGGCTCAGGACCGACATGCCGACCTTGTGGTATTGACGGCGCACGGCGACCATGACGATCAGCAGGCACGGAATGAGCAACAGTGTGATCCAGGCGCCTTCCATGAATTTCGCGACTAACACCACGACCACCGTGATTGCGGTAGCGACGGCGCCCAATCCGTTCACAAACATGCTGTGACGCGCGCCGCGTCCGCCGACGCGTTTCCAGTGAACAACCATGCCGGCCTGCGAAAGCGTGAAGGCCAGAAAAGCGCCCACCGCAAACAATGGAATGAGGCGGTCGGTGACGCCACCGAAGACGACCAGCAGCAGGGCGGAGAGCGCAACCAGCACGTACACGCCCTGGGAGTAGATCAGGCGGCGTCCGCGGGCGCCGAACGAGCGGGGCAGGAATCCATCGTGTGCGATGGTCCGGCAGAGGCGGGGAAAATCCGCGAAGGCGGTATTGGCCGATAGCGCCAGCACCAGCAGGATGGAGGCGATGGTCACGTAGTAGAATGCGCCCTTGCCGGCCACCGCCGCAACCAGCATGGCGAGCACGCTCTGGTATCCGGGAGCTCCGGGATCGGTAGCGGCGATGTCGTACGCTTTCACCAGCCACGCGATGCCGGCCAGCATGACGATGAGCAGTCCGATGATGACGGCCAGGGTTCGCCGGGCGTTTTCGGCGGTGGGCTCGCGAAACGCCTTCACGCCGTTCGAGACCGCTTCCACGCCGGTCATCGCGGTGCACCCGCTGGCGAACGCCTTCAGCAGCAGCCAGGCGCTCACGGCTGCGAGTGCGGGCGGGGCGGGTGGCAGTTTCACGACAGGTATGGGATGGCCGCCGCTGGCCAGAGTCCTGACCGCACCGATGACGATCGCAATAAGCAGAGTGCCGACAAACAAGTAAGTCGGGATCAAGAACACCACGCCGGTTTCGCGCACGCCGCGCAAGTTGACGACAGTGACTACGGCGAGGATGGCCAGGCACATCGGCAGGGTGTGCGGTTCCAGGCTGGGTACGGCCGAGACCAGCGCACCCACGCCCGCCGAGATACCCACTGCCACCACCAGAATGTAGTCGATCATCAAGGCGGCGGCGGCCAGCAGCCCGGGAAAGACACCCAGATTGGAACGCGCCACGGTATACGATCCGCCGCCTCCCGGATAAGCTTCGATGGTCTGGCGGTAGGAGAAGAAGACGATGGTGAGGAGGACGACGATGCTGATGCTGATGGGCAGGATGTAGGCGACGCCGGCGGCTCCCAGGGGGATCAGCAGGGTGAGAGCGGCTTCCGGGCCATATGCGGCGGAGCTGAGGGCATCCAGGCCAAAGATGGGGATGCCGGCCATGGGGCCGATGCGCTCGGCTCGCTCGTCGGACGTGGGGAGAGGGGTTCCGAACAGGAAGTCGAGGATGGGCATGCGGTTTGGACCATTATAATAGGCCGGGCCGCGGAAAGGCGCGCGCTGAGGAAAACAGGGCAGATTCCCGCGCGGGAACCTGCCCTGGAGATTACTGGATCGCGATCAGGGATCCGTTTCCGTACACTGCCTGCGTGCCGTTGTACACGATGATGGCGAATGGCGCTTTATAGCCTGTCTGCGTATCCGTGGGCACTATGAAATCCACCTCGTACACTCCCACCATCCCGTAGGCGTAGTGGGCCGAAGTGACCGTAACCCCGTTGTTATTGATTCCGACTACCACCGGCGCTATCACCTGCAGCATCGCCGGCACCCAGACGTTATCCGAGTTTAGCGTAAACGGATTGAACTCGTCGGTAACCAGCGGATTCGGCGCCATGGTCTGGCCGAGTCCCGTGACGAACATCCGGATCACTTCGCCGCGGGCGACCGGATTTGAATATCCGGCGAAGCTCCCATCGGGCCTTACCAGGACCGCGCGCGTATTCCCATCGCCATCCACGAATCCGAAGATCCCGGGGCTGTACGGCAGCACCGTGACTTGGTAGGCGGGAGAAGCGATCGGGACGGTGGAACCGGCGGGCGTAATGCTGAGCACCATCGGAACCGCTGCGGGTGGCGTCGCCGACGACGCAGGCACCTCACAAGGCACCTGTACCGAGACCGATACCTGGCCGTTACCCGCTGCTACATCCAGAATCGGCGCGAGTATACCGCTGAAACTGACGGTGACGCCCGCTACTTGAGTTGTCGGTTCGAAGTAAGAGGCTACCACCCCCTGGACAGCGGGCGTCAGGCCGGTCGCATAGATCGTCGCCAGGCTGCAAGGCGAGAGGAACTGGTTCTGGAATCCGGCGGAATTCACGACTTGCGTAATCACGGCGTATGGCGGACTGACCGTCAAAGTGAAGTTCTCAGTAAAACTCTTGTTGCCGGACGTCGCTGTAGCCGTGACCGTAACTGTACCGGGAGTCGTGCCCGCGGTCGCGGTGATAGACGCCACACCCAGCGCGGTTACGGCGCTAGGCTGGCTCAGAGTCACCGTTGCGTTTCCGGTTGAGCCGGTGACGGCGAAGTCCACGGTGCTGCCATTAACCGGAGCGCTGCCATCGGTTAGCAGCACTGACAGCGGTTCGGAAAACGCGGTGCCCGCGGCGGTGCTCTGGTTATTCCCTGAAGTAGCCGTTATGCCGGTGATGACGGTGTTTACCGCGAGGGTGTAGATGCCGGCCGGTACGTTGGAATAATTCGGTAGAGTCACGCTGACTTGAACCGAGGGCCCCCCGGTCGCGGTCAAAACCGCGGTGGCTACGCCATTGGCTCCGGTTGTGGCGCCCGCGCTGGCGAGCGTCCCAGGGCCGCTTACGGTCCACTTCAGAGCGATACCCGATAACGGATTCATACTCGCATCCGTGACTTGCGCGGTGATGGTGACGCCGACGTTCGGGTTGGCGGTGGCGCTGCCTTTAACGGAAACGATCGCCGGCGATCCGGGAGTTACTTTGAACGGCGTCGGAGAATAGCTCGCAAAGCCGCCGCCGATGACAATGGTGTAGTTACCCGATCCGATGGCGCCGCCGAAAAGCGGGATGCACGTCGCCGTGCCGGTGGAATCCGTAATCACGGTACCGGGCCCTTCGCCGTTTCCATCGATTACATTGACGCCTGTCTCGCAACTGACCGTCGACTTGGTACTTGAAGTCGAAACCAGCGTCACCGAAACACCTTGAATAGGTCCGTTAGCTCCTACCACGCTGAGTGTGATCGGCTTGCACGAAGCGTCCGAGCTTGGGCCGCACGTCTGGCCCACCGCGCCGCTCAGCGATTGCGGGGGCGAGGGAGTCAGTTGGTACGAAACGGCCGTCGCGCCGGAATCCAGATAAGGCAGAGCCGTGGTTTCATAAAAAGTCACGGTATTCGTTCCGGCCGTGGCACTTACCTGGGCCGGGAAAAAGTAAAGTCCGTTGAATTCGAGCTGGGGCTCGAAGGTATATGATGACAGACCTGTGGCGCCCGTATCGAGTGTCTGAGTAGCGGGCCTAAAGCCTGGCTGAGTTACGGTCCAGGTAACAGGCACATTGACTAATGGATTATTGTTGGCGTCCACCACCTGAACCACGAGCGGTGCGTATCTCTGGGGATTCAACGGACAGAGCTGACAGACTAACTGTCCATTTCCGGAAACGATTGAAATAGTCTGAGCCTGGGAAGAAGCCGGGATAAAGAACAACGCGGTTAGAAAGCTACCGGCGAAAAACGCGAGTTTCTGCATACACGTCCTCCTGACGTTAAGGGGAAGATAAAAGTGGCGGACGCGGAAGACCAGTCTAACATCTTCCGGAGCAAAAAAAAAGGGGGAGCTAAAAGCTCCCCCTTTGAATCACGACGATTGCCGTGAAGTTTTAGTGAACGAGTTGCTCACCCGTGTTACCGGAGCACATGCCACCGTTCGCGGAGCAAGTGAACGGCTGGGCTTCGCGTGCGGCATCCGGGATGATCAGAGCAAGATAGGCGGCCGCGAAGTTCTGAACTCCATAATCGCTCACAAAGCTATAACCGTGAGCAAACTGGAATTGGCAGCTTGCGATCGCGTACCCGGCGGGTACAACCGAGGCGCTGGGATAACCGGCATCCAGAGTGGACAGATCGGCGGTCCAGGTATCGCCAGGCGCGATCGCCGGCGACGTCAGGACACCCGCTACAGCTCCATTCTGGGCGAGGCCTGTTGCCAGGGCGCCGTTTGCGTAGAAGTATACGGAGCAAGTTCCGGTTTGGCCGGTCGCGCCCAACGTCCCCAGGGGATCCATGGAGGTATTGGAGATCGCGAGACCGGTATCAAAGCCGGCGAAGTCAGTCACGTACGGGAACAGCAGGGTCGTCACGCACTGCGCGGTGTTGAACAGCGAAGTGCCTGCCGGCGTGGTGCTGGACACGAAGAAGGTCGGAATGTTGGCAGCGGTGCCAGGGTAAGAACTGGCGTACGGATAGAAGCTGCTCCATGCCGTCGTAGGACCGATGGAAGGCGGATTCGCCGATTGAGCGGTGAACGCCGCGTAAACCTTAAAGGTCAGCGAATCGATAGCCGAGGGGTTAGTCTGGGTGATGGCCCAAACAACCTGGATCGGACCCGGGTTGGCACCGGCGGAATTGTCGGCAACCAGGACGGGGTCGCCAGGCGTCTGGCAAGCCGTGCCGGAGCACGGAGAAACCGGCACGGGCAGAACCAGGTTGGCGTTGGAGGCGGGCCCGGAAGCGGCCCACGGATCCACATACACCATGGCACCCGTCGGAATGTTCGTGATGGTGGTCTGCAACTCGGTCGGCGAATCGGCTACACCTGCCGTGCCGCCGGAGACTGCAATCTCCAAGCCACTTTCTGAGTTATAGATGGCTCCCGGAACATCCTGGACGCCGTTAGTCTGGACCTTGAAGGCGGTGGCGAAATTCTCAGTGAAGTTGACCGATCCGACGTTGGTCTGAACGGTGTTTTCGCACTCAAAGAAGTTCGGGTTGGTGCCGCCGACGCTGGTGGTCAGGCCAGGCGCCACGAGACCGACGAGAAGCTGCGGATTCGAAATCTGAATCGACGTGCTGCTGCTGGACGAAACGAAGGCGTAGATCGGGAAGCCGATCTGTCCGGCGGGCGGGTTCGTCGCATCGATGCGGATGTTGGTGATGCGATAGGTGCGCGACGTCAGAGGCGGATCCACGGGAACGCCCAGGAAGGTGACCGAGTTCTGCGCCGGCGACAGGATGGTGCAAGTGGAGCTCTCGGGCGGGCAGGCCTCGACGCCTTGAAACACGTTGTACTTGTTCGGGTTGTTAAAGGTTTGTCCGCCATCGCCCGGCACCATGCAAAGTGAACCATCGGTGGGCGAAGGGCATACGTCCTGATTGCCGCCCGCGCCCGCTGCTGGCGGTGTGGGATCGTCAACCAACAGCAAAGCTTCCGTCAAAATCAGAGGCGAAGCTCCACCAAGGACGCGGCTGGTGATCGGCACGCCGAGAGATACCGAAACGTTCGCCTGCGGTATCGTGGTGCCGACCGGTGTCGGCGCGGAACCTGGAGCACCGACACAATTCAGCAAAATATCACCAACCAGCTCGTTGAACCCCTCATGACGAAGCGTCGGGGTCACCGAAGCGGTTGCGGTACAAACTAGACCATTTTGTGCGCTCGCCGGAGCTACTAATCCCAAAACCAGGACCAGCGCGGCGAACGCCAGAATCCATCTGCGAAAATCTGCCATTTCCTTCTCCTTGTGAATTGCGAAATTGAATCGGTCGAAGTTCTCTCTCAACCTGAGCCTCTCTCCAACTACCTTCCGACTACCTTGGGAACTTCTCCGTGCGGGCGGAGATTTCATTAAGATTTTGCCGGCAACCCTACTGCCTGGCACCGGGTACAGCCGAACTACGCCCTGCGATAGGGCTGCCTGTCTCTAGTTTTTGTCTTTGGCCGGCTCGCAGGATTGCCAAAAAAATTGCATGTGTCGCGGACTCAGTAAAGATATTCATATCGTATCGCTGCGCCCGTGTCAAGAGAAATTCTTTGCATTCAACGGGGAACCCGACGTTTCAGGCCCCTAAAGCGCACATCGAATGGTACGTCCGAATTAGATCACGATGCCTGCCCAGACGTCAACAGTTTCACACCGAATCGTCTCATTTTAACGATTTTTAATGATTAGTGCCCAAGCTGGCCTCGGCACCTGGTTCAATCTAACACATTTGCAAGCACTTAGGACTATACGCGAAGCAAATATCCGCGGGCTTCGCGGCCCGTGAGTTTCCACAGTGCGTATAGATACCACTGCAACTGCCGTTCATAGCGCGCGGCGCTCGCCGAATCGCTTTTGAAATCGACCACGACCCAGCGATCTTCCTCCAGAAATGCGAGATCCATCACACCTTCCAGCAGCCGGCCGTCTTCGAGCCGCAAATGAATGGGCATCTCGCGATGACATAGCCCAGACGCGCGGGCGCGATCGAGCAGCGGGTGAGCCCATGCGGAGGCCACCGCATCCGCCGCGGCATCGGCCTCCTCCCGCGGCGCACCCAGCAGACGCGCATGCACGCGTGCGATCGCCGGGATCTGGTCACCCGCGCCATTTAAATCCAAATCGCGCAGGACCGCATGCACCAGGATGCCGAATCTCGATCCTCCCCGCCGTTCACGGCCCGTAGAGGCATCCTCAACATATATAGATCGGCGCTGGGGCGCCTCCTCGATACCCTCGGTGGGGGAGACAATCCGAAAAGCCGGCAGACGTCCGCTCTCGATCGCCTGGCGGCGGTCGTGCTGCCATTGCCTATAGCGCGCGATGCCTGCCTCGGCGCGCGCGGCGGGCTCAGCCGCCAGAATATCCTCCTGGCGCAGGCCGAATCCCGGCGCGACATCCAACCGCAGAGCCGATGGGTCCCACCAAACTACCTGGTGCTCGCCCGATTGCGGCCGGTGCAAGCCGGGCTGCACGGATTCCTCGATTTGTCCGGGATGCTCGCCCGGGCGAGACAGCACGGTGCGGTCGCCGGCAAAAGGGGGGCAGCCGGTGGCGGAAGCTTGCGCGCGCCGTTGGTCGCGCGCGGGATAGATGGCTTTGTTGAGCGGACCCAGCCAGCCCTCGCGCTCCTCGTCGCCCACCCCGGGAATCACCAGCAGGTCGCGCGCGCGTGTAGCCGCCACGTAGGCCACCCGCACGCCTTCGGCGAGTTCGCGGGTGCGTTCGTGCTGTTCGTGCTCCAACAGTTCCCAAGGCGCGGCGTTTAATAAGCGCGTCGCGCAGAGCGGACCGGCGACAAAACGTTCCGCCTCGCGGGCCGCGAGATTGGCGGTCATATCGGCCAGGATCACCACGGGAAACTCCAGTCCCTTGGCGCCGTGCACGGTCATCAGGCGAACGCCGTCGGAAGCCTCTTCGAGCACCGGCGCTTCGGTCGATTCGGCCTTCTCGGCTTGCGCCGCCAATTCTTCCACGAAGCCGCGGAAGGACAGCCCGCCGGTCAGTTCGAACGTGCGCGCCAGATCGCCGATGCGATACACGTTTGCGAGCGCCTGGGCGCCGGCGCGGCGCAGCGTGAATCCGGCGTGCGCGCGGGTGGCCTCGAGCAGCGCGTTGATGGTATCCGCAACGGGGCGGTAGTTGCGGTTGCGATGCAGGTCGGCCAGGATGGCCAGGGCATCGGCAATGCGCGCAAAAGCCGGCGCGGGCGCTTCCCCGTTCCGGAAAGGATGCAGGCGGCCCACTTCGAAGCGGAAGCGCAACAGCAGATTGTCGGGGATGGCGAAGAGCGATCCGCGCAAGGTGCCGAAGACGGAAAGCTCGTCGTCGGGCCACTCGACGGCGGCCAGCGCGGCGCGCACGGTGTCCACTTCCTCGCGGTGGTAAAACGATTTCGATCCGACCAACAGATGCGGAATGCCGCGCGCTTCGAGCGCCCGCGTGTAATCGCGCGAAACGTCCGCTCCGTAATTCGTCAGGCGGCGGAACAACACGCAAATATGCTTGGCCTGCAAGGGCACGCGCGCGCCGTCGCGCGGATCCCGCACCTGCCAGCCGCTGGCGCCGCGCAGCCAATCGATATATGCCGCGATGGTATCCGGCAGGCAGGCTTCGATGCTTTCCTTGCTAACACGCATCGCACCATACGGCTTCGGCGCCGGAAGCACCACGATAGCGGGCTGAGAGCCGTAGGCCGGCGTGTGTTCTTCGAGCGGCGCATAGCGCGCCTGGCCGCCCTCGCGGCCGCCCGCCATTTCCGGCGCGAAGGCCGCATTGACAAGCTGCTGAATGGGCCGCACCGCGCGAAAACTCCGGGTCAAGTGGATGCGCGCCACGCCGCGCGCGGCCAGCGCCTCGCAGACACTTTCATAGAGCACCACGTCGGCGCGGCGGAATTTGTAAATGGATTGCTTGGGATCGCCCACCACGAAAAGCTTGCCTGGAAGGGGCGAGACTTTCAGCCAGTCGTTCTGGGCGGGATCGTCGGCCGAAAGCAGGATCAGGATCTCGGCCTGGGCAGGATCGGTGTCCTGGAATTCGTCCACGAAGATGCGGCTGAAGCGGGCTTGCAGGTAGCGGCGAACCCCCGCGTTGTCGCGCACCAGGTCGCGCACAAGCAGCAGCAGGTCCAGGAAATCGAGCTTCCCCGCGCGCTGCTTTCGCGCAGTGTAGGCAATTACGAAATCCTGCATCTCGTCGCGCAGCGCGGCGGCGAAATCGGCGCCGGCATCGCGGCGGAACTCGTCCAGATCGTGCAGCAGCGCATCGCGCGCGTCGAGGACCTGCTGGCGTGAAATGCCCGGCGCGAAGTTTCCGGAGCCTTTCTTGAAGTTCCGCCGCAGGTCGCGATCGAGCTTCAGCAGGCGCGCTTCGAGCGTGTCGTAATCCGAAGGCCCGCCGCGCATGTCCCGCAACGTGCGCATCGAATCCACCAGGTTGTCGCTGCTGCGCGGACATTGGCGGACTACGTCGTCGAGCGCCTGGCACTGCTGCAGAAGCGCATCGATGCGGGCGACGCGATCGAACGGCTCTCTGCGCCAGGGAGCCGTGTGGTCGCGCCACTCCACCAGTTGCTTGCCCGCGTATTTCAGCGACTCCACCGGCGAGTAGTCGGCTGGCGCTTTCTGGCGCGGCGGCTCGCGCCAGGCCAGACGGGCCAGCGCCCGCCGCAGCGCAGCCGATCCGGCATCCAATTTCTGCTGGAACCACGCATCGAAGGCCCGCGAGCGCAGGCGGTCGGCTTCCGGTTCGGTCAGTTCTTCAAAGCCCGGGTCGATGCGCGCTTCCACCGGACGCTCGCGCAGGATCTGCGCGCAGAAGCCGTGGATGGTGCCGATGGCCGCCTCTTCCAGGCGCTCGAGCGCATCTTCCAGATACAGGCGCTCCTGCCCTTCGGCGCACGCCGCGCGCGCTTTGTCGAGTTCCTCGCGCAGGCGGATCTTCAGTTCGCCGGCGGCTTTGTGCGTGAAGGTCACCGCCACGATCTGCTGGACGGGCGTCCCGGTGGCCAGTACCCGCACGATGCGCCGGATCAACTCGGAGGTCTTGCCCGTGCCGGCCGAGGCTTCCACGATCAGGCTTTCGCCCAGCGAATGGCGAATGCGTTCGCGGGCGGCGGCGTCGTCTGTCTGGATCGCCGGAATCATGGGATATTCCTGAGCGCTTGCAAGGCATCCAAGTCGTCGCGCTGTTTGCGCGCGGTACGCCGCTCTTCGTTGGGGCCGCACACCGGCCGATAATCGCACATCGCGCAGGCGCCGGCATGAGGAACCGCGGGCAGGAATCCGCGATCGATTTCGCCGTCGACCAGCGACATAGCGTGCTTAAAAAAGGCGCGGTGGTTGGGGGTGATGTCGAACCGGACTTCCTGGTAGTTGCCGCGCTCGGTGCAATAGGACAGGCGGCTCACCTCGGTGGACGCGCCCAAGAGGCTTTCGGCCGCCATGGCGTAGGCCAGCGGCTGCAGTAGCGTGCCGCCGCCGATATATTTGGGCAATTCCTGCGGGGGTTTGCCGGTCTTGTGATCGGTGATGCGCAGGGTGCCGCGCAGGGGATGCTTTTCAACCAGGTCTATGGCGCCGCGCAGGCGCACGCCATTGTCCAGCACCGCCTCGGCCGGAGTGCTCCGCGGATCGCGCAACCGGTCGCCCTCGATGCCGAAGCTGTATTCGAAATGCGCCGGTATCCAACCGCCCGGATCGGCGGCGGCGCGCTGGATCCATCCCCGCAGATCGATGCGCAAATCTTCGATCTCGCTGCGCCACACGCGCGGAATCGCCGGCGCCAGCTTTTCTTCGTTCTCCGCGGCCACGCGATCCAGCACGCCATCGGCAATTTCGATCACGCGCACGGCGTTTTGCGGACACATGGGCAGCAATTGCGCCGATTGCAGTTCGCGGAAAAGCCGGAACTGCGCTTCGTGAAACAGGGCGCCGCGCGTAAGCGGATCCATCTGCTCCAGCGCCACCTTCTCCTCGCGGGGCCGCAGTTTGTGGATGGCATGCAATAAGAAACGATAAGGGCACGCCGCGAAATGCTGCAGCGCCGACGGCGAATAACTACGGGCGGCCAGCCGCTGCGTGGCGAGCACGGCGCGGGTGGCGGCATCCGGTTCCACGATGCCGTCGGCGGCGAACCAGGTGTTACGGTTACGCCGCGCGTAGCGCCGCAGGGATTCGGCCAGATAATCGTTCGCGCCGATCAGATAGTGGCCGGCGCCCCGGGCCTCCTCGGCGTTCAACTCAAAAGTGCGCCCGAGCGCGGCCAGATCGTACTCCGCATCGTCGATGGCTTCCATGGCGTCGGCCGGCGCGGGCCAATCCAGGCGCGATGGCGCACGGCGGCGGGCCTTTTCTTCGAACGCGCGCAGCTCCGGCAGACGCCCATGCGCCGCGCGCACGATTTCGAGCGCGTAAAACGATGGCACCCGCGGGCGCGACTCCACGGCGTCCATGCGCGGGTACGAGAACACCAGGCGCGTGCGGGCGGCCGCGCAGGCGATGTGCAGCCGGCGGCGTTCGTCGGCCACCCGGTCGTCTTGCAATTGCAAGGCCGGACTCACAGCTTTGCGGTACTCATCCAAGAGGATGGGATCTTCGTGCGGGCGGCTGGGAAACAGGCCTTCGCAGAGACCCGGTAGAAAGACAATATCGAAAACGCGCCCGCGCGCTTCGTCGATCCCGCTCACGAAGACGCAGCCATAGCGGCGCAAAGCCGGCTCTCGGCGCAGAAAGCGTAGGCGTTCGTTCAGCACGCCGGAGACCTCGTCGAGCACCACCGGCCCCACCTCGGCCATGGCCTGCAATTCGCCCAGAATCGAAAGCACGGATTCCGGCTGGCGTAAGGCAGCCTCGGCCAGCGCGCGCAGATGTTCGATCCAATCGCCCCAATCGGCCTGCCGCGGCAGTCCAGCCAGCCGGTCGATCAGGGGCAGGGCAAAGCGCTCCAGGTTCTTGAGCCGGGCGATTTCCCGTTCCAGTTGCTGGCGGCGGCCTTCTTCTTTTTGATCGAGGTCGGCGAGCCGCACGCGGAACTCCGCTTCCAGGCCGCGCAGACGGCGCTCCCAACGTGCGGAACCGCCGATCACCGCCGCATCTACCAGCAGCCGCTCCCAAGCCGCGGGCGATTGCAGCGTGCCGCCGATCACCGCGGCATCTTCGCCTTCCGCTATCGCGGGTTCGGGCGCGGACTCCGGCGCGGCAGCCTCGCCGCGCTCGTATAATCGCGCGAGCATTTCGTCATCCGGGGGCAGCGGCGCGGTATCCCGATCCACCGGACGGTCGAGCGCCGGCGCCTGCCCCAGCGAGAGGTATTCCGCGAAACGCGTGGCCGAGCAGCCTTCGCCCGCGCAGGCCAGCAGCGCCAGAAACGCGCGGCCCGCCGGATCCGGCCGCGCTACGCCACGGCTGAAATACGCCGGGATGCTCGCGCGCCGCAGGGCTTCCTCCACCAGCGGCTGGTAGCGTTCCGGCGAACGCAACAGGATGGCCATGCGGTCGAAAGCCATCCCATCCGCCGCCGATTTGCGGATGCGGCGCGCGATCTCGACACATTCGAGCGACTCGCCCGCGGCCGAGAAGTAGTCCAGGCTGGAGTCCGGTTCGCCATCCGGCGACACGATTTCGGCAAAGAGGGACTGGCGAATGCGGTCGAGTGTACTGGCGGGACGGGATTGCGATGCCGCCGATTTGGACCTCTGCACAATAAGACGTCCGTCGAAGACCGCCGGCGAGCGCTCCAGCACGGCCGCGGACAACTCGCGCCGCAGGGCCGCCTCAAGATCCACATCCAGCAGCACCACCGGCAATCCCAGCAGCCTGTGCTTCCCTTCCCGCGCCGCCGCCGCCGCATAGCGCAACAGCAGCGCGAAATCCGCCGCCGAACGGTTGGCCAATTCCTCTTCGTAAAGCGCCGCCATGCGCGCCAGATCGCGGCCCTGAGCTCCCGTCGCCGCGACCTGCTCCGGCCGTATGCCTTCCACACGCAACTCGGCGATAGTAGCGGCCGCCGCGCGCGCCAGGCCAGGCATGTCCGCCACGGGCTGAAAGTACGGGATCGATTCAGCCTTCAGCTTATGGATCACGCGCGCCACTATGGCTTCCGCGCTCAGGCCGCCCGCGGGCGCCAGCCCGGCGCGCGCCAGCGGCCCTTCGGCCAGGTCCACCGCCAGCCCTGTGAGGGTCATACGATGTACGCCCAGCAGGCCGGTGGTCGAGGCCGCGCGCACGAAATCGTCCGCCGCGCCGCGGGATTGGGCAAGCACCACGACCTCAGGGAAGTCCCGCAGCGATGCCAGAAAGTCCGCTGCGGCATCCAGAATTTCGGCGTACGAACAGGACAGGAACAGACGGCGCACTTAGCCGCCAGTGTAACAAGGCTCGCAACTGCGAGGCTCGCAACTGCGGGGCCTCGTGCGTCCTCGTACGGTTCGAGATTGGCATTCGAGTTGCACGCGCGAGGAGGGTTGATCACTCACAGCCGAATCCCGGCCGCAGTTGCCGTGCTTGTAATCTGCTCCGCCCGGCCGGCTGCGGGTTACGCCGTGATCACGCACGAAGCCATCATCGACGCATCCTGGAAGAATATTACTCCGATCCTGCGGGAGCGCTTCCCGGCGGCCAAGCCGGAGGATCTGGAAAAAGCGCACGCTTACGCGTATGGCGGCTGTGTCATCCAGGACATGGGCTACTACCCGTTCGGGAGCAAATATTTCAGCGACCTGGTGCATTATGTGCGCAGCGGCGATTTCGTCGAGGCCCTGCTCGCGGATGCAACGGACATCGATGAAATGGCTTTCGCGCTGGGCGCGCTGGCGCACTACGCCGCCGACAACAATGGCCATCCAATCGCCGTGAATCGCGCGGTTTCCATCGAATATCCTAAGCTCCGTGCGGAGTATGGCAAGGAGGTGACCTACGCGGACAACCCCGCGGCGCATCTGAAGACCGAATTCGGTTTCGACGTGGCGCAGGTGGCGCAGGGCAACTACGCGGCGCAGGATTATCACAATTTCATCGGGTTTCAGGTTTCCAAGGATCTGCTGGAGCGCGCCTTCCGCGAAACCTATGGCCTGGAGCTGAAGAGCCAGTTCGTGAGCCTGGACCTGGCGCTGGGCACCTACCGCCGGACCGTCAGCACCCTCATTCCCGAAGCCACGAAGATCGCCTGGTCCCTGAAGCAGAAACAAATCGCGCAAGCGCGGCCCGGCATCACGCGGCAGAAGTTCCTTTACACCGTGAGAAGATCGAGTTACGAAAAGGAGTGGGGAACCGATTATACCCGCCCTGGGCCATTCGCCCGTTTCATGGCCTTCCTATTCCGCATCGTGCCGAAGATCGGTCCGTTCAAATCTGTAAACTTCAAGGCGCCCACACCGCAAACCGAGACCTTGTTTATGCAGAGCTTCAACCGGACCGCGGATCTGTATAAGGCTCTACTCCAGCAGGAACAAGCCAAGGGCCACGCGCGTTTGCCCAATACCGATTTCGACACGGGACAGCCGACGCGGGACGGCGAGTACTCTCTGGCGGACGAGACCTATGCCAAGCTCTTGCGAGACTTGGCCAAGCAAGGTTTTGCGACTGTAACGCCGGAGCTGCGCGCTAACCTGTTGTCGTTTTATCGGAATCCGCCGCCCGCGGGTCCTGCAAATAAGAGAGGCAAGGCGGACGCGAAAACGTGGCCGGAGACGCAAGCCGCATTAGAGCGGCTGCGCGCTCTGCAGATCCCCGCGCAGAACGCGGCGCCGGCAGCGTCGCGATAAGTTCCCGTCATTCCGTTCTCAAAAAGCTCAATCCGTTTTCGCCGGGCATCTCGTACATCGTTTGGTAGTCGAACTCTGTAGCAATCACTCGAGAGAGGTGCAAATGAAAACGACGGGAAGGAACATCGCGGTTCTTCTGGCGGCGTTCACGATGGCGCAACCAGGAGCTGTCTTTGGCGCGAGCCATCGCGAAGCGCCCATCACCGCCCTGGACAGGGCGGCGGATATCGCAGACTTTTACGCTTTCGTCAGTTACGACGATCCGACGAAGGTAACCTTTATTCTGGATGTGGATCCGCTGCTGGATGCCAGCAACGGCCCCAACTATTTTCCATTCGATGCCGGCATCCGGTATGCCATCAACATCGACAACAACCAGTCGGCCTTGCCGGTAATCTCATTCGAGTTTCAGTTCTCGGCGCCGGCGCCGGGTAAGCCGCAGCTCTACACCGGCTTCCTGGGGGCGCTGAATGGGATCCCCGCTCCTGCCGATTCACCGGCGCCGATCGCGCCCGGAACTCCGATCATTCCGGCTGCCATCACCGCGCTCAATGGACCCGGATCGGCCGGATTCAGCCTGCGCCAGACCTACACCGTCACCATGGTAGTGAATGGCGTGCGGACGGTGTTGAGCCGGCCGGGCGGCGGCAACTTCCTGGCGGTGCCGGCCAATGTCGGACCCCGCACGATGCCTAACTATGCGGCGCTCGCGGCGCAAGGCATCTTTAACGCCGGCAATGGAATCAAGGTTTTCGCCGGCACCGCGGACGACCCGTTCTATATCGATCTGGGCGCGGCATTCGATACGCTCAACCTGCGCTCGGGCGCGTTCCCGTCCGGGATTCCCGGCGTGCTGACGCCCGCGCAGGATGCCGACGATACGCAGAACTACGCGCCGGATAACGTGTCCGGCTACAACGTCAACGTGATCGCCATCGAAGTTCCGATCACCATGCTGACCAGTACCGGCCAATTGGAACCGCCGACCAGCCCGGCGGCTACTATTGGCGCGTGGGGAACCACTTCGCGGCCGGCCACGACCATCCGTAAATCGCCTGGCCCGATCCAGTACTCGGGGAGTTTCCAACAGGTGCAGCGCATGGGAAATCCGTTGATCAACGAGCTGATCATCGGCACCGGATACAAAGACTTCTGGAGCATGAGCCAGCCCATCAACGATTCCCAATTCGCGAACTTCGACCTCGATCCGCAGATCGCGCGCATCATGAACGCGGCGTATGAAGCGTTGTTCGGGGCGGGAGCATTCCCGATTCCGGCGCCGCCGCGCACGGATCTGCTGCCGCTGGTGACCTACGCGCCGCCCATCGCCGCGCAGGGTACGCCGGCCGGCCCGGTAGCCGACCTGCTCCGCCTGAACACCGGAGTTCCGCCCACTCCCGCAGCCAGCCGCAAACGCCTGGGCCTGCTGGGAGGCGATGCGGCAGGCTACCCGAATGGCCGCCGCGTTTCCGACGATGTTACGGACATCTCGTTGCGCGTGGTGGCGGGCATCCTGGTAGACAGCACCAAGTACGGTTTGGCGCTGGGTGATGGCGTCAATACCAACGACGTGCCTTACCAGGAGACGTTCCCCTATGTCGGATGGGCGCAGAGCGGATACACTGCGCGCCACGTGGATCCAGGCGAGCCTGGCTGCACGGGAGATGCCGGCGGGAACTGCCCGGTGAACTAGCCTTTGGTGGGGGGGTGAGCAGGCATCTTGGCCTGCAAGGCGGGTTTCCAGACCCGCCTTTGGGCGGGACCCTTAAGTCCCGCCCAGTTTCTTTCGGTAAACTTCTATGAAATCAAAATTCAAGATCTCTCTCAAGACCGCGGGACTGGTGTCGATCGGCGCATTGACCCTGTTGGCAGGCCAGCCCCAAACTCCGGACAAAAACGCGGCGGAAGTCGACGTCCTCAATATGCGCGCGCACTCCGCGCTGAAACAGGCGCGCGCCAACGATTCGGCCGCCAGCCTGGCCGACGCCGCCGACGCGGTCCACCAGGCCTTGCAACTTGCGCCGAAAGATTTTGACGCGCGCAAGCTGGACGTGAAAGTTCTGCTCGCCAGGCATCAGTTCCGCGAAGCGCTGGAACGCGCCCGCGCGATCAATCGCGGCACGCCCGACGACGTGGAAGCCTGGGGCCTGGTATCGGATGCGGCGCTGGGGCTGGGAGATTATGCGGAAGCCGAGCGCACCGCGCAATGGATGCTGAATCTGCGGTCGACCAACGTCGGCGGCCTGGAGCATGGCGCGCGTCTGCGCGAACTGTTCGGGGACCATGACGGCGCGCGCGAATTCTGGGAATCTGCGATCCGGCTGACGCTGGCTGACGACGAACAGCGCGCGTGGCTGGCCACCCACGCGGCTTCTTTGAGCCGGCGCACGGGCCACGCCGCGCAGGCGGAGGCCCTCCTCCGCCAGATTCTCTTAGCCATCCCCAACTATCAGCCGGCCATCGCGGAGCTGGCACGGGCCCGCATGGAGCAGCACCAATACACCGACGCCGTCGCCATACTGCGGGAGCGATACCGTAAAGTCCAACGTCCCGATGTGCAGTTCGAGCTCGCGCGCGCCCTGCAACTGGCGGGGCAGGAGACGGAAGCGCAAGCCGCATACAAAGAGTTCGAGCGGTCCGCGCGCGCGGCCATGGATGCGCCCTACAACTACAACCACGAACTGGTCGCGTATTACGCGGATCGCGCCCCAAATCCCACCGAGGCTGTACGCATCGCGCGGATCGAAATCGCGCGCCGCCAGGATGTGGAAACGCTGGATGCCTGCGCCTGGGCCCTTTACGCGTCCGGCGATCTGCAGAAAGCCAGACAGCAGATCGAGAAAGCGCTGGCCGTGGGGTTGCGCGAAGCCTCGTTTTTCTACCACGCCGGCGCGATTGCCTCGAAGACGAAAGACAACGCCGCCGCGGTGCGTTATTTCAACGATGCGCTATCGGTTTCCGCGGGATCCGAGGCGGCGGATGCGGCGCGCGGCGGCCTGAAGGAGGTGCAACCCCATGCGGACTGATCGCCTGGTTTGCGTCTTGCTCGCCGTGGCGCTGCTGCCGGCGGCCGACCTCCGGCAGGCCCTTCCGGACATCGCCGGGCGCAGCCCGATTCCCGAAAGCGCCAGCACCGACGAACGCATCGGGGCGATCGAGAAGCAGATCGCCCAGAATCCCAAGAGCGTCGCTTTTCAGAATCAACTGGCCGGCGCCTACATGCAAAAGGTGCGCGAAACCGTGGATTTCGGTTACCTGGATCGCGCCGAGCGCATCTTAAATCGCGTGCTGCTCTCAGACGACGGCAACTACGAAGCTCTGCGCATGCGCGAAGTCGTGGAATTAGAGCGGCATCACTTCCAGGCCGCGTCCGATCTTGCGGAGGCCATCATCGGACTGCATCCCGGCGATCCGTGGAGCTATGGCATCCTGGGCGACGCTTCCATGGAGATGGGCCGCTACGATCGGGCCGCCGCGGCTTATCGACAGATGCTGATCTTGCGCCCGGATCAGTCTAGCCTGAATCGCGCCTCCTGGTACGAATTCGTCTCGGGGCGGCCGCAAGAGGCCATCGCGCTGATGAAACAGGCCATCGAATCCGGGGCGCGCTCTCCGGAGAATACCGCCTGGTGCCTGGTCGACTTGGGTAACCTTTATTTCAAGACGGGCGATCTGGACCGCGCGGGCCAAAGCTTCGCCGAAGCCGCGCGGACCTTTCCCGGATACCATGCGGCGCACGCCGGGCTGGGACGGGTGCAGGCCGCCCGCGGCAGCTATGCCGAAGCGATTGCCTCCTACTTGAAGGCGCAAAGCTCCGTGCCGATGCCGGATTACGCCGCCGCCCTGGAGCAGATCTACACGCTGCAGAACCGGCCCGAAGATGCCCGCAAGCAGCGCGAACTGATCGATTTTGTGGATCGCATGGGACGTCTCGCATCCGAGAAGACCAACCGGAACCTGGCGTTGATCTATGCGGACGAGGGACGTAACCTGGATCGCGCGCTCGATCTGGTTCAGGAGGAGCTTAAGGTGCGCAACGATATTTATACGCACGATGCGCTGGCCTGGGTTCTCTTTCAAAGGAAAGACTTTGTGCGCGCCGAAGAATCCGCGCGAGTAGCGGTGGCCCTGGGCACTCCGGAGCCGACGTTTTACTATCACGCCGGGCGCATCGCCGCCGCGCTGGGTAAGCCGGATGAAGCGCGTAAATTGCTGAGCCGGGCACTGGAATTGAATCCCTGGCGCACGAACTAGCACGACGTGGCGGCGAACTGAAGTTCACCGCAGCACGCTGAAGCGTGCGCCACGGGCTGCGCGTTATACTGAATCCATCGCAGTGGTCAGGGTTTATCAGAAAGTTGCCGGATGGGGCGTTTGGGCTGTCGCGAGCGTCTTGTTGGCGGCCGCAGTTGGCGCCGCGGTGCCCGTTCGCCTGATCGTGTTGGATTCGGCCGGCGAAGCTGAGCGCATCCTGAAACAGTTGCAGAACGGCGCGGACTTCGCCGTATTGGCGCGCGAAAAATCCACCGATGCCACCGCGGTCGACGGAGGCTATCTCGGCAAAATCGATCCCGCATCGCTGCGTCCCGAATTGCGCGACGCCTTGCAGGGGCTGCGGCCGGGCGAGATCTCACGCGTGATCAAACTGCCATCCGGCTACGCCATCGCGAAAGTCCTGGCCGATTCCGAATTGGCCAAAGTGGACGATGCCGGCCGCGAGCGCCAGGCGGCTATCACCTCCGGCAGCAGCGTGCACTATGCGCCGGACCTGGACGGGCAATCGGAGTCGGTGGCGACCCTGCTCCAGATGCCCAAGCCGGCCAATTGGGATCAAGACCCCGAATTGATCTGCGAAGTGCACAAGAGCGCGTATGCCACGGCTATGGATCGGGTCGACCGCATGCTCGACCCGAACGACGAGCACAGCCTGGCGCGCAACAATGCCGGCCCCTACGATTGGGTGGAGGCCATCTTCACCAAAGGCAACCTCTACGCTTATCTGGGCGAGATGCCCAAGGCCATCGAGCAATTCGAGGCGGCGTACAAATACTCGCAGATGCATCTCCCGCAGATGGTGCCGATCATGGAGGAAGCCTTAGGCATCGCCTATCTGCAACAGTCCCGCATGGAGAACGATGTTTTTCGCGATCCAGGCGACCGCTGTTTATTCCCGCCGACCCCGGGCACGCGGTTTACGAAGACGGCCAGTTCCGAGAAGGCCATCCAGCATTTCATGAATTTCCTGGAGAGCGCGCCGGACGACATCGAAGCCAAGTGGCTGCTGAATGTGGCGGAGTCGACCCTGGGCAACTATCCGGATCACGTTCCGGCCCGGTTCCTGATCGCGCCGTCGTATTTCGCTTCCCCCGAGAATGTAGGCCGGTTTACCGATGTCGCGAAGGAGGCCGGATTGAACCTGTTCGCCATGTCCTCGGGCGTAGTCGTGGACGACTTCGACAACGACGGTCTGCTGGATCTCATCACCTCCGATTACGATACCTGCGCGCCGATGCACTTCTTCCATAACAATGGCGATGGCACTTTCAGCGACCGGAGCGCGGCCGCCGGCCTGACCCATCAACTGGGCGGACTGAACCTGGTGGAGACGGACTACAACAACGATGGATGCCTGGATGTCCTGGTGTTGCGGGGCGCTTGGGAGAAGGGCCCGCAACGCATGTCGCTGCTGAGGAACAATTGCGACGGCACCTTTACCGACGTGACCAGGGCGAGCGGCCTCTCCCAGCCGACCAACTCCCAAAGCGCGGTCTGGGCGGACATCAACAACGATGGACTGCTCGACCTGTTCGTGGTGAACGAGCGCGGGCCCAGCCAGCTTTATCTGAATAAAGGGGACGGAACCTTCCAGGACATTTCGCATTCCGCGGGCATCGACCGCAGCGCGTTCTCGAAGGGCGTAGCCGCGGCGGACTACGACGGCGACGGCTACGTGGATTTCTATGTATCGAACATCAACAACCTTCCGAACTATCTGTATCACAACAATCACGACGGCACTTTCACGGATGTTAGCGCGCAAGCCGGTGTGCCGGGAACCGGCCGCAGTTTCTCCACCTGGTTCTTCGATTACGACAACGATGGCTGGCCGGATCTGTTTGTGGCCAGCTTCTTCAAATCGATCGAAGAGACTATGAAGACCTACATGGGGTTGCCGTTCAACGCCGGAACGCTGAAGTTGTACAGGAACATGGGCGACGGCACATTTAAGGATGTGACCAAAGAAGCCGGCCTCGAGCGCGTCTACATGCCGATGGGTTCCAACTTCGGCGACATCGACAACGACGGCTACCTGGACATCTATCTGGGCACGGGAAGCCCGTCGTATGCCTCGCTGGTGCCTAATGTTCTGCTGCGCAATAAGGACGGAAAGTCTTTTGTAGATGTCACGGCTTCTTCCGGCACGGGCGATCTGGATAAAGGTCACGGCGTGGCGTTCGCCGACCTGGATAACGACGGCGACGAAGATATCCTGACTTCGATTGGCGGCGCCACGCCCGGCGACCGGCATGTTTTCAGGCTTTTCGAGAACCCGGGCAACGGGAACGATTGGATCGTCCTGCGGCTGGTGGGAGTGAAGGCCAACCGGGCAGCCATCGGCGCGCGCATCAAGGTCACCGTGAAGAACGAAGGGAAGGAGACACGCGCGATCTGGCGCACGGTGGGCAGCCAAAGCTCGTTCGGCGGATCGCCGCTGCGCCAGCACATCGGGCTGGGAAAATCGGCCGAGATCCTGAAGATCGAGATCTGGTGGCCGGGGACGCCCGCGCCGCAATCGTTCTCGAACGTGGCCAACCGCCAGTTCATCGAGATCAAAGAAGGCGCGGCGGAATTCACGAAACTCGCCTACCGGCCGTACCGGCTGGGTGGCGCAAACAGAAAGACCCCATGAGGGGGAAAGCAGCATTGGCCGCGCTGCTGTGGATGGGCTGCGCGGCGGCAAACTTATGGGCGGCGGAACGCTATGCGGCCAGCGGCGTGATTCTGAAGATCGACCGCCCGCATCACACGTTTGTGGCGTCATGCAAGGCGATTCCCGGATACATGGAAGCCATGGCGATGCCCATCCCTGTACACGACGCCAAGCTGCTGGACGGCCTGCGGCCCGGCGCCATGGTGGAGTTTACGCTGGTGGTGACCTCCAGCGACGCGTACGCCGAGGACCTGAAGATCCATCGATACCAAAGCACAGAGCGCGAGCCGCTGCAGGCGGGCAGATTGCAGCTTCTCGAAAGCTTCGGACAGCACGACCCGGCGGCGCGGGAGTTGGGCGTGGGCGAACCGGTTCCGGATTTTACGCTTACGGATCAAACCGGGCAAACCGTCCGCCTATCGCAATTCGCGGGGAAGGTGGTGGCGGCCGCATTTGTTTATACCAGTTGTCCCCTGCCGAACTATTGCTTCCGGCTCTCGAACAACCTTGGGCAACTGCAGAAGCGCTTCGCGGACCGCATGGGACGGGATTTGATCCTGCTGAGCGTCACGATCGATCCGGTGCACGACACGCCTCAGGTGCTCGAAAAATACGCCGCCACCTGGAAGGCCGATCCGAAGTCATGGCATTTTCTTACCGGACCGGAGGCCGACGTGAAGACGGTGTGCCGCGGCTTCGGTGTGAATTTCTGGCCGGACGAAGGAGCACTGACCCACTCGCTGCACACGGTGGTGATTGACCGCCAGGGAAAGCTGGCCGCCAACTTCGAGGGCAATGAGTTTAGCGCCGTGCAGTTAGGGGACTTCGTGGACGCGGTGATCCGGCGGCCGTAGCGTCCGTCCGTACTTCTACAGGTCTTCGTTCGTAATGGAGTTGAAGACGGTCCGGTTGCTGCGCCCCCCAATGGATCTTTCCGCCGTCATCATGCCTTGATGGTAAAGGGCGATGTCGTCGGTGGGCATGTAGTG
>Ga0187871_10001033_pt1 | contig 24972 bp, 26 predicted proteins | sample June2016WEW_16_1_FD_132988 | JGI IMG/M metagenome (GOLD analysis project Ga0187871, IMG submission 132988) | Peatland microbial communities from SPRUCE experiment site at the Marcell Experimental Forest, Minnesota, USA - June2016WEW_16_10 | ecosystem: Environmental > Terrestrial > Soil >...
CCGGTTCGGCAGCGATTCCTCGACCTATTACGAATGCCGGCAGATGCTGATGCCGGGCTGGAAAAACTATGTATGTGTAAATCTGAAAAAGCTCTCGGACATGAAACAGGCGTGGTTTACCAATCCAAATCACAACGCCGATTCCGCCATCGACACCATCGATCCGACCGGCATCCTCCGGATCGCGGCGCCCGCCGGGGGGCGGCAGCCGAACTTTGCGAGCATCACCTGGATGGCGGTGGGGGTGATCCGCGATTCCGCCGATACCAATACCGCCGAGCAGGGGGAGATCTGGGTCGATGAGATGAAAGCCGTCGGTGTCAAACAGATGAGCGGGTGGGCCTCGCGGGTGAGTATCGCGACACAGTGGGCCGATGTGTTCAATATGTCCGCCGACCTCAATTATCAGGGCGGAAATTTCAGCTCGATGACCCAAACAAAAATCGCCCTGGGCAATTCCACGCTCTCCGACGATTTCCACCTTTCCACCGGGCTTGATAAATTCATGCCGAAGTCGTGGGGCTTCACGATACCGATCGGCGCGACGGTAACGAGCACGCTGACCAGGCCCCAGGTGGAGCCCAACACCGACATTTACTTGACAAACAGTCAAGGACAGCCGGACGGCTTTCTTGAAATGGCCACCGCCATGATCAACCGGGTGGCGGGCCATGATATAGTGAACTCGGCGGTCACCGCCGGGGAGCATTATGAAACCTACTCCAACGCGGAATCCTTTTTCGCGAGTTATGGCAAGGCCAATACGTCGACCAATCCGGCGGTGGATTTCCTGCTCCAGCGCCTGAGCACCAATTTCAATTACAGCATGACGACGTCCGAGACCCGGAAGGGGCAGATCAGCCTGGGCAGCGACAGCGATTATGTGGACGTCGATACGACGCATTCCTATTCCGGCTCGGTCAATTACGACCTGTCTCCGCGGAATCAGCCGGCATGGACAAAGTGGAAACCGTTCACATGGATCAAGGCGTCATGGCTTTCGTCGCGGCTGAAAGATATCGAACTGGACCTCCTGCCGAACAAGATCGGGATCAATGTCGCCAATGTCAGCTATACCACGCAAATGCAGCGGCAATTCGAACCGACCGTTCAATGCAGCACCTATACCAAGGATTTGAAGCTCAGCCAGGGGATACAGATCGATTATGCCCCGATCAAACCGATTCTGGACTTTTCCTATTCTCTTTCCCTCAGCCGGGACTTCCCCAACGATTCCTCGATAGGACAATCCCACGGCGTTTTCAATTTTCTCGACGATAATCTTCTTAAATTGAATTCAAATCCCGTATGGCGCGACTATTATATTCTCCAAAACGAACAAACCCGGTCACAGCAATTCAAAGCGACGCTCAATCCGCAAATTTTCGACTGGCTTACCAGCACTGCCGACTATTCAGCGAACTTCTCGGGACAAATTACCAGTTTCGGCGCGGATTCGAATCAGAATTGCATGAATGCAACGGTAAACTCCGGAGTCAATTTCAACAGCGGTCTCACCTTCGGGCCGCTCTTCCAGAGCCTTTCGGGAATCAAAGCCGCCGGGATTATGAAAAAAGGATTCGACTTGATCGGATTCAACAACGTCAATTTCACCTATTCGTCGACCGGCAATCTTACCAACGACTACCTTGGCACCGATTTCCTTTCGTCGCAGAACATCAGCGGGATGGATTTCATGGCGTACCAGCTGGGGCTGGAAGGCAGAAGCCTGTCCGACATCATTGCCGGTACCATGAACGACCGGACGGCGTTTGGCGGCATGCGCACCCGTTATGATACCAACGACTCCGACGCCTACGCCTATTACCAGAATGATACCCGCTCGGTCAATCAATCCTGGATGGTTTCCACGAGTTTTTCGCTGCCGAAACCTATCGATCTGCAAATCTCGTCGGTCTCCCTTAAATGGAACCGGCAGTACAGCGTTCGGCCGGATACTACCTTTTACGATACGACCTGGACCTACCCGAATTTAAGCATCAGCGCGCAAAGCCATATCCTCAATAAAATCGGGTTGATCACCAAATACGTTCAGGTGGGAAATCTGTCGTCAAATTTATCCCTTCAGAGGGTGGAAGAATCGTCCTCTACCCTGGGGGGGACGGATACTACATCCGGGGGGACGACCTCCACGTCAACCATCGATCTATCGCCGTTGGTGGGAATCGACGGTACGCTTAAAAAGTGGCCGATCACCTTCAAGTATCAGCATACCTTGCACCTTCAGAACACGGAGTCGAATACGAATCCCCAGTCCGTTTCACGCAACGGCGATAACGTCGATGTGAGTTATGCGGTCCCGAATTCTTCCGGATTAGCAACCCTGAAAATTTTCAAATGGACGATCCCTGTGCGCGGCCATACCAGCATGGGGATGACCTTCGAAAGGGACGAGTCGACGACCGAAGTATCGGGCTCGGTCACCAATGACGTTTCCAATCTTTCCATAATGCCGCACCTTTCGTATACCTTTACCGATAATATAACCGGCACCATGCAGTATAACTACCTGCGCGCCACGCTCAATGGCGTGATCACCACAACCAACACCGCCTCGCTCATCGCGGAGATAAAATTCTAGAGCGAAAAAAGAGGGGAGTTCAGTACGAAGAAAAAAATTTTATTCAATGCCACCACCACGGAAAAACGGGTCGCGCTGCTTGAGGATGACAAGGTGGTGGAAATGGTGGTTGAACGTCCCGACACCTACCGCATTCTCGGGAATATTTATCGCGGCAAAGTGACCTCCATCCTGCCGGGATTGCAGGCCGCCTTCGTGGAGATCGGTCTTGAACGAACCGCTTTTCTCCACGCATCTGATATCGAACCGTCGGTGCTTCTCAATGAAGATGATGAGCTTCTGGAGCGCTATAGCCGAAGCGATTCGCCGAAACGGCGTGCGATCGTTCGTATTCCGATTGAGAAACTCCTTGAGAAGGGGCAGGGAGTACTGGTGCAGGTGATAAAGGAACCGATAGGAACCAAGGGAGCCAAACTGACGACCCAGATCAGCATTGCCGGCCGATTCCTCGTTCTGGTTCCGGATGCGGATTTCATCGGAGTTTCCAAACGGACCAAGGATCTTAAAAAACGCACCAGGTTGAAGCGGTTGATCGCACAGATAAAACCCCCGGGTGTGGGATTCATCGTACGAACCATGGGACTCAAAGTGTCAGAACCCGAGTTTATCCGGGAAATACACCTTCTTCTGGATGCATGGCGTTCAGCCAGCAATGAGGCGCTCAAAGGCAACGGGCCGAAGCTCATCCACAAGGAGATGGGGATAACCACGAGGGTCATCCGTGATCTTTTTTCCGAAGACGTGGATGAGGTCTATGTGGACGATGAAGAGGATTACAAGGAAATCCAGAGCTATCTTGCCGCCCTCTCGCCGGATCTTCTTGAACGAGTGGTTCTTTATAAAGGGAGTGAGCCTCTTTTCGATAAATTCGATATTGAGAAAGATCTGGAAAGATTACTCCGGAGAAAGGTATGGCTGCGCAACGGGGGGTATATCCTTATTGACCGCACCGAAGCACTTGTCGCCATTGATGTCAATACCGGCAGAAATGTCGGAAAACATGCCCTCGAACAAACAATATTCGAAACAAATATGGAGGCTGTCAGTGAGATCTGCCGGCAGTTGCGTCTTCGCGATATCGGAGGACTCATTGTCATCGATTTCATCGATATGGGAAGTCCGCAGCACCGGAAAGCTCTGGAAAATGCCATGTACAAGACGCTTGCGGCCGATCCAACCACCAACTCCGCAACAACGCTGTCAAAATTCGGCCTTCTTGAAATCACACGGAAGCGCGTACGACCCGAGCTGCAGGAGTTTTATACCGACGTATGCCACGCCTGCAACGGTTTAGGTTGGGTTTTCTCCCCGGAGACCGTTACAACGCGAATGGATCGTGATTTGCGAAGGATGGTTTTCCGGAAGGGTGATGCGCGGGTTGCAGTACATCCGGCGGTTGCCGCCTATCTGTTCCAGGATTCCGGGCGCATCAAACATTTGCTTGAAATGGAACACAAACGCACGCTGGTTATCGTACCTGATGAGGAACTGGATCAGGATGAATATAAGTTTCTTGAGTAAGAGCTTGATCCTGGAATGGGAAAAAAGTAATTTTAATAAGTTTTTAGCAAACCTTTCGAGGAGTTCCAATGTTTTCGATAATTGAGCACGCGGGATTTCAGTTCAAGGTGTCGCCGGGAGAAACCATCAAGGTGCCGCGCATCGATGCGGAAAAAGGCAGTGAAATTTCGCTCGGCAGAGTTCTTTTTACTGCCGATGGCGAAGCGGTCAGCATCGGCACACCATGTATTGAGAATGCAACCGTCACGGCAAGGGTTATTGATCACGGCAAAGGCGAGAAAATTCTTATTGTCAAGAAAAAACGTCGCAAGGATTATCAGCGGAAGAATGGACATCGCCAGCAGTACACGACCTTGGAGATCCTTTCCATTAATGGTTCAGGCAAGGAGTAAGAAGCACTATGGCGCATAAAAAAGGCGGCGGCAGCAGCACGAATGGCCGCGACAGTAATCCTAAAATGCTCGGAGTCAAATGCTTTGGCGGCGAACTGGTCAGCGCGGGAAGTATTATTGTTCGCCAACGTGGCACCGTGGTTCATCCCGGCAAATTTGTGGGCAAGGGCAAAGATGACACTCTCTTCGCCAAAGCTGCGGGGGTGGTTAAATTCAGCCGATTTTCCGGCAATAAGAAGCGTGTAGAGATCGTTCCAGCATAGAAGTTTATTTTTATCCCGCATCTTAATTGGCGGTATGCATCCCCTGCTTGCCGCTTTTTTTATTGCCAAATCGGCTAACATGCTGTATTATTATTAATTGGCGTATTCGCTCGCTCAATGGTTGTCGAGCCTTGCTTGCCGAGCGCTACGCCTAGACTCCATTGAAAAGGAATAAATTATGAGCGATGTACAAAAACCCGCCAGAGTCCCGGCATCTGATCTGGAGATGCCCAGCGATAGCGAATTGCTCCATACGCTTCTTGATAATATGCCCGATACGATCTACTTCAAGGATCTCAAAAGTAGATTTTTACGAGTGAACAACAGTTGGCTGAAAAAAGTGGGCATAAAAAGCCACGACGAGGTTGTGGGGAAAACGGACTTTGATTTTTTTACTCACGAGCATGCCTGCCAGGCTTTTAATGATGAACAGAATATTATCAATACCGGAAAACCCATAGTGGGGATCGAGGAAAAAGAAACCTGGCCGGATCGACCGGACACCTGGGTTTCCACCACCAAGATGCCGTTTCACAACAAGAAGGGCGAAACGATCGGAACCTTTGGCCTCTCACGAGATATTACTGAAATAAAGAAGTACCGTGATGCGCTGCAAGTGGCCAAAGATGAATTGGAAGATCGGGTCAAGGAACGGACTGCCGAGCTCAGCGCCGCGAAATCCAAACTTGAACAGAATCTTGAACAACTCAAATTTCTCTGGCAAAAATATTACCACCTATAAACCGGAGCGGATAGTCGATATAACGATATTTCCATGGCCATGGAGGAATGACGAGACGCATTGTAGAATTAGAGTTTATCAATTAATAAGCCTTCTGACTTCGGACAGTTGCTACAAAGAAAACCGTAATAATAAGCCCATTGTGCCCCAAAAGAGAATTGAGCGCGACAAAGGCATTTCATCGTTTTTAACGACGGAGTTGTAGTGCGTTCTTTTCACTTGCCGCCTTTATCTCGAAAAGGTATTTTTAACAACCGTACAATGCTTCATGCGTAGCGGAAGTTCCATTCTTGACATTCTCGGAGTGTAGCGCAGCCTGGTAGCGCACTTGGTTCGGGACCAAGGTGTCGGAGGTTCAAATCCTCTCACTCCGATTCTCTACCTTCCCGGAAACGGTAATCAGCGCTCTGCATGACTGCAAGGAGACGGCTCAGACGTGGTGAAGGGAGATCAAAACGGCCGCTGCAATGATTACTCCACTTCCTATCTTCTCTCACGGCTGACTTTCGCTGAAATCGAGCGAGAAATTGTCCGTTTTCCCGCTGTCGTGCTGCCCCTTGGCGGCTCAGAACCGTATGGCCCAAGAGCGACGCTTGGGCTGGCCTCCGCGTGCAGTGAAGCGATTGCCTCGGCGCTTTCCCGCCGATACGGCATGCTGATGGCACCCACGCTGCACTATGGCTGCTCAACACCGTACAGCGCCTTCGGAGGCGCTGCCGGGATGAAACCACGAACGCTCACCAATATTCTCTGTGAAATACTGCGACGTTTCAGACGACAGGGAATCTGCTTTGTTGTCATCATCGATCCACTGCTTGATAACGGTCCGGCCCTCGATGAAACGGTGAATAGACTGAAAAACTGGGACCGAAATTTACAGGTAGTCACGTTTGGACTGCAGCGGGAGGAACGGGTGCGGGCTTTTATCGGTCGCCGCTGTACGATAAATGAATTTGGCCGCAGCGAATTTGTCATGCTCTCACTTGCTTCCCATATCGATCCGCGCCTTGTACGGGTCGATACAGCCCCGGGGAGAGAAATTGCGGTTTCAACACAGGAGCTTTACCGAAAGTGGCGTCGAAGGGGGGCGGATCCGCAGCAGTTCCGGTTATTTTTTCCCGATGCTTCCACCGGAATGGGGGGCTGTACGTATGATTCTAAAATTGGCGGAGAGTTGTTGGAATTTATCATAGCCCTGATCGATGAGACCCTTGCCCCGCTTCTTTCGCCGCTTCGCGCTGCCCCGGGAACCTTAAATTGCAAAGAGGGAGACGGTGGGTCGCAAAATATATAAACTGGTGTAACCCGAATCGATAGCCACATGCTGCTTGCCGATATTGCTGAAAAAGTTCTCTCTAACGGACTGAAGATAATCTGTCTGCGCAAAACCGGGACTCCCATCGTATCGGTAGAGGTATGGTACAAGGTCGGGAGCGCTTATGAGCAGGCGGGTATTCGGGGCATCTCGCATTTTCTGGAGCACATGATGTTCAGGGGCTCGGCAAGGGTGCCGTCTGAAGAACATTCCCGGAGAATCAATGACGTCGGCGGACACTGCAACGCCTTTACCGCCGAAGATGTCACTACCTATACAAACAGCGTTCCGGCGGGAATGCTCGATATGGTGCTCGACATGGAGGCCGACCGGATGGATGCTCTCCTGCTCGATCCCGTCCACTTCGAAACCGAGCGATCGGTCATCATCGAAGAGTACCATACCTACATGAACAATCCGGTTGCGAAGGCATTTCTGGAGTTCCGGGAGGCGTTCTACGGCGACCATCCCTATGGCGTGAGCCCCTTAGGCCGCATTGAAGAAATCGCCAGCCTCTCCCTTTCCGCCTGCCGGGATTATTACGCCCGGCTGTACCGCCCCGACAATGCGGTAGTTGTGGTGGTCGGTGATGTGGACACGAGGGAAGTTTTCGACTCCGCCGAACGCCATTTCGGCGCAAAACGCTCTCCCTCGGGAGAGTTCCCTTCCTTTATGGTGCCTGTCCCTGCAGCAAAAATCAGCGACCGTCGCATGACACGGAGCGTAGAGTTTGATGTACCGATCCTTGTTATCGGCTATCCGGCTCCTCCCTCGTCGCACGAAGACGCGGTTGCGCTTGAAATCCTGCTGCTCATCGCGGCCGGCGGCGAAACGAGCCGGCTGCATCGCGAGGTAGTACGGCGTCAGTCCGTCGCGGTTATGACCGGCGGAATGAATCATTTTCTTAAGGCAAGCGGCATGTCGATGTTTTTCGCCGCATTTACCCCAGATATTCGCAGTGAACGGGTGGAGCGGGCGTTCGATGCGGAAATCGACCGTCTCAGGAACGACGGCATCACGCGCGAAGAGATGGAAAAAATCAGAAATACGACCATAACGAACAGGACATTCGAACTCTATTCGGCCGATCATATCTGTCAGCGGCTCGGTTACAGCGAGACCATTGAGGGCAATTACCGGTTGTGGGTAGAGCGAATGGAGGCGCTGAAAAGCCTCGATACGGAAAAACTCACTGCTACGGCGCGACGGTGGTGGAATGACGGGGCGAAACGGGTGCTCCTCCTGAAGCCGCGACACGTGAATCCGCTTCTTTACGTTGGCGGTTTTCTCCGCCGCGCCGCCCGGTTTTTCCCGGTTTCAGGCGGAAATGTAACCCGGGGGAGGCGATGAATTCCCCTTTTGTTTTCCCGCCGGCCGATGAATTCCGGCTTGATAATGGACTCTCGGTCATCTGTATGCCTGATCACGAACAGTCAGGATTAGTGGTCGCCCTGCAATTTCCCGTTGGCCGCTTTGCCGACCCGCCGGGCAAGGAGGGACTGTGCGAGCTGACCGCCGCGCTTCTATTAAAAGGTACGCAGACCTTTTCGCCCGAGGAGTTTTCCAGCCGGATCGAGAATGCCGGCGCCTCGTTTTTTTCCGATATCGGCGAAGAGCACTGTATTCTCGGATTGCGGATGCTCGCCGCTTCCGCCGCTCGGCTGTTTCCAATCTTCGTCGAAGCGGTAAAAAGTCCGCTGTTTGCAAAAGAGGAGTTCGTCCGTCTCCGGCGCGAGATGGTGACGGCCCTCCGGGCCGAGGCCAACGATCCTTCGTTTATTGCCACCCGGCATTTTTACAAGGAACTGACGGGCGACGGACATCCGGCGGGCCGGTTTCAGACCCCTGCGTCGCTGAAAAATATCACCCTTGCAGAGGTGGAAAGGTTCTTCAGTGAAAAGTTTTCTCCCGTGGGGAGCCTCTGCGTCGTCGCCGGCGATGATGAAGGAAAACGCCTGCGGACTTTGTGCACCGAGCAATTTTCGTTCTGGAAAAGGCCGGGAATCGGGAGGACGGTCATCGCTGCGCCAGCGGGGCGGGTGGCGCAACCGGTAATTCGACTTATCAATAAACCCGACCTCACGCAGGCCACCCTCGTCGTCGGCCACGGGGCGCCGGGCGAGGGATGCGTCGATAAAAACGCGTTGTCGCTGGCCAACCATATTTTCGGGAGCGGCAATTTTTCCTCAAGGCTCATGACGCGCATCCGATCCGTGGGGGGCAAGACGTATGGCGTGTCTTCACAACTCGTTGCGGAAACGGAGTTCGGTGCGCTCCTTATTTCGACCGCCACGCAGAATAACCGGACGCGGGAGGTTCTCGAAACCATTTTAGAAGAGCATCGCCGTTTCTGCACGCAAGGGATCACGGCCGCGGAACTTGCCAAGGCAAAGCAATTTGCGGTCGGTAATATGGCCTTTCAGCTTGAGGGGATTGGGAATATCGTCGACAAGCTCCTGTGGCTGCGTTTCTACGGCAGGCAGAACTCCTACATCGAACGATTCGAGACGATGATCGAGGCGATCGATGTCGATGCTGTAAACGCGGTCGTTCGCAGATACTTTGCCGAAGAGTCATGCATCATCGTCGTGGTCGGAAAAAGAACGGAAGTAGAGTCGCAGCTCAGTTCATTCGGTCCTCTACGGCATTTTCATTTCAGGGACAAGGTGTAAATAAGGGATAAGGTAACTATTGAGAAGCTTTTCGCCGCTTCGTGATAAAAATCAACCATTTGAGGCATTGAGCAACGTATTTTCAGGCTATGGAAGAGGTGGTGCTCAGCCTGGGAACGAATAGCGGCGACCGGGTATTGAATATGCGGCGCATGGAGAAGGAGCTTTTGAACATTCTCGATCCTCCGCTACGCTTTTCATCCCTCATGGAGACCGAACACGTGGGCGGAGGCCAAAGGCCGGCGTATTATAACCAGTTGATTCGCGGCGGGTATGCGAAGTCGCCGCGCGACCTACTTCATCAATGTCAGGCAATCGAGTTGGCCATGGGCCGTAACCGGGAAGGGCCATTCGCGCCCCGGACTGCGGATATAGATATCCTGCTGTTTGGAAATGAAGAGGTTTCGGAAGAAGATCTTTGCATTCCGCACCCGCGTATGCTTGATCGTCGTTTCTGTATCGTGGGACTCGCCGAGATCGCAGGAGAGCTTACCATGCCTCGTTTCACCAAAACGATCGGCGAGGCATCTGCGGAGTTTCTTCTTCGGGTTGGTTCCCAAGCGGTAGCGTTAGTCGGAGGAAACCCTCGGATCGCCGATGGAAACAACGGTGATATGAATGCGGGTTTTTGAAAAGGAGTTGCCATGATGGGCGGTGGCGGGCAGACCGATGCGGGCGTGAAATGGCCGGATGACCCGATAGTCCCTTCTCATTTCGGTCGCCTCGCTGTCGAGGGGGTCATCGGCGTCGGCAAGACCTCCCTATGCCATCTTCTCGCCGAAAGGTGGGATGCCGCTTTGATACTCGAAGAGGTTGAGGAGAACCCATTCCTGGCCGAATTTTACGAAGACCGGCAGTCGCACGCGTTCCAGACGCAACTCTGGTTTTTGCTTAACCGGTATCGACAGTTGTCCGAAGCGGGCGTCCAGCAGGACCTCTTTCATCAGATCACGATAAGTGATTATCTCTTTGCCAAGGACCGTATCTTTGCAACGCTCAATTTGGACGGCGACGAACTCCAGCTGTATAATCACGTGGCCGGGATCCTGGAGAAAAAGATGACGGATCCGGACCTCGTCGTATATCTTCAGGCGTCAACCGATGTCCTGTTGGAGCGGATCGCGAAGCGCGGAAGGCCTTATGAATTCAGCATGGAAGCGGCGTATATCGACGCCCTCAACAACGCGTACAACCACTTCTTCTTTCACTTTGATAAAACACCGCTTCTTGTTGTCAATACCGACGAAATCGATTTCGTGGCGGAGCGCGCCGACTTCGAAGAAATCGCCGGGCAGATCGTGACCATGCGGCGGGGCGTTACCTACTACCGTCCCCTCCGTACAAAGGAAAAAGCCGCACTCAAGGATCGGAACAAGACCGAATAATCGGCAAACCTGATTACCGCCGTTGGAAAGGATGGAGAATGCGCGCGGGGCGCGCGTTATATGCCTTGAGCAACGACGGGTTTCAGGTGAAAGGAACGGTTCATGGAAATCATTACCTCGCCCGCCGGCATGGCCGCGTGGTCGGGTGCTTTACGAAAGAACGGCACAACGATCGGTCTGGTCCCAACCATGGGGGCTCTGCACAAAGGCCACCTCTCGCTTGTTACCGAAGCGCGCAGATGCACCGATGCAACGGTTTTGAGCATTTTTGTCAATCCGACCCAATTTGGGCCCGGCGAGGATTACAGCAGATATCCGCGCATGTTCGAAGCCGATTGTGAAAAAGCCAGGGTGGCCGGATGTTCGGTCGTGTTTGCCCCGACTGTTTCGGTGATGTACCCGGCAGGCTATAAAACTTTTGTCGAAGTGGAAGAGCTTGGCGGCACGCTCTGCGGCATTACGCGGCCTACCCATTTTCGCGGCGTCGCCACAGTCGTTCTGAAGTTGTTCAATATTGTGCGTCCGGACCTCGCCTTTTTCGGACAGAAGGATGCTCAGCAGGTAATTATCCTCAAGCGGATGACCGTTGACCTGAACGTGACGGTAACAATTACCGTTTGTCCAACCGTTCGCGAGGCGGACGGTCTTGCCATAAGTTCCCGCAATGCCTATCTTACGCATTCCGAACGCGCCGCGGCCCCCATAATTTACAAAGGATTGTCGGCCGCTGCGGCGCGTTACGACAACGGCGATCGGAATGCTGCGGAACTTGTCGAAACCGTCAAAAAAATCATCGCGGCCGATTCCCTTTTAACTCTCGAATACGTTGAAATCGTCGACATGATGTCGCTGCGGCCGCTTGCCGAACTTTCAAATCCAGCGCTCATGGCCGTCGCCTGCCGTACCGGCGGAAGCAAAACGCGACTCATTGACAACATCATCCTTGGAGGTTCATGGTGACCGTGCCGGGCCGGATACCGCTCATATACAATCTTTTCCCGCGCTATTACCGCACGATACACGAATGGTGCGGTGCGGTATCGCATATCACGGAGATGGCATTTACGGCTGTTTTCGTCAACTCGTTCAACGAAACCGGGTGTTCGGGAAGTCTCTACGCGGTAAAAAACTATTTCCGTCTTAATCCGCTTTTCATGGAGTCGGGCGCCGATGGAGCCGACTTTGCTTCACTCTCGCAATTCATCGCGGCATGCACCACCTCAGGCCTGCAGCCCGTCATGGATCTCATCATCAACCATACCGCGATCGATTCACCACTCGTTACCGAGCATGGCGCCTGGTACAAGCGCGACCAATCGGGCAGGGTCGCTTCGCCCTTTGCCATCGATCCCGGCAATCCGGGCGCGGTAACCGTGTGGGGCGACCTTGCGTCGATAGACAACGAAGGGTCGTCGGACCGGGATGCGTTGTGGCGATACTGGGACCGCGTGGTGAGTTTTTACCAGAAGCTCGGTTTCACCGGGTTCCGTTGCGATGCGGCGTATCAGGTTTCCGCCTCTCTCTGGCGTTGGCTCATCGACCGGGCCAAGAAAAGGAACGATGCCGCGACGTTCTATGCCGAGACGCTTGGGTGCCGCCTCGACCAGATCGAGGCGCTCAACGGCTGCGGTTTCGATTACCTCTTTAATTCTGTCAAGTGGTGGCATTACGATCAGAGCTGGGTGTTCGACCAGCATGTCGCGAACAAACATATTGCCCCTTCCATTGCCTTCGCTGAGTCGCACGATACCGAGCGACTCGCGAGCGTCTGGCCGGGGACCGAAGCGGTGCAGAAAAGCCGCTATGCATTCGCCGCTCTCTTTTCAAAAGCGCTCCTTATGCCGGCGGGCTTCGAGTACGGCGCGGTGACGCGCATCGACGTCGTTCACGGCACCCCCCGCGACATCGATCCGCCTCAATGGGATTTGACAAAATGGATTGCAGCGATGAACCGGTTCAAGCTTTCGGTACCGGTCCTGTCCGAAGAAGGAAGCTGGCGGCCGCTTAACGATTACAGTTGTCCGTATCTCTTTCTCGAAAAGGCTTCGGACGTCGGGAACAAGCCCGTTTACCTGTGTGTGAATAAAAACCCGACAGCGCCAATAATCGTCGACACCCCCATGATTCCGCAGGAGGTGCGGTGCTGCAGCAAAATGCACGCGCTCCTTGATCTTCCGATCGGGGAAGATACGGTTCCCGAGGCATTACTTTTGGACCCAGCGGAGATTGTGGTGTTCCGGGAGTAAACCATAAAAACTTCTAAACCAAGGGATTTTCCAAAGCAAAAATAAAGACGCCATAGCAAAAGGATATTGCAATATTCCCCACCATTATAGGAGTATTAAAGCATGCGTGAAGCTGAGATTCCTTTCGTAGTCATTAAGATAATCAAGATAATAGCACCATTTATTTTTCCCATTATCGGTGCACTTTTGGTTTTTTTTCTCAATGCGTGGATTACTAAGCGCTCTGACGAAAACAGGCCTTTTAATATTGCTAGAACCAAGTTTATCGACGCCGCAAAAGACACCGCTTAATACGACGAACGTGAGGTCATCACTACGCTTATTGAATCGTATGAAGCCCTTCACCATCCTTCGACCCCCATGATCTGGTGGAAGCGATCACGTTTCGCATGGAGCAGCAGGGGTTGCGGAGTATGGATTTCGCGCTCTTGTGGGGGTATCTCGCCGGACAAATTTGAAAATGTTAAACTAAACTGTGCCTAAACCGTGTCCACTATTTTCGGGACCAGATCATTTTTTTAAAAGCTGAAGGAATTGTTTCCACGAAAACTTGGACCTTTACGTTGCCATCGGGGCGGTGTTGAGGAGGAAATCAGTGGGATTGAGGGGAGATAAAAAGGCTTTTTTCGAAGCATTTATCTCACCAAATATATGGATCGTGATAACAATGATCTGATGCCAGGAAACTGGAAACCACAGCTATAAAATCATTCCCGCAATTATAGGCAGGGAATACACAAATAACACGGGACTTATGCAACGCACACCTTTTGAAAAAGAGCTACGCTTGAATAAAAAATGGGAAAGAGAAGAGAAAGGACATTCATTTTGATGGAATTGGGGGTAATGAAAATATCATTGTTTCGAAGATCGAATTGCCTCCCTAAGCATGGATAGCCAGTTACAATCAATTTTCCCAATTGAATCAATTAAGTGCCTGAAACTCTGGCTATTTGAGTAAACTGTTGAATGGCAGCATTTAAAAAACATATCAACACCATCTGTAGTTTCATGATAACGAGGATAAATTTTCTGTATAATGCCTTTTCCAGCTAAACCCTCAAAGGTACATTTCGCCGGCTGGATAGTCTTGCAATGACATTTGACGGCATTATAATCGGCTAAAATCCAATTTTCGAACATTCTATCAGCTATTCCTATTACCGGGGTAACCTTGCACCCAAATTCTTTAAGAGCTTTACGAAGTTTTTTTTCAATATTGATAGGACTATCCTGTCTATCCTCTCTATCAATTATGACAACTATGGGATGGTTCCGATTATTAAGAAGACGAATTTCAGAATCTATTCTTTTTGCGATTGCATCAATAGCTACATTGTCTCCATTACAGTTAATAATCTTGATAGGAATATCCGGACAGATCCTTTGCAGGACTTTCCTTTCCGAATGCCCATCTACTAGAAAAGCTGGCTTAGGCATCTTGCAAACCTCCTGAAATATAGTAATGACCTAAGCCAAAACCAGTTCGCGAAATTTCTTTTGTAAGAAGTTCCGGATCATTTATACGCCTGGCTTTCGTGAAACCATTTTCCATGGAGACTACTACAATTTCTGGCGATTTCGAGCTATTCAATAGGGTTTCACTATGAGTTGACATTAATATAAATGAAGATGATTTCTTATCTGAATAGTTACTACGCATTATTTTCAATATTTCCGACTGCATCCAAGGATGTAAAAAGTTTTCCGGTTCTTCAATTGAAAAGATATGCGAAGAAGTGAGAATAGCGGTAATTAGTGTAATCCATTTGAGAGTCCCATCAGACATTGATGACAGCGGAAGAAAAATAGTCTTATCATCTGCTGATATAGCGATCCGTACAAGAAGATGGTTATCAAATGCATTATTTTGAACGGAAATATTAGTTATAGAACTGTTGGCTAATTTTGCGAATTCGACAATTTTATTATAGATTTCAGGGTTTAACCGAACTCTTCGATATTGGAAACGGAAATATGGGTGCATTCTAATATCATCGATTTGATGTGTCAGCGCGAACAACGTCGCAGCCAATCCTGTACCATCCTTCTCAATTCCAGGCTGTTTTGCTATATCCTCAGGTTGTTTTACTCTTGAAGGTATAATATTGAATACTTCTCCTCCATAAAGATCGTCAAATATAAATCGAATAACCTCAAAGAACCTTAGAAGGATTTGCACAAGGGAGTAACTTTCCATTGACCGATAGTTACTTGTTAGCATTTTCTCAAAATCTTCTCGCTTAATGGACTCACCATATGTCCTTATTTTCTTTAAATTGAGGCGATTAATTAGAGCATTCGGCGGATTACTTTCGCGATAAACCTCACTAATATCTAAATCGGTAGAAATATTTTCGACCTTTCTTGGTGATATCGTAATATCTTCTGATGTTTTTAATATTCTAAGCCTCTGGGATTTGTAACTAATTATTCCTTTTTCGATAAATGTTACAATTTCGAAATCATAAACATATGAGAGATTCTGCTTGGAACGAATATGTTTTGTGCCAAAAATTGAAGCAGATATTGATTGGCAATACGCAGTTTCTCCGACTTTCTGAAAAATCGAGCTTGCACCTCCTAACATGCCGATAGCCTCATGCAAGTCTCGTTGTACTATACAGGAGATAAACTCAAAAAAAGAAATAATATTTGTTTTTCCAGAACCATTTGGACCTACCAAGATATTGGGCCCGATTTTTAAATCCATATCAAAATTCCTTAACGACTTAAAACCATTCACATGAATGTGGGTTATCACCACGTTCTCCTTTCCGTATAGTATTAATGTTGTAGATTAACTTCCTGCTTGTATATATTTATCTCTAACATTTTATTATAATTATTAGTGAACGCATAAAACACATTACTCCCGTTCGTACACATTCGCGATTATTATTGGGCTTGAAAGCAAAAAAGTGTAAAGATACTCCTCCTCCCAGTAGTAATTGAGGACAACTCGCCAATATATTGTTTCTTTTATATAAGCAGTTGAAACCATTTATGGGCATTTTTGTTCTTTACTATTGCAATATCCTCGGCAATTCCAGTTTCTATATTCAAAACATTCTCCTTCATCTCTTCTTCTCTTGTCCGGTCTGCAATCTTCACGGCAGCTCGTTATCACATTGTTCGCTTGATAATATAAAAATCCGCCTAACAAAAAAACAACAAAATTTTTATAGAATGCCGCAGAAATAATGAAAGGAGGGTCGTAAATGGGCGGTAAGTGGCAGGAGGTTCGGCAGGTGCTACGGGCGGCTTTTGAGGAGACAAAGCCGGTATCGGGTAAGGCCCTTTTCCCGAATTTTGGTCGCCTTCAGAGGTCATTTAAACGCCGTTTAACCACCCTTTAACCACCCTTTAAAGCCCCTTTAATCCGCCTTTTTTAAGAGCTGTATTTGGTGGAAAAATCGGTCATTATCAGCCAAAATCTGGACATTTTTTGAATGCTCAAAACTGGTCTTTTACTTGACAAAATGGCGGTAAAACCGGCGAAGCCTACTCCTGCTTCACCGCCGGGGCGAAAATCTTCACTGAAGTCGGGTCGATGGAGATGAATCCGCCGGAGATGGCGAACTGTTTCTTCTCCTGCCCTTTCACGACACGCACGCTGCCGGGTTTGAGGTTGGCCATGAGCCGGGTATGGCCGGGCAGGATGCCCAGCTCCCCGCAGGAACCGGGCGCCACGATGAATTCCCCCTCATCGCGATAGAAAACCTTGTCCGACGTGAGGATCTCGCACCGCATGGTCTTCATCAGGCGAGCTCCCGGGCCTTCTGGATCACCTCTTCGATCGGGCCGGCCATGAAGAACGCCTGCTCGGGCACGCTGTCGTGCTTGCCGTCCACGATTTCGCGGAAGCCTTTAATGGTGTCGGCCAGCGGCACGTAGGCGCCCTTGGTGCCGGTGAAGGTTTCGGCCACCGAAAAAGGCTGCGAGAAGAAACGCTGGATCTTGCGCGCTCTCGCCACCACCTGCTTGTCTTCGTCCGAAAGCTCTTCGACGCCGAGAATGGCGATGATATCCTGAAGATCCTTGTAGCGCTGCAGGATGCTCTGCACCTCGCGCGCCACGGCATAGTGCTCTTCGCCTACCACGATTTTATCGAGCATCTTGGAGGACGAATCGAGCGGGTCCACGGCCGGATAGATACCGATATCCACTATCTTCCGCGAGAGAACGACCGTGGCGTCGAGGTGACTGAACGCGGTCGCCACGCCGGGGTCCGTGAGGTCGTCGGCGGGAACGTAGATCGCCTGCACCGAGGTGATGGAGCCGTTTTTCGTGGACACGATGCGTTCCTGCAGTTCGCCCATTTCAGTGCCGAGCGTGGGCTGGTAGCCCACTGCCGACGGCAGGCGGCCCAGGAGGGCCGAAACTTCGGCGCCGGCCAGCACGTAACGGAAGATGTTGTCGATGAAGAGGAGCACATCCTGGTTCTCCTTGTCGCGGAAATACTCGGCCTGGGTAAGACCGGTAAGCGCGACGCGGAGGCGCGCTCCCGGTGGCTCGTTCATCTGGCCGAAGACGAGCACGGTTTTATCGATGACCTTTGACTCCGACATATCGAGGTAGAGGTCGTTGCCTTCGCGCGTTCGCTCGCCCACGCCGGCAAACACCGACACGCCGCCGTGATGCTGTGCCACGTTATGGATAAGCTCCATGATGATCACGGTCTTGCCTACTCCGGCGCCGCCGAAGAGACCGACCTTGCCGCCCTTCTTGAACGGCGCGAGAAGATCGATGACCTTGATGCCGGTTTCGAACACCTGCGACCGCGTTTCCTGGTCGAGGAATCCCGGCGAATCGCGATGGATGGGGGCGGTGGTCTCGGCCTTGATCTCGCCCTTGTAATCTATGGGTCGTCCCGCGTAGTCCATGAGCCTCCCCAGGCACGTCTTGCCGACCGGCACCGAGATGGGTTTGCCGGTATTGACCACCGTAAGCCCGCGGGCCATGCCTTCGGGCGGACCCAGAACGATGGCGCGCACGGTATTGGCGCCCATGTGCTGCATCACTTCGAGGATCACCGTCGAGTACTGCTCGCCGGTGCTGCCGCTTCCCTTATCGACCGTAAGCGCGGTGTAGATGGGCGGGATTTCGTTGGGCGGGAATTCGACGTCAACGACCTGACCGAAAATCTGGGTAATTTTGCCTGCAGCCATTATTTCACCACCTCGTTGGTTGCTATGATTTCAGCTAATTCTCGTGTAATCACTGCCTGACGGACCTTGTTCATTTCAAGGGTAATGGTATCGATGAGCGTGCCGGCGTTGCGCGTCGCGTTGTCCATGGCCAGCATACGCGCGGCAAGTTCGGCCGTGAAGGAGGCGCGGAGAATGCCATACAACCGGGCTTTCAGGTACATCGGGAGCAGTGTCTGAAGGATCTCCTGCTCTTCCTCCGGCTCGGTGATGGTACATCGGTACAGGCTGTCTTCCGGCAGCTTCGGTTCGATGGGGAGCAACCGCTCGACTGTGAGTTCCTGTTTGATCATGGACTTGAAATGGCTTCGCACGACAACCAGTTCGTCGAGCCCATGGTCGAGGTAGAGTTTGATCGCCTCCTGCCCGATCGTGTCGGCCATCCCGAAGTCGAATCGGTTGAAAAACTGGGCATGCTCGATCTTGACCGGGACCTTTGCGTTCCGGTAGCGTTCCACCGATTTGCGGCCGGCCGCGATGAGCACCTGTACCTTGCCGGCATTATCTTTGAGATAGCGATCGGCGGTGCGGAGAATGGTATTGTTGAAATCACCGCACAGCCCCTTATCGCCGGCCACCACCACGAGCCCGATCCTGCCAGCCGGCGCTGCCGGGCCTTTGCCCGGAAGGCGAAAGAGCGAAAAAAGGCCTCCCGTCCTTCCGGACCCGATAAGCGAGAGATAGGCATGGGTGACCTTTTCCAGTTCCGCCTGGTAGTAGAGCGCATCGTTCATCGAACGGGAGGCGCGGGCAAAGCGGGCTCCGGCCACCATCTTCATGGCCTTGGTAATCTGCCGCGTCGATGAGACGCCCTTTATTTTTTTCCTGAATTCGGACAGTGACGGCATTGGATATCCTATATACGCGTTAGCTTATGACGCCCGTACCTGCTTATACTCCTTGATCGCCGCCTCGAGTCTCGCTTTGATACCATCGTCGATCTGCTTCGTGTTCTTGATATCGGCGAGAATATCTCGATGCTTTTCCTGGAGATAGGTGATGTAATCCTTCTCCCACTGCCGGATGTCGTTTTGGGGTACGTCGTCGATGAAACCATTGACTCCGGCGAAGATGATCGCGACCTGGATCTCGACCGGAAGCGGCTGGTACTGATCCTGCTTCAGGAGTTCCATGATCCGCGCGCCACGCGCAAGCTGCGCTTGCGCGTGGCTGTCGAGTTCCGAGCCGAATTGCGCGAACGAGACGAGGTCGCGGTATTGGGCGAGATCGAGACGGACGCGGCCCGCCACCTGACGCATGGCCTTGATCTGGGCGTTGCCGCCCACGCGCGACACCGAGAGTCCGCTGTTGATCGCGGGCCGCTGGCCCGAGAAAAAGGGGCCGGTTTCGAGAAAGATCTGGCCGTCGGTGATGGAGATGACGTTGGTCGGGATATAGGCCGAGATATCGCCCGCCTGGGTCTCGATGATCGGCAGCGCGGTCAGCGAACCGCCGCCGTTCTTTTGTGAAAGTTTGCAGGCGCGTTCGAGCAGGCGTGAGTGCAGGTAGAAAACATCGCCCGGATACGCCTCGCGTCCCGGCGGGCGACGGAGCAGGAGCGAAAGCTGGCGGTAGGCCTGGGCGTGGCGCGTGAGGTCGTCGTACACGATCAGCACATCCTTGCCCTGCCACATGAACTCTTCGGCCATGGCGCACCCGGCATAGGGCGCGATGTACTGGAGCGCTGCGGGGTCGCTTGCCGTGCAGGAAACGACGATGCTATATTCGAGCGCCCCGTGACGGGCGAGCGTGGCGACGATCTGGGCCACCGTTGACTGCTTCTGGCCGATGGCGACGTAGATGCAGATAGGACGGCGCCGGCTCTCGTTCTTCTGATTGATGATGGTATCGACCGCGAGCGCGGTCTTTCCGATCTGCCGGTCGCCGATGATGAGTTCGCGCTGCCCTCTTCCGATGGGGATCATGGAGTCGATCGCCTTGATGCCGGTCTGCAGGGGCTCCTTGACCGGCTGACGTTCCATGACGCCCGGCGCGATCACCTCGATCGGCCGCGTCCGGTCGGTTTTAATATCGCCCTTGCCGTCAATCGGCTCGCCGAGCGGATTGACCACCCGGCCGAGGAGCGCCTCTCCCACCGGCACTGCCATGACGCGTCCGGTGCGGCTCACCTCATCGCCCTCGCTGGTCAGCGTGGCCTCGCCCAGAAGAATGCACCCTACATTGTCATTTTCGAGATTGAGCACCATGCCGTGGATCGAGTGCGGAAAACTGACCAGCTCGCCGTAAACCGCTTTGTCGAGGCCGTAAACGCGCGCGATGCCGTCGCCGACCTGCATGACGTAGCCCGTTTCCCGCAGATCAAGCTTGGAAGCGTAACTTTCCAGCGTTTCCCGCAGAATGCCCGTAATCTTTGATGAATCGATTGCCATGCTCTCATCCTTACGTGGAAGAAATAGTCATCAGTCTCGAACGGAGATGTTCAAGATCCGTCTTGATCGTGTTATCGATGATCGTATCCCCGATTTTGATCAGGAGACCGGCGAACAGGGAGGGATCCACGGTAAAACGGGGCTTCAGCGTACCGCCGAGCTGCGCAATAAGCTTTTCGGCAAGCGCCGCCTGCAACGCCGGTGAAAGTGGTTGCGCGCTCGTGATGCCGACCGCATGAATGTTGTTCGCCTCTTCGGTCAAGCGTTCCATCTCCTCGGCGATAAGGGGGAAGATACCCGTCATCCGCCGTTTCAGGATGTCACCGAAGACCCGCCACACCACAGGCGTAAATTTTTCAGGCGCCGCCGCTTCGAGCGCCTTCAGCTTGTCGTCGTTCGGGATCGCCGGATGGTCGAGAAAGTTCCTGAGCCCCTCGAGCCGGAGCGCTGAAGCGCCGAGTTCCGACAGGTACTCCTGGATATCCTTCCGTTCTCCGGGAGCGAGCCGGTCGAACAGCCGGGCATACTCCCTGGCAAAAAGGCCCCCGCTCATTACGCCCCCTGAACCCGGCTTTTGGAGATCTCGTCCAGCATCTCCTGAAACTTCTTCTCATGCACGTCGCCGGAAAACGGCCTGGACAGCATCTTTTCGGTAATCGCCATGGAGAGCGAGACAATTTCTTCGCGCATCTCACGCATGGTTTGTCGGCGCTCATACTCGATCTGCTCATGGGCCTTCTTCTGCAGTTCCATGGCTTCGGCCTGGGCCGCGGCCAGAAGCTCCTCTTTGACACGGCCGGCATCCTGCCTGGCCGCCGCAATGAGGTCGGAGGTCTTCTGCTCTATCTGTTCGAGCTTCGCACGGTACTCGGCTTCGAGTTTCTGGATTGCCGAACGTGAGTTTTCAGCGTCATCCAGCGTCTTCCGGACCTTGTCCTGCCGGTCGCTGACGAGTTTCATCACCGGCTTCCAGCCGAATTTCCACACCACGGCCAGTGCGATCAGGAAGGTGATCACCTGGGAAAGCATTATCTGCCAATGAATTTCAGGCATAGTAGTCCTCTCTGGACAAATCGGGACAGTGGTCCCCTTGGCTGAAAAGGCCTCTCAGCCGGCGATTTTTACCGCAAACGGGTTGGCGAAAATAAAGATGATGGCCAGGAACAGCGCATAGAGCACCTGCGCCTCGATAAGGGCGAACCCGATGAACATGTTCTGCTGCAGCTTGGATTGTAGCTCCGGTTGACGGGCAATGCCCTGGAGGGCGCTCCCGATCACGAGTCCCATGCCGATACCGCAACCACCCGCCGCGATGCCGACGCCGATGCCCGATGCGATGAGCGTGTTACCGAAAAATACCGCCGCCGCCATGCTGCTTCCCGGCGCCACGGTTTCGGCCGCGGAAACAATGCCCGCTCCCGCGAGCAGGAAAAGCTGAACCAGAATTTTTTTGGTCATGAGACCCCTCCGTAGGATAAAAGATAAAGGTTTAATGTTCTTCCATATGGACGGCGCCGGCGATATAGGACATTGAAAGCACCATGAACACGAGCGCCTGTATGAATGCAATGATGAGTCCCAGCAGCATGATGACCGGCCGCAGCACGAGCGGCATGATCGAAAATATCTTGTCAGAAGGAAGCGAACTCATGAAGAAGTGGAGCATGAGCCAGGCCAGGATGCCGAGGAAAAGCTCCTTTGAAAAGATATTGCAGAAGAGCCGCAATCCGAGCGACAGGGGGCGCGTGAAAAAGGAGATGATCTCCGTGATGGAGAGCAGGATCGAGACCGGCAGCATGAACCACGCGAGCTTTGGCCCCTTGAACTGTTTGAGGTACCCGATGCCGTTGTATTTAAAGCCGAGGAAGACGAAGTAGAGAAACACCATGAGCGCAAGGCCGAAGGTCAGGTTCGGATCCGAGGTCGGGGATACGAGACCGGGGATGAACCCGATGAGATTACCGACCAGGATAAAAATAAAAAGCCCTATGAACAGGGGATAGAACCTCTTCGCTTCCGGGCCGATAAGGTCATCGGCCACGCCGCAGATATACTCGAAAAAAATCTCGAGCACCGACTGCAGCCCGCCGGGCCGGGAGGACGCATCGACCCTGGCCCGGCGCATCGCGCCGGCCGCGACAACGATCGAGCCGATGATGATGATCGCCCATACGATCCAGGAGAAATACAGAAGGGTCAACTCGTGCGGCATATGCGGAATCTGCGGAAAATGCCATTTTATGCTGTCAAATTCCATTGCCCCATCAGACATTTCCTTCAACCCTCCGACGGCGGGGTCGCTCCCTGCCGCATTTTATTAAGGAAGAAAAACGTCGATGCCGTCATTCCCGCGAACAGCCCGAGCAAAAGTCCCAGGGCGTTAATTTTTACGATGAATACCGCAAGGGAAAACACCCCTATCATGACCGCATAGCGCAGGAGCGCTCCCGGCATATACCCGGCAAGAAACGAAGCCTTTCTTTCCGTGCGCTTCGGGAGCAGGAGGGTGTACACGAGAACCCCGAGATAGGCGATCCCGATACCCCATACCACCCCGGTAAAGAGGTGGCCCGCTTTAAGCTTCCAGAGAGTCAGACCTGCGGCGGCGGCAGCACACACAAGACCGATCGCCGGCTTCGAAACAGGGTTATTTCCAGGAATCATTCTTCTCGTTGTCGTCCTCGTCCATTTTCTGCACCTGCCTATAGATCTGCCGGAATCCCGCAAACGTTCCTATGCAAAAGAACACGATGGTGAATATTGGCGACGTTTTGAACAGTTTATCGAGGTAGTGGCCGACCACCACCCCCACCGCGCTCGCGAACACCAGGTTGATGCCGAGCGTCGAAAGCCACAGCAGGTCCTGCCTGAAACGGGCATTCTTGCGACCATCAGGCGTATGCTCTTCTGTCATGATCGTGCTCCGTACAAACCTTATAAATTACTATATCGGCAAGGCATAAATCATATAACCGCATAATTGTACCCCACATGCACGGTTAATTCAAATGTCATTTACGGAAATTTTTTATTTCACGAGCAGAGGGTATTTTTATAAGCTATAACGATGTTTTTTTTAGAAGAGGAATAAAGCCATAATGGAAAAAATCACCATCCAGAACGTTGAACTCCTTCTTTCCCACCCCACCGAAGTCCGCAGCGGTTGGATCGGCCAGATCGAACCGCTACGCCAGCTTCTGGCTTGCTGGCTCACCGTGGCCAAAGGCGACCTGCCGCTTACTCCCCGTGTCATCGGCTTTCCGGGGATCGGAAAGACCACGCTCGCCATGGCTGCCGCGCAGGAGCGGGGGCAGGAGGTGTACATCATGCAGTGCACGGCAGATACGCGGCCCGAGGACCTGCTGGTCACGCCGGTACTCTCCGATGCCGGGCGAATCGCCTACCATGCAAGCCCGCTCCTCACCGCCGTCATCAAGGGCGGCATCGCGGTGCTCGACGAGGGCAACCGCATGTCCGAAAAATCGTGGGCATCGCTCGCCGGCCTCTTCGACCACCGTCGGATGGTGGAGTCGCTGGTCGCCGGTATCACGGTATCGGCGCACGAGGAGTTCCGCGCGGCCGTGACCATGAACGACGACAGTTCGACCTTCGAAATCCCGGACTACATCATGTCGCGGTTACAGCCCGGCATCACGGTGCCGTTTCCCAGCCGCGAAGACGAGCTTAAAATCCTCTCCTACAACCTGCCGTTTGCGGGCGACGACGTGCTTGCCATGTGCATCGACTACCTGCAGCGGGCGCACGGGCTCGACCTGCCCTATTCGATCCGCGATGGGCTGAACGCGATGCGTTATACGCTCAAGATGAAGGCGCATGACGCTTCGGCCGACGTGGCCGAACTGTTCCGCAAGGCGCTCCTGCAGGTGCTGGGCGAGGAGGCGCTCGACCTCGAAAAACTCGCCGCGGAACGAAAACTCTCCGGCGACGCTTCGCCGGCCATGAACCTCGGCGATTTTTTCTTCGGTAGCGGTTCGGACCTCAATCCGGACAATGATTCGGATAACGATCTCACTATCGATCCGGATAACGGCGAGGACCTCCGGTGAAACTCTCGGAACGGATCACCATCGTGCCGATTCTGCACGGTACGGGCGCGATCGCCTCCCACGTGCGCTCCCTGTGCATGGAGCAGCGGTTTGACTGCATCGCCGTCGATGTTCCGGAAATTTTCCAGGACGATATCGGGCGCGCCGTCGAAGAGCTGCCCCTTATC
>Ga0187871_10001037_pt1 | contig 24888 bp, 24 predicted proteins | sample June2016WEW_16_1_FD_132988 | JGI IMG/M metagenome (GOLD analysis project Ga0187871, IMG submission 132988) | Peatland microbial communities from SPRUCE experiment site at the Marcell Experimental Forest, Minnesota, USA - June2016WEW_16_10 | ecosystem: Environmental > Terrestrial > Soil >...
TCTCGGACGGGCGTACACAACCAATGCTTCATTAAGATTTGGCGGGCGCGAGGATTACAGCAAAGCGCAGGCTGCGTACGAGAAGGCGATCGCACTAAATCCGTCGCTGGTTGAGCCACGAATCTACATGGCCAATTTGCTGACCGATACCGGAAGAGTAGAAGAGGCTGTCCCGTTGCTGCGTTCCGCCTTGCAAATTAGTCCCAATTATGCGGAGGCGCACTGGGAACTCGGCTACGCTTACCGCTTTGGAGGGATGCTGGAGGAGTCGGTGGCGGAGTGTGAACGAGCACGCCAGAATAATCCCCAAGTCAAAATCAACAGCTCCGCCATCAACGCGTATCTGTATCAGGGCGAATATGAAAAGTTCATGCAGAGCTTGCCGAGCAATGATTCGATTTATATCCTCTTCTACCGCGGCTTCGTCGAATACTACCTGAACAATCGCGATCAGGCGGCCAAGGATTTTGATCGGGCTTTCGAAATGGAGCCTTCCCTGCTTCCCGCGGACGTGGGAAAGGCGCTTAGTTATTCAATTAAGCACGAAGACGCGCGTGGATTGAAGCTTCTGCATGACACGGAAGACCGGATCGAAGAGCAAGGAGTGACGGATGCGGAAGGCATTTACAAGGTGGCCCAAGCTTATGCTGTATTAGGCGACAAGAAGTCTGCGCTACACATGCTTCGGCACAGCATCGGGGGCGGGTTCTTTTGCTATCCCTATTTCGTGCGCGATCCTTTGTTACAAAATATTCGCAACGAACCTGAATTCCAAACTCTTATGAACGAAGCACGCCAGAGGCACGAGCAATTCAAGGCCCGGTTCTTCTAAGACAGGAAGTTGGTCAAAGTATCGATCTTCCTTTGTTGCAGCATCTTTTCGTCGCTTCGCCGCTTGACGATCTCAATCCTCGTCCAAATACTCGCCGGGAACGTCATCCTCGGGCACTTCGTGCGTGTGTACTTCCCTTCCGTCCTCGTCGTCGGCTTCTTCGACGCCTGACACTACGCCAGCCTCAAACGCATTGCCTTCATCGATCAACTCGTCAACACTTTCCGAGTCCGCGCGTTCGACGTTGGACAATCCCTGCAAATCTCCCGATTGCCCGGCTGAATCCGAGTCAAATCCCGGCTGTCGGAATGACGCGTCAGTCCGTTTAGGATTTCGCTTGGGCACTCGTCGCTGGGCCGGTCGGGCTGGCTGGACGCCGCTTGTCTTCTTAGCCGCGGCTTTAGTTTTCCTGACACCCTTGGTCCTCGCCGCTGGCTTCTTCGGGGCAGATTTCTTCGCGGCCAGCCGCTTTTTAGCCGTGGCCTTAGCGCTGGCAGCACGCTTTGGCTTTATCAGCTTCTTCGATCTGGTCTGCTTGTTCTTCGTTGTCGTTGTCTTTGTCTTCTTCTTGGTGGCCATTGGCGCAGTCTAGCACCGACGGATGCGTGCCGCAAAACTTACCCGTTGCCGTGACGACGATCGCGTGGGGCTGCTTGAGAAGATCTCGGTAAGAATCAGTGCACAATCCTCGATACCCCATAGATGATCGCGCCCCACAGCGCCACCGGTAACGGACTCCAGCGTATGAACGTCGCTATCAGATTCGTACTCAACCCTGGCTTTGCCTCTCGATCATAGGCGATGGATCTCAATCCCTGCCCTCCGCGCGCGACGTCTGGTGGCGTTGCTTGGATTCAGGAGGAGGTTGGCGGTTTGCCTGTGCCCCGCCGAAAATCCGACCAGCGCTAGCCTTCCCGATTGATTTGTTGCGACCCAACCCAGGACATTGCGAAGGTCACGGAATCGAACACTCCGAGCAACGGCAGCAAACGACAATCAGGGGGCGATGTTTTCGCGGCAGGTAAAGCCGCTCTGAAAAAGGGCTCTCCCGTGTTCTGGCAGAGCCCAAAATCTTGGGTCAGTCCTGATTAGTGACACCTTTCGCCATCGGGGACAACGGCAGCGCTCGTTCCCGTATCCAAAGTACAGAGGGCGTGATGAATCAGCATCAACCGAAAAAGCAGCCAACCCGGCAGGCCTACGCCTCGGCGTTGAAGACGATCCGTGCCCAGTTGCAAACCATAGAATCGCAGTCCGACACCATCCTCCGTCAAAACCAGTTCATGGTCATGATGCGGATGAAGGACCGAACGCCCACCAGGCCCAGAAAGCCTGAAGTTCCGTGGGGATCGCCGAACGGCTGGGTTAACTGAGGGCGATTACTATTCGTTCAAGTCCAAGCCGGGCGGAACGTTCATTGCCCCGATGCAATGAAGTGCCACGGGCACAGGCAAGACCAAATAGTGTGAAGAACGGAACCGCCAGTATACCCGCAGCCGAGGTTTGTCTGGTGAGCGCGGGCGGACTCGAACCATCGACTTATGCCTTAAAAGGGCGCGGACTGAGTCCAGTCGCGTGGATTCACCACTTTAGGTTGCTACCCGACCCTGCTGGTTGGGGAGAAACCGGGCTATTCGGCGCTTAATTTACATCCTAATCTACATGCAGAATCTGAGCCGGTGGTCTGTAGCGGCGAATAAGTCTTCCCCGGTAACGAACTCAGACGACTTCCGTGTGGGCTGGCAGTTTTGCCAGTTTTTTCGTGCTGGCGCGGTGCTTATACTGTTGTCCGCAAAGCGGTGCAAATTCTAAAACCATTGCACTACAGAAGCGAGGGTCAATGAAAAACTATAAGTCTGTCCTTGGGTTGTTAAGCACTTTGTGTCTCCTGATGTTCACCGCGCCAACCATGCGCTCACAAGACAAGAGTGCTCAAGGGGTTCAAGTCCACCTGGTTGCCACCAACGAGGCCCAACGGGGTGACGAAATTCCCAAGCTGCAGCAGGGCGACGTAAAAGTAAAACAAGGGAAGAATTTTCTGAAAGTGAACCAACTGATCCCTGCCAACGGCGACAATGCCGCGCTCCAGTTGTTTATCCTGATCGACGATACGCTCGACACCGGGGTTGGAAACAATCTCAACGACATTCGGGATTTCATCAAGGCTCAACCTTCGACAACCGTGATTGCCGTCGGTTACATGTCAAATGCCGCCGTCCAAGTCAGCCAAAACTTCACTGCCGATCACGACCTTGCCGCCAAAGCGGTTCGCCTGCCTCTCGGGAGATTGTCGACGATGGACAGCCCCTATCTGTCTCTGATCAGTTTGGTGAAGGGATGGCCTCAGCAGAATGTCCGGCGTGAAGTTCTGATGGTTGCTGACGGCATTGACCGGCTTCACGGAGCCCAGCCCGCGCGGCCGATAGGTCAGCCCATGACCCCCCGTTCGGGTCGCGTCCCAGTGGGATCCCCGCTCCTGGGCCCGGACTATGGATCGGTGTATCACAGCATGCCAACCATGAGTCCCGACGTGAACTCCGCCAGTGAAATCAGCCAGCGCTACAACGTGATTGTCTACACGTTATACGCAGTCAGCGTCGGACGAGCGGCTCGAAGTTCCTGGGATCTGCAAACTGGCCTCTCTGGCCTTACCAAGCTTGCCGATGAAACCGGTGGCGACTGCTTTTCTCTCGGTACTTCATCTCTGGTTAGCTTCAGGCCCTACCTGGACCGCCTGCAGAGGATGTTCGACAACCAGTACTACGTAGTTTTCCAAGCCACGCGGGGAAAGAAAGATGGCTTGCAGCGCGTCAACCTGACCACGGAGGCGCCAAATTCAGAGTTAGCCGCTGCAGACAACGTCTGGGTTGCGGCAGCCAAATAGGGTGGCAGAGCGGCACTTCGTAAGTACCGCAAGAATGATTTCGAGTTGGAATGGTGAACAGCAAGCTTTCTGCGCTTCGCTGGGTCATTGACGACGAACGGGACATGCTCGATACATAGGCCCGCTTTTGGATCAGGCATTGACCAGCAAGCCGGGGCGAGGAATTCACCGGATATAAAAATTGGTTGCGAGATCGACATGATTACGGCTGTTATGAAACAAATAGCAGAGCAGCTTTCGCCGTTACCTAAAGTGGCCGAGGACGTCCGGGACTTTTACGATCGTTACCCCTACCCTCCACCGGTCGATAACCTGGAAAAATATCAGCGGCTTTGGCAAGACCCACAGCGACGCCGCGCGGACTATCATCTGTATTGGCCCACCCAGTCTTATCGGGAAGACCAATCCGTCCTCATCGCCGGCTGCGGAACATCTCAAGCGGCCAAGCACGCATTGCGCTGGCCCGCGGCTAAAGTCACCGGCATCGACTGCAGCGCAACCAGCGTGCTCCGCACGGAGGAGCTCAAACAAAAATACCACCTGACAAATCTGGAGGTTCACTGGTTTCCCCTTGAGCGAGTGAGCGACTTAGGGATGAGCTTCGACCAGATCGTGTGCACTGGGGTCCTCCATCATCTCGCCGACCCTGCCGCGGGCCTCGAGGCTCTGCGCAACGTGCTTAAACCGGACGGAGCCATGCACCTCATGGTCTACGCGCCTTATGGACGAGCCGGCATTTATATGCTGCAGGATTTCTGCAGACGGATCGGTATTCGTGCAACCGATGCAGACATTCGAGATCTCAAGGGCGCGCTGAGTGCGTTGCCTGCCGGACATCCACTTGAAACCCTGCTGAGCCAGGCTCCAGATTTTCGGCATGAGGCGGCGCTTGCCGATGCACTACTTCATCCGCAGGACCGCGCCTATTCCGTTCCGCAATTATTCGACTTTATCGAGAACGCGGGACTGACATTCGGCCGCTGGGTGAGGCAAGCGCCTTACTCTGTTTACTGTGGCGCTCTCGCGAAGATCCCTCAGGCCACCCAGCTGGCGCACCTTTCCCTGGCAGAGCAGTACGCCGCCATCGAACTGTTTCGGGGCACGATGGCCCGCCATAGTGTAATTGTCTACCGAAGCGACAACGCGAACAACGCGCAGCAACTTAGTTTTTCCGGCGATGCCTGGCTGCGCTTCGTACCCATTCGAATGTCCGACACAGTTTGTGTTCAAGACCGACTGCCTCGCGGGGCCGCAGCGGTTCTCATCAACCAGACTCACACCTACAGAGATCTGTTCTTGCCAATCACTCCAACGGAAAAGCGGCTTTTCGACGCCATCGATGGAGTTTGCAGCATCGGCAACATCGTAGAAAAAACGTTGCCGCCCGCAGACCGGTCCAGAAACCTCGATGTGGCCCGCACTTTTTTTGAACGACTCTGGTGGCATGATCAGGTCGTATTGGATGCATCACAGCCATCATCTGTTTAGACAGAGTGAGAAACACAAACCCTATTATTTGCGGTTCCCACCATCAATTTCTGGTTCGTCGCTCACCACAACTGTCAAGCGTGAAAGCGAGTCCATCTTCCAAGGCTTGTCATGATTGATGACGATCTTGCGGATTTCTGACGCCGAAAGTGCGAAAACTGCATTAGAATGGACGGCGACTCGTGCTCGTGGGCCAATTGATTCTGCAAAAATGGATTTATGACGGAGCGACTCTGGTCGAATCACGGCAGTGCGCTGGGATTTCTTTCTTGGCCAACTCTATTGATCGGGATTGTAGTCGTCAGAGCCGTCCTCCCGCTCGCCGTTAAGCCGGACTCTTTCCTGTTTTCGTCTGGCCCGATCATTTACTTTCTTCTTCTGGTTTTGGCGACCGGTTTCGCTATCCGCAACGCAATCCAGAACACGCTGGGAACCAGGCCGTTCTGGATGTCCCTCGCGGTGGCTTATAGTCTCTGGGCGCTAGACCAATGGATTTTCTTGTACTACGAACATCGCCTGCACATCGATGTGCCCGACGATTCGATGGCTGATCCGTTGCTGTTTTTGCACATCGTACCGCTGTTGGCGGGTGTGGCAACCCTTTCAAATCGGAACCTGTCTGGCCGCAAGCTGTATCGAGCGATCTTAAACTCTCTTCTCTTATTGTTTTTCTGCAGCTTCCTTTATGTTTACGCTGTCTTTCCGTACCAGTATTTGTTCCCCAACGGCACCAGCTATGCGCTGAGATTTGACTCTCTCTACCTGCTTGAGAACCTGGTACTGGTCGCGCTTGTGGCGGTTTCGAGTTTTCGCGCGCAGGCTCCCTGGAAGGCGATCTATCTTCATTTTTTAGCCGCGTCCACTTTGTACGCTTTAAGTTCTGCGGTCGCCAACTTTGCAATTGACTCCGGAGGATACGTCAACGGAAGACTTTATGGTGTGGGCCTGATCGGCTCTGCCTGCTGGTTTCTGTGGATACCGTTACGTGCGCGACAGCTGGAAGCAACCGAAGTAGAGACAACCCAATCGGACATCGGGTCAAGCTCGAAGGCATCGGCGTGGGCGATGCTCATGATCGTGATGATCTCAATCCCCATTGTCTGGGAGCTGTTTCGCAGAGATGAGGCGAGCGGCATGCGCACGTTTCACCTGCTGGTCGCAGTCATCGCGATCGTCTGTCTGGCTGGTGCTTCCTACGTAAACGAGTATCTTGCCAAAAGCGAACTGGCTACGCACCTTGGTCTGGCCAACGATCGGTTTCGTTTGGCGGCGGAAGCCGGCAAGTCTGTGGGATGGGAATGGGACCTTAAGACTGGGCGTGATTCTTGGTTTGGGGACCTGCACTCCATGTTTGGAATTGCATCCGATACTTTCGTTGGGCGGCCGGAGGATTTTTATCGTTACATACACGTAGACGACCGACAGTTGGTGGTGAAAGCGGTCGCCGCGCTTAGCCCCGAAAAACCTCACCTTCAACTCAGCTATCGAATGGCAGGCCCCGACGGGAGTGTGATTTGGGTGGAGAGGACCTGTCGCGCATACTTCGACGAACACGGCAAAATGCTGCGAATCGTCGGCATGGAAGCGGACATTACGCAGCGCAAGCTGGCGGAAGTGGCCCTGGCAAACGTGAGCCGCAAGTTGATTCAGGCACAAGAGCAGGAGCGCACTCGGATTGCCAGAGAGCTTCACGACGACATCGGTCAACGTCTAGCTATGTTGACCATCGAGATTGCAGAACTCCAGCAGAGCTCTCTCGATCTGCCGGCCCATGTTCGTAGCCGTATTGACGAACTAGGGAATCAGACCTCCAACATAGCAGCCGATATTCAATCTTTGTCGCACGAGTTGCATTCCGCAAAATTGGAATACCTGGGCATCGCGGCAGCCTTGAGAAGCTTCTGCCAGGAATTCAGTGAGCAGCAAAAAGTGGACGTTGATTTCCAAACCGACGATCTGCCCATCCTATTGCCGCCGGATGTTTCGCTTTGCTTGTTTCGAATTCTGCAAGAAGCTCTCCACAATTCAGCAAAACACAGCGGGGTTCGGCACTTCGAAGTACGACTGTGGGAAACTTCGGATGCGGTTCATCTTACGGTTAGAGACTCTGGCGCAGGCTTTGACCTCGAAACCGCAAAAAGGGGCAGAGGGCTAGGCCTCGTCAGCATGGAGGAGCGGCTGAAAGTGCTGAACGGGACGCTTTCAATCGAATCGCTGCCCCAGCGTGGTACCGCGATCCACGCTCATATTCCTCTCACTTCGGGAAGCGATTCCATGCGTGCGGCCGGCTAAGATCCCCGAAATATTCGTCCCGTTCACCTGGAGTAAACAGCCGAATGTTCGGCACAGATTCTTTCATAGACATGGCTTTCCTCTTCGTACTGAAAGTTGCTCAACACATAACCGCAGAGAACATCGATGTTACTGGTCTTGGTTATTTCGTCCCCCACGACGACTGCATTCCCTATCTTCAGCGCGGCTTCGATGAAACGAGCGAATCCAACCAAGAGAGAGTCATGGTCAGCACAGAATTGAACTGCGTGGATGCCCACGCCGTTTCTCCGCGAAGGCAACGGAATAAGCTCCTAGTCGAACAAGCGATGGGAATTTTGCGCCTGAGTGACGGCAGTGCGATTGGGATCTGAGATTCCGCTACCGATGTACTGTCTGCCCTGACAAAGCGCATCTACAGCGGCTAAAAGTTCGCTTCCGGCGTGTGCTTTAACGACGTAACCCAGTCCACCCGACCTGAGGGCCTCCTGCACTACATCCCATGAGGATTCCTGACTTACGAACAGAATTTTGGATTCAGCAGAGAGCGTTCGGATTCGCCGAGCCGCTTCGATTCCATTCAACGTTGGCAGTCCGATGTCGAGAATAATCAGATCGGGTCGCAGTTCCTCGAACGCACGAACCGCCTCTAGCCCGTCTGACGCCTCCCGAACGATCTGCAACTCCGGTCTTTTCCCCAGAGTTGAACGTACGGACCGACGGAATGGTTCATAGTCATCCACTACTAATACGCGGACGGATGACACGAAGGTACCAGCCTTTCATTTGGTGGAACCGCACAGATTGCAACCGGCATCAGTCGATCATCATCTGATTTGCCTACAGCGTCAATGGCCCGAAAGTCGCAGTACTGCCTTACTTTGTAGTGATCTCCTGAATCGGGAGACTGCCAGTTTTAGCACAAGTTTCGCGCGCCCCGTTACCTCGGCTCATAAACTCACGTTCCTCTGTGATGCAATCCGCCTCGCCGTCAACAAGCTAAAACACGGGCGAAGGATATTAGTCGCGCAGTACTTGTTATCGGCAATGCCGGGGGTACCACTAACGCAATTTTTTCTCGGGAGTTCGTGGCCCGGGTTCAATGGCACGACCCATCATCCTCAAACTGGCCGCTGGAGGCCATCGAAGCCAGCGAGCGCGCACAGGTCAGGATTTGCTGGTACATGGGATCATTCTTCAGGGCGTTTGGAGCAACGTAATTCATGTTCTCGCGGGCTGCGACAATCTTATTGCTCAACTTTTGCATGTTGTCGAATTCATTGCTGAGCAATTGGAAGGCTTGTTGATCGGAATCTGTCGACGCTGCTATAGATGCCAATCTAAGGCTCGTGGCCGCTTGGCCCTGAAAACCGGCAACAACCGCGTCCGTTACTGGGTAGCCGTTCTGGACGGCATTGAGAAGTGTGCTGCGCCATTCTCTAATCACAGACATTTCTTCGATGCCTGCCTTGATAAACTCTTTCGAGAATCCCGGATTTGCCGGTTGGCTGCTGGAGGGTGTGGTTGCCGGCGTAACTGCAGCGGAACCAGGCAAGGTCAAGGTAATCTGAGGCCCGTTAAAGTGAAGCGTGCCGTTTGTGAGTCGCGCCAGCGCTTCGATGTCGACGTAGGATCTGCCATTGATCTGAGTCACCGCCGCATCCCCGGGCTGACCGCTTATCGTGAGCTTCCCGTTCTGCACAGTCTGAGGCGACGCCAGGCATGACACGGCCAGAAAGCCGAACAGAATTAATGATCCCCTCGTCAGTCGCCTGCTCATAGCTCCACTCCATTTTTTGTTGCGTGATGTCAGCCGCGGCTCTTAGATCGTCGAAAACCACTGGGCTCCGAAGACACGTAGAGCAATCAAATTTCCTGGTTCAGGTTAATGGGCGGGGGAAGCCGGGACGACTGTCAAAAATGCCAGTGCAACGACGGTCGGCTACTGTGGAGTCAGGCTCTGAGCGAGGCTGATCAGGTTTTGCGGCTGTACTCGGATGATCCCCCCGCGGGGGCTATCGATATCGGCGATGAGAAAGAACGAGACGGACACAGCCAGCGGCAGAACTATAAACAACGGGCTCCTTCGGTGTGCGCCATAGCCGATTAGCATGTTGCAGCCGACGGAGATCAATAACAGCAGGACCCAGGCCTCCAGTGGAATGCGATTCCACCATGCGGCCTGGGTGTAACCCTGCGAGTTCAATACGTCGTTCATCCCCGCCAAGGCGAGGGCAGTCAAAGGTGTTGGCTGAGCCGGCGCGTCAACCTCCACGGCGGACCACAACTGGTTCTGCAGTTTGGCGGTATCGGCGTTGATCTGCTGAAGCTGTCGCCCATTCTGCGCGGTATAGAAAAGTACGCGCAGTTCAACATAGCGTCTAAGTAGATCACGCACCTTCGCGGCATCCGTGGATGGCAGCACATCGACGCGAACGTATTCCGTGCCGATTGCGTTGGCTTCTGCCTCTTCGTAGTTTTTGCGCTGATCGTATCGACCGATGGCCATCGAAAACGTGAATCCGATAAGCAGGCCGAGCAGCGTCAGGGCGCCAGCTTGGACAACGTTGAAGTCGTCGCGCTGGTCTGCTTGCAGCGGTCCGCTTCTGGCAAAGAAGAAACCGATGCGGGCGGAGAGCCAAAGCAGCACGAAACACAGGGCAGAGACGGTGAATGGGAAATCCATCGTGTTCTTCATACGGTGCCAGTGCACTTTCGCGGCAAATACTACGATTGCCTTCTTTGTGTGGGGCGTCGCTCCGTGATGCAGCAGATTCGCCGACTATGCTACCGCGAGTTCTGCCTGGAAGGCTAGCACGTATCAGTGCCTGATTGTCAGCCTGATTCGTCGTTCAGGTTTGTCGAAACTTGGTTCGTGGAAATTCTTTGATCACTCCTGTACAACCTTCCAACTGTCATCGGGATCGAACTCAGTCATTGCAGTAGCGGTTTCTGTCGTGGCCTTTCCCAAATCCTTCTGGAGAAGCACGCCGTCCTGGTTGATGATGAATGTCATCACTCCAGAATTGCGGTACTCGGCCGGATACGCGACGAAGGCGAATCCGCCGGTCATCTTTCCATCGACCACGTAGTCCTTTGCGCCGCCATTGGCGTGACTGCCTTGCTTGGTCAGCATGTGAAAGAAGTAGCCATGGAAAGGCATGTGAGAATTTGGCTTTACGCTATACCCTTCGTCAGTCGCGAACGCTACCAAGGGCCCGAGCGGGCTTTGAGGCTGATCTTCTGGCGCCGCCCAATACAAGCCGTTTTGCTGACCGTTATCACTGATGAACTTCAAGGCGTATTGCTTCGTGCCCCCATGATCACCACGCTCTAAGAAGTACTCGGCCTGGGCGTCAGCCAGCGCTCCACAAGCGTTGATGACTGCCAGTTCATTCCGGCCAATGCGGCGCGCCAGAATTTCATCTCTTCCCGCAGCTGTGTCGAAGAACCACTGCCCGCCATCGTTTTTCTTCAGCGGAATCGGGAAGGCAAAATTGTCGGCTCCAACCAGCAGGATCTGGCTAGCATCGGGCATCTTGCGCCAGCGGTGCATCTGCCGATACCCCGCAATAAATGCGTCGACCGTAGCCTTGTCTTGCACGGCATCGCCAGAAGAGACAAGGTCTTTCGATTCCGGACCAAAAATTGCCAGAAGTGCGTTTTGATCTCCTGACTTTCCCGCTGCCAGCAGCGCGTTGCCCGCGTCCTCGGGGGAAGCAAATACTTTCAACGAAGGCTTATCGGACTTGTTGCAGCCGGCAAGGAGAACGATCAGCCCCAAAGAAATCAACCAGTTTCTAAAAGCAATTCTCCCGATCTCGCGCGACATACTCATCCTCCCGAACATCGAATGTAAGACACCACCAGCGTACCAAGCTTCGTCTCGCTCGGAGCGCGATTTGGATTCATCTCCGAAAACTAGCGGCGGCCGCCCCAGCCACCGCCGCCGCCCATGCTTTCCGAACCACGAGCGCTCGCGGACCTGTTCGCCCAACCTCCGCCGCTACCGCCGAAAGCCGACGATCCGCCGCTTTTCTCTTGCTGTCCCCAGCCGCTGGAAGAGCTACTGGGTTTCTGCACATTGTTCCAGCTTCCGCCCTTATCGCTTTGCACTCCGCTACCCGTATTCTTGTATTGGGTGCCGTTCACGGACGCGTACTTGTTGCCATTTGCGGTCTGACCAACAGCGCCGCTGTTGTACTTACCCGACGCGCCATAGGCGGAGCCACCATTCGTGGTGTGCACCTGACCTGTCGTTCCCTGAGAAGTCGTTTGATGCTGGCCGTACGCAGTGTTACCGTTTTTCGAAACTGTCGAGGCCCCATAGCTGCCATAGGCATTGGAACCTTGCACGGTCGAGGCAGAAGCGCCGGTTCTTGGGTTGTATGCTTGACCGGCACTTACACTGCCGTAGCCGTTCGAGGCTGTGCCTCCACGCGCATAAGTCCCTGTGGATGGGTTATAGCCACTGCTGGCATGCGCGCTCCCGTATGGTCCATACGCACTCGCACTGGAGCCATAGTAGCCGCCGTGCCACGCAGCATTTCCGTAGTACGCACCGCCGTGATACACCACCGTGGTGGTTCCGTGCCAGCCACAGTTCCAACTGCTATATCCCCACCCGCAACATCCGCCGCTCATCATCGCGCCCACCGCGATACCGGCCCCGAACGCAAGAATGCCGGTTGCGGCCACAGTCGCGGCGCTGTATCCCGGAGTTACGTACGGGTAGCCGTAAACCACCGCGGGGTTGTACATGGGGACATACACGACCTGCGGATTCGCAGATTGAATCACGATGACTTGCGGCGATTGTTGTACGACCGTGAGTTGTGATCCTGACTTCAGATTTCCCGCAGCCAACGCCTTAGCCCGCAAAACCTGGACCGCCGCCATAACATCGGCGGCCTGGGTGTGATACGCCTCGCCTAACGCAGAGGTCCAAGTGAGGTTCTGCGCCAAATTGCCGAGCACTGACGGGAACTGTGTAAGCGCCTTCACGCTGGGATCCCACTGCTGCGCATCGACAGCCTGCATGAGATTCTTTCCCGTGAGATTGCTGTTCTGTTGCAGCCAGCTGGCGGCGAAAGCAACTTGATCGGGGAAGGTCGCGGCCGCCAGAGCCTGCGCCACCAGCGCGTCCGGGTACAGCGCGATCGGGGCAACCAGTTGCTGCAATTCGTCCGGGGATAGCGGCGCACCTTGTCCAGAGTAGCCGCCAGATGCGGGCGGCGCCGATTGCTGAGCTCCAGCTTCAAATGGCGTAATAAGGATCAGCGGCACGCATAACGTCGCACACAGAACCCGTTTCACAAAATCTTTAATCATGGCATTTCTCCCAACCTGGACGCGCCCGGTTCTGCACAACAATTTCCGAGTGCGACTGGAGCAATTGTCCGGGTACCATGCTCGGCGAGAGGTCCGCGTATGGCAACTGTCAGTTTTGACAAAAGTGACGGGAGAAGTTGTGCACTAAAACACCCATCCCAGGCTGGAAGTGGATCCGTAGTCACTTTTGGGCAGATTGTCTGGTGGGCGGCTGTCGAAATTGAGATAGTAGCCAAGCCTCCAGTACAAGTCTTTGGCCAGTCTCAATTTCAGCGAAGTATTCAAGTCAAAACGAACGCGCCCAGGATCGCTCAGACTCGGATAAAGTCGAGCATCCGCCAGAATATTGGTTGTCTTGAAGCGAAAAAAATTCACCTGAGTTCCCAGGATTGCTTCGGCACTGTTACCTGTCCGGTCGACTGTCGCCGCGGCGGAGTAGCGTTCGCCGTTCCAGTCCACGCCGACAAATGCGGCAATGAAGCTGTTGTTCGTGTAGTTGAACATATGCCCCACGGCGCCTCCAAGAGTTGTGCGTAAGTCGAGTTGCTGCTCGTCACTCTGTAAGAAATCCGCAAGCCCCCCATAGAAGTTGCGTGGCGATAGCAACTGTCTTGTAATATTCAGTCGCACCTCGTTGCGAAGATCGGAGATATTCCCTCCGCCACTGAAACTGGATTCATAATTCCCCGAAGCCAACCACTTTGCCCGTTCAAAGAGTGCATTCGTTTCAAAGTTATACTGCGTGCGGTTTTGTTGTTTGGAGTAATTGACTCCGGCATCCACTCCACCGTGCAGGTTCTGCCAGAAGCCCGGGTCCGTCGTGTGAAGCTCAACCACGTCTTTGGCTGGGATCACCTCGCTTGCGGAGGGTTCCGTCACCTGCAACTGCACCTCTTCTGGAGCCTTTCCTTCAGCCGTACTCTGCAGGCTGCCTGTGTAGCGCACTCCTGTCTTATCCGCAACCACAAAAGTCTGGGGACTCTCGATGTGGTTAATCTTGGACCAATCCAGCGAAACTGTGCCTTCTCCAACCGCCAGCTTGACATATAAGTAGCCTTTTTCGAGCTTGACGATCTCGCAGGTCATGCGGTCACCATTAGCGAACTGAACGACATCCTTCTTCTCTCGCGCTGAGCAAATTGGACTCAACGTCAAGACGAGCAACACCAGCAAAGCGGGGCATTGTGAATACCAACGGTGATCGTAGACACTCATGTCTTGCATTTTGATTCCTCTTAAGTTGTCGACTGGCGGAGTGCAGCTGTCCATCGATGGGCCCATGCCCTCAGGACGCACAGGTTCCTCTTCACGCGCACTCTCAAACAAATTAAGTGGCATCGCCTGGGCACACACCTGTCAGAACTGGCAGTTGGAAGACGAAACAAAGACCGCTAGTCTCAAAGGCCGAAGGAACAGGCGAAAGCTATGAGAGAGCGGCGAAATCTTAAGTATTGGCTGACAATCGCGTTTTTCCTTCTTTTCACCTGCGCGTCGTTGAGCGCTCAATCGGTTCAGTTCCTGCCCGAGATCGATAGCTACCTCACCCTCAACTCAATGATTCGTACTTATTTCCAGGCAAAAGACGATCGAGAGGGCGGCGATCCAACCCAAGCCACAATCGGACCGAGTATCCAGTTCTACCTCAAGCCCCTGCTCAAGCTTAAGAGAATCACTGCCTTCGACCTGGACGACGCCAAGTCCAGGCCTCTGGTGTTTGAAGCGGGATACAGATATATCACTGCTCCGAATGCGCCTCCCGAAAATCGGCTCTTGATGTCAGTCACCTTTCACCTTCCCCTGACGGCCCGATTTCTGATTCTCGACAGAAACCGCGCAGACCTCGACTGGAAGGATGGAAAGTTCACCTGGCGTTATCGCAACAAGCTCACTCTCGAAAGGACAGTCGCGATTTACTCCTATCATCTAATACCCTATGCCGCCGTCGAACCCTTCTACGAGAGCCAATACGAGAAATGGAGTACTACGTCCATTTACGCCGGAACCCTGCTCCCTGTGGGAAAGCACGTGGAGTTCAATCCCTACTATGAGCACGACAACAACACGGGAAAGCGCCCGAATCAGCAAGTGAACTCAGTCGGCCTCGCGATGTACCTGTATTTTTCCCTGGAGAAGAAATGAAGTCGGGCTTTACCCCTATTCCTCCTGCCGCGGCTCCAGGTCGAGATATTTGATGAGCACGACTTCATTGCCTTGCTGGTTGTAGATGAGCTGATCGACGAGCCGCTGTGCCAGCAGAACCCCGAACCCGCCCGGGCGCATGCCCTGCGCGTTGCGAAACTCGACGTGCCGCACCGGATCGTCGGCTGGATTGGCTATGGCAGCATGGGGAATCTCGTCCAGCGTAAATCCTTCTCCCGGATCGCTGATGCGGCACTTGACCATGTGGCGTGCTCGTATGTAAGAGATTTCGACTTGCTGGTTCGGATCGAGGCGTCCGCCGTGCTCAATCGCGTTGACCAGCATTTCCCGAAAGGCCATACCCACCGCAGTTCTTTCCGGGGTAGGCAATTCGGCAATCTCATCAAAGAATTGCAGTACGCGATCCGCCGTCTTAAGGTCGCAACGAGCCAGGATACGAATCCATTCCGGAGTTGCCGAGAGTACGTCGATGCCATCATCCCAACAGGGCTCCTCCATCGCGTGTTGAATCATCGCGGCTAAGGCGTCGGGGGAATATGGCTTGGAAAAATAACTGAAAGCATGTTCGCGCATCGAAGTGATTACATCCGCGGGCGTACTTTCGTCGGCCAAAATGATTAAGCGGGTATGAGGACGGATGCCTCGAATCTTGCGCAGCAGTTCGATGTCCTCTTTCCCCGAGGTCTTCTCGCTGGTCAAGATCAGATCGAAACCTTTTTTCTGCGCCATGAGGAGCGCCGTCGCATTGTCCGGTGTGCGCTGGATCGCCCAGGTGTTGGGTTCCAGAATGTCCCGCAGCCGCGCCTCAGTTTCCGAGTCGCCGCCTACTACCAGTGCGGTCCGAACCGGGAAGGGACGCAATTCCATCGAGGAAACGGCGTTCATTTCGGACACTCCAACATTGCCTAACAATCGTTGCACGGATGAGGCCCTATTGCCTTTCGCCAACAATAGGCCAACGGGCGCGTTCTGGCGACGCGCGCTCCTGCCATCGGCTCAGCCGCCGAACTCGAGGCTGTGCTTCGAATGGAGGTCAGGAATCCACGGCACACATAATAAGGACTATGTGTTGCCCTTTGCGGTGCTCCAACCATTCAGCACAATCCCGAGTCCGGCGGTCACAGAAGTAATGTGCATGACTGATCCGCCCATCGAAGCCTTGCAACAACCAGTTGTCTACGCTCCTCCTGCCACTCCGCGATTCACCAACACCTTGACTTCCACGCGGCGATTCTCCGCCCGTCCGCTGGCTGTCTCGTTAGGTGCGGAAGGATCAGCGATGCCCATCGCTCCCGGTGCAATAATATGCCGCAATGGAACATTACAGCTCTGCAACAGGTATGCGACCACCGCTTGAGCTCGATCCATACTCAATTGCTGGTTCATGGCGGCGGTGCCGGTGGAGTCCGCGAAGCCCTTTACCTGGATGATGTAGCCCTTCTGGCTGATCGCGCTCTGGGCCAGCTGCGACAACGAGGTTTGAGCCTGCGCAGAGAGTTTCGCACTTCCGGTATCGAAGAGAAGGGTTGCAGTCCCCTTGGTGTCATATTCCGAAAGCTCGGAGAAGCGCTGAGTCGTAGCTGCAATTTCCTGCTGATTCGCCGCAGTCTGCTCCTGGTTAGCGTTGATCTGCTCTTTGTTGGAAGCTGTCTGTATTGCGTTCGCGGCAACCCCTTCGTTATTGGCCGCAACCCCCTGTGCGTTGGCAGCGATGTTGGCTTTGTTGACCGCCTGCTGTGCCTGGGTCGGGCTTAAGCCGGCCTGGATGGTTTCCGCCAAAAGTAAGTCGCTGTTGGAGAAGGTGATGGTTTTCGCCACCACGGTGTTGCCGTTGCCCATACCTTCGACTTGAACCTTCAGCCCCGGAATTAGAGCTGTGACCGATTGCTCCGCTTTTCGTAAGCCTAAGCCTTTCGGTGTTTGAACCTTCGTGTCGTCGGTCAACTCCACAACCACGTTTGTTTGATTCTTCGTGTCCTTCAGGGTGAGATTCTCTCCGTCTCGCCCGGTAATCAGTCCGCTGACTTTGACTTTCTTGCCGTTCGACTCGCCATACGCCAAGCCGGCAGACAGGACGAACAAAAGTGCCGTGCAGACTACGATCCCTTTATTGTTCTTCATGATCTTGTCCTTTCGTAAGGTGTCGTTTTTCAAATTGCGCGAGCAAATTCACTCGGGTGGTTGTCGCCCACCACCCACCGCACAATGCTAAGCACCTTTCTTTGCAGTAGCCACTGTCAATATTGACAGCGGTGAGTTGGCGTTTGGGTTCGGAGGCAGATTCGTTCGGCAGCGAACAGAACCGCGGCACGCTGCTAAACTTGTTGACGTGCAACACTATGGAGCCCAGAAACATCTCACAAAATTCCCGCACTTTCGTGGAATTGACACTCTACTCAGTGAGGGCAATGATGGGACAGGAACAAGTTGATTTTCTTGCGACAAGGAAAAAATGGCGCTGCGGAGAAAGTCTAGGTGAAATGTCCGCTCCGCGTTCTCCTTGTCGAAGATTCCACGCCCTTTCGCCGCTTCATTCGCTCAACCCTGGCTAGGCGGGAGGATTTGAAGATCATCTGCGAAGTGTCCGATGGCCAAGAGGCGGTTCAGAAAGCAGAAGAACTGAAGCCGGATTTAATTCTCCTCGACATTGGACTCCCGACCCTGAATGGAATCGAAGCCGCTCGACGAATCCGAGAACTTTCTCCGGAATCCAAGATAATCTTCCTGACTCAGGAATCCTCCCCTGAAGTGGTCCAAATGGCCCTTGATTTGGGGGCGTGGGGCTACGTTCGGAAAGTGACGGCTGGAAGCGACCTGCTAGCCGCCGTGGACACGGTTCTCGCAGGCCGGCGGTTTGTCAGTAGCAATTTGTGATCCAACCCCAGATCCATCGAAATCTCTGCCTTGTGTCGCGGACCGTCTTGCGGCCAACCCTAGCAATTTTGACAGGTTCAATGGCGGCGTTTGACAGGGTACTCTGACTTACTTCATCAGGTTGCTCTTCGTCCTGAAAGGGGCGAAGAGATTCTCTACCCACGAAGCCGTGGAAGATCACTCCACTACCGCGGCTTCGTTTTTTGAATCGTTTCCATCATTGCGGGAAACACACCATGCTGCCGCGTCGGTTCTCATTGGATGCTTCAGCAGAGGCAAAACTTGATCAAGCTCTCGGGAAGGTCAATATCCAGTAAGTGCTGATGACGAGCAGGATGGACGCGACCGCTCCCACAGCGATCCGCGGCCCAAAACTCTCAAAGCGTTGGCTCAGAGCCGTCAGAAGCAGCACAGTGGCCAGGAGGACAGTCACTTTTACATACTCATCGCCGGTCTCCCGCGTGTTGACGCCCTTTTCGAAGTTGCTTTTTGCCACCTCCGCGAGTCTCCCAGACTCTTGACTACTTGCGCTTTTGTACTCCGGCATGAAGATGGGGCCAGGTGGCGCTGAGGGATTATTGACCGGGTCGAGTTGCCACCAAGCCGCGAACGCACTCGCGTATTCGGGTCTGAATCGCCGCTGGTAAAATGTGGTTAGCTTCTCCTTGCCGGCAATCTTTGCTTCAACCCAGGCATTAAAGGTTGTGATGTCGTAAAGGCGGTCTTGGCCCGCTAAAGTCGCCTTCTCTTGCGACATCACTGTGGCCCTCGACGCAAGGTTGTACTGCTGAGCCGAGAGCGCATCCCACTTCGCTGCCTGGTAGCCGCTCCATGCAGTGGCGACCGCTACCATCGCCAGCACCACCGCCTCCAAAATCTCCACCCATCGCCCTCGGATGTCGGTGCCTGGCGGGTGGTGATGGCCTTGCTCGTGAATTTTGTGAGCAAACTCGACATTCGACGTTGCTTCAGACATGACTTGCTACCTTTGATTTCGCTTCGTAGGAGCGTGCCTCTATTTGAAAACACTGCTGAATCGCGCTGTACAAAAACGCTGTGGTCAGCCCGAACAGCAGCCACCCGCTCAAGGCCTCGATCGCGCCCATGAGTCGCCAGGGGTCATCCAGATGCAGACCCGACCCATAGGTTGTCATTGCCCCCAGCGAATAGAGCATTGCGGACTTGAAGTCAGGTTGAGTGCCGAGAAACTTGTAGCAAACCGCCCACAACCCTGCCTCCACTGCATGCAAACAGGTGGCAAACAAGATCACGCCGCTTATGACCAGCGCGAAAACGACTGTGGGATGGTGATTGTCTCTCTCGCGGTTATACAGGTTGACGCCTTTAACGTTCACCAGCCGGAGTCCCAAAACATGGATGACCACCGTTATTACGATCAACGGCAAGCCCCACTCCCAATCAGCGCGCCATACCGTCGGCATGAAAAAACAGAAGCCGAGAGCGTCCATTTCAATTCTCATCGAGATCTCTTTGCTGGTCCTTGGCCACGTCGATTGCAGGATTTCCCGGGCGAATCAAGAAGCGTCAGGTCCACTCGCAAATCAGTTTTCCAATCCCTCTCGTGTCAGAACCTCTACTACTGCACTCCAATACCTTTCGATCTCAACATCCGTTTTCCGCGCATTCATCAAGGCCAATGCGATCGCAACCTGAAGATCATCGCCGGTGTCGTCCAAAAGAAACATCGCCTGCAGCGTCGGGTGGTGGATGTAGCGGATGTTCATTATCATTCTCCAATCTCGCTGGCGCTCGATGTGGACCCTCCAAGCAGCCATGTCGGTCATAACATGCTCCGTCGAGCCGATACCCTCGCCAGTGCATCACGACTGCGAATGAGTGCCTACTGTCACTTGTTACAGGACAGAGATTGAATGAAACATGTCCTCTCTGGGCGGAGGGATCGGAGGTCTGCGTTGGTTCCTGAACCCGAATACGAAGTAGACGATTGTGTAGAGAACAACCGTGGCATCCATCGCCGCGCCGGCCCAGAAACCCCGTGAATAGGGACGCCGTACGTTAGCCATCACCAAGTAAACAATGAAAGCTTTCTCGAGAGCACTATAGATGAGAATCGGGGTGCGCCAAACCGTGGAGTAGGCTGCGACGATCATGAACACACCCATCAATCCGAGCAAGATTCCCCGCCGTCACCGCCCCCGTGAGAACAAAAAAGGGCGGAATGTCAGATCAAACCAGCGTTTCATACTCCATCAGCCTTACCAGATCTGGCCTCGAACTCCTACTGTCAGAACAAACAGTCAATGCGGCATGGGGCAAAGTCAGAACACGTCCGCAGGTTAGCTGTAGAGCTCTCGCTTTGCCTTCCCGATAAGTGCCGAGCGTTTACGGATTCGCAATCCGCTGCTTATGCCTGTCATCTTTGACAGTTCTCAGCCCGGAAGCTCCCCAATAGTATTTCCATGTTAGCCACCGTGGAGTCAGAGATGGCTAGAAAGTCCGTTAGCTCTGGGAGGACAAACAAATGCGTTACAAAGGATATCGTTATTGTCTGATCACCGCCGCGCTTCTTCTATTCGCGGCAACCGGATCTTTCGCCCAGAACGCCAAGGTGCGAGTTATCGTGAAGCCTCATCAGGCGTACATCTTTGTTGATGGGACGCCGTTCGGTGACAGCAGTCGCACGATTACTGTTCCGCCGGGCGATCACACCATCACCGTTCATAACTATGGCTATAAAACGGAGGTCCGGCAGGTTTCGCTTAGCGCAGGGAAAAATGCGGACCTGAACTTCGAATTAGTCGCTGTCGAGGGGACAGTTTCGGGTCCTTGGGGACGTATTCAGATCGAGGGTGATCCCCGCGCTGCCATCTACCTGAATGGCAAGACCCCCGAGTATTTCGTCGGGCATGGAGACGAATTCGACAACTCCGGTGCCTTGTTTGCCTGCTGTACGCAGGAACTGATTGTTCCCGCCGGGACTCACGAAGTCACGGTAGTGAATCAAGGGTCGCAAGAATTATGGTCTGGTTCGGTCAACGTTCCCGCCGACGAGCGCGTCATTTTGTACGTGCCGAGCGGCAAGCAGAAAACCAAACCCTGGCACGGAGGCGCGGCGATCGATTCCCTTGCTCGATTCAAAGCCGGTGTAGCCAGCGCAACCATCGCTATCCCTCCAGTTAGCGGGAATATTAGTGCGACGCCTGCAAAGATCAATTGCGGAGACTCAGCTAGCGTCTCCTGGCAGACCTCTGAAACTGTACAGCGAACCATTACCGCCGACTCGGAAACTCTGAAACAAGTTGATCCGAGCGGAAACCTGTCGGTACAACCGAAGAGCGCAACTACCTATCATCTTGTCGCTTCTGGTCCCGGCGGAAGCGTGACCTCATCCGCGCCGGTTGATGTCAACTCAACGATCCAGAGCTCGATCGATGCGTCCCCAGCTCAACTTCACTATCGCCGAATCGGCGACAAAGTACTCGAACAGGGTTCAGCAAATTTGGGCTGGACGGCGACCAACGCCAGCTCGGTCAGTATTGATCCCTTGGGATCGGTAGCCACAAGCGGCACGCAATCTGTTTCCGCTACGCCTACGCAGGAAACCAACGGCCCGGTCGACGAGGTTAAGACGTTCACTCTCACCGCCAAGAACGATTGCGGCGGCACAGATACACAGACAGCGTCAATCCATGTGACCGGTTCGATCGAACCGATACCCGACGTTCCTCTCGCGAGCGTCTTCTTCCCTACCGGCTATCCCGATTCGCGCCATCCAGAGGAGGGTTTGGTTCAGAGTCAGAAACAGTCGCTGGATCGCACCGCGGAGGGATTCAAGAAGTACCTCGAATACGAGCCCGATGCGCACCTCACGGTCGCGGGCAATGCCGACGAGCGCGACTCGAATGCCAGGAACCAGCCCCTCAGCGAGCGGCGCGCAAATCTCGTCAAGCAATACCTCGTGTCGCAGGGCATTCCAGATACCAAGATCGAGACCGCGGCATACGGGGACACCAAGCAGCTAGACGCAAGCACGGTCGCGTCATTGCACGATCAGAACCCAAACAAGCTCGCGGGGAATGTCAGTCCTCAAGCGCTCGGTTGGGCCTACAACCGCCGTGTCGACATAGCGCTGCTGCCGAAGGATGTGCGCTCAACCCAATATTTTCCTGGTGATGCGCCAGATGCCAAAATCCTGGCAGACAGCAATTGGCCCGGACAGAAAGAGGTCGTAACCCTCGCGGCGGAGAAGAGCAAGATTCCAGACGACCAGGCGCCAGCTCACTAGATTTAAGGTTGCGGGAAAACGCCAGTGCCAGACGCTTGCTCTCGGCGATGGCCGGCGCTCCACTGGTGTCAGTGACAGCTTGGAATTTCACCGGTACCGTGTAACAAAGGCCGCTAGTTTTAGCCGCACAAGCACCGTAAGAATGCAGCCCACGGCGCAAAGCCGTGGGTAACATTGGGACACGGCCAAGCCCCAACGGGGCGCGCAAACGCACCCAAACTCGTTTTGTTTCCTCAAAAGGCCTCGCCGACGCCCATACTCCAGGTCCAACTATCTCTGCCCTTGGCGAAGTCGGTGCGAAGATTGACGTGGTATTTTTTACTCAACTCATATCTCGGCCCTCCACCCACATCGGGCAGGAAGTGGTCATTCTTGAACAGCACTTGACTCGATCCGGCGATCACTCCGCCAAGGCCCCCGAATGCAGCCAGACCGAACCCCTTCGGCAATGTCAGGCGATACTCTACCTGTGTCGCCGACATGTACCGGTCGAGGTACTTGCCGGGTGTATATCCTCGCAATTCGTTTTGTGTCCCATAGATGCAATTTCCATAAAAGGGCGGCTGACCGCCGGTGCCGCAGGCAAACAGATCGAAGGCAAGGACTTGATTCTTGCCCAGACTTTTGTATTTGTTGAAGGTGAATCGATACGCCTGGAAGGAGTATTTGCTGCCTAGCGATTGCATGAAAAAATCACCAGTGAATTCGATCTTTTCTCCCGCCGTCGGATAGAACTGATTGGGCCGCGTATCGCGGATCACTCGCATACCCAACGCCCTCAGGACCGTGTGGAGTCCCACGTCCGACGGGATAGGAGGAATTTCGCCATTCTTCGGGGCCAGCGTAACAAACGAGTCGCCGGTCCAGAATCGCGGCCCAACAAATACTTTCCACCACGTCCGGCGCAAAAATTCTGCGCGGAAAACCTCACCGGTTTGGACCAGCGGCAGTTTAAGTCCGTCGAAAACTCCGCTGCCGTACAGGTTGTAGTTCACGTTACCGCGAGCATAGATGGATGAGACCTCATAGGTGTCCTCTTTCATATATAGGTCCGCGCCTACGCCGAACCCGCGGCTCCCATTGTTCGTGAACATGCCAGCCGCTCCTATGACGGAGGGGGGAGAAATCTTGTCATTCCTGCTGAACGGAAAGATGTAGCCCAGCGCGGGGATGATTCCGACCCCAATCGTAGGACTCGAAATCGGAAGAGGAGCAGGAACAAGAGCTCCGCGAGGGGCTTTTTTCTTGGCCTTTTCAGGGGCTGGTTTGCTTTCGGCAGGTGCGAGTGACTGGCCACTCGCTCCGCTGGCCTGAGGGCTGGGCGACTTCGCTTGAGGTTTCGCCGCGGCATCTGGCGATCCTGGTTGCGAAGTTTCCTGGCCTTCGGGCTGGGACTGAGCGTGCAGCTTCACAGGTCCTAAGAAAGAAAACATTATCCCGCAGACTAGACCAAGCCATAGCACCCTATAGATGGACCTTCGCCCGTTATCTGGCAATTCGTCATCACGCTCATCGTGCGGCCGTCGTTGCTCGGCGTTTACCGGCGGGTGCTGCAAACTCGTCAACGACCATTGCGCGATTCGCATGGGCAGAGCCTGTCGGCAACACAAATTGCCCAAGCCGTCGGCCAATCGGTTCAACGCTGTCTTTTTTTGATCCGAGAAGAACCGATGACACGCGACGCGAACCGTCTTGACAGCCCGCCTGCCTTCTAATAGGGAAATAGAAATCGTATTCTTCACGGCGCTTTGCCTCCCGGAACCGCTGGGATCTTGTTCTGCACCCTCTGAAATCGAAGATCCCCGACGGGAGAACATTCGGTCCCTTGCCGCGTCGCCTTCCCACCCGATGCCCTACTTGTAGAGAAGTCCAGAATGGACGAGCGATCCGTTTGCAATTCGCAAGCAAATCCCATGGCGATCAATCAAATAAATCTTAAGAAACTCTCCGCCATGTGCGTACTGGCAAAAGTGACAGCTGTGTTCCATGGCCTTAAGGGCTGATTGGACGTACTGGAACACCGGCGGCAGAACAACTGCCAACTCCCAACCGATGTCCATCTTGTCGTTGAAGAGGTTGTTTCTCTCGTTGGGGTCGCTGCCAAGGTCGAAGACGATTGGGATTTGTGGCTTGACGATCGGCTTATCGAAGCCCTTGGTCGGCCCTTACAGCGGTCACTTCTTATAACTTGTCATTCGCATTCACTAATTCGGTGGCGCCGCTTCCAGCTGCTTTAGTTTTTGCTGCATCATCATCTTTTCTTGCTGCTTGGTCAGCTTGGGAAACAGTAATGCGAGTTGTGCCCGAACGGCCCAGGGCGAGGCCCCGGGAACATGCACGGCATTCCCATAAGCCTGAATGTTGATATTTACCGGCTGAAATCCAAGTTTCATGATTCTTCCTACGCCGCCACCGAATGGCACCGTCCACACACTTCCGCTGGTCGCGGGCGTATTCCAGTTGGCAGTGAGGATGGGTTGTGTGGTCAGGTACCAGCCCTTTTTCATGTTGTAGTTGACAAAATACTGCACCAGCATCTGATTGATGGCGGGACGAGTGCCGCTACCGGCGACCGACCAGATGTTGTTGGCAAGCACGCCTAGTACGAAATGGCCGGGCATGGCCAGAGCGACGACGTTAGGTCCGATGGCAAGCTTGCCTTGTCCCAGGTACTGGCTGGTCGCAGTCGGCAATTGGAAGATCGGGCCTACACCCCAAATCAGTTTGTGTGGTTTGCTCGGAGAGAGCAAGAAGGTGGGCTGCATGTCGCCCAGGCCGGAA
>Ga0187871_10001038_pt1 | contig 24866 bp, 20 predicted proteins | sample June2016WEW_16_1_FD_132988 | JGI IMG/M metagenome (GOLD analysis project Ga0187871, IMG submission 132988) | Peatland microbial communities from SPRUCE experiment site at the Marcell Experimental Forest, Minnesota, USA - June2016WEW_16_10 | ecosystem: Environmental > Terrestrial > Soil >...
GGTCCTGCAGGCCGATCCCGACAACGTCGCCGCGCAGAAAGCCCTGCAGCGCGTCCAGGCGGAAGCGGCCCAAGGCGCGGAGGCGAAGTAGCCGTGCGCATCAGGATCAAGCTCCTGCTGGCCATCACGGCGCTGCTCGGCGCCTTCGCGCAGGTCAACCCGATCTGGCAGTTCGGTCCGTACGACGCGGCGCGGATCTCCTACGCCGTGCAACCGGACTGGTACATGGGATTCCTCGACGGGGCGCTACGAATATGGCCGTCGTGGTCGTTCCATAGTTTCGGCCATACGATCCCCTTCGAGGTCCTCGTGCCGGCCGTCCTACTGCCGGGACTGATATTCAACATCGTCTTCGTCTGGCCGATGATCGAACGAAAGGTCTCGAAGGACAACGAGATACACAACCTGCTCGATCGCCCGAGCAACCGACCCAAGCGCACGGCCGCCGGCGTCACGATGCTCGCCTTCTTGGGCATGCTGTTCATCGCCTCGTCGACCGACGTACTCGCGAAGTTCTTCAACGTGTCGCTCAACACCGTCTTGGTCTCGATGCGCTACCTGACGGTGATCGTGCCGATACTCGCGTTCCCGATCACCTACCGGATCTGTCACGAACTCCAGGCGTTGAAGGGCGGCGGTCGGCGAAAGGTCCCGAACGTCGTCGAGCGCACCGCCGAAGGCGAGTACACCGCGACGCCGTCGCCGCGCTACGTGGACGACGTGCCGAGTCACCTCGCGGCGACGGTCGTGCCGACGTACATCCACGAGGAGACCGACGAGTCCGATGACAGCGGCGTGCGGGTCGTCGATCGTTAGCGGTCCACTCGTTCATCTGAGCTCACCAGCGTTGTGCAGAGCCGTTCGAGCGACAACGATTCCCAACGCGCTCCCCACAAATCCCACAACCTTGACGACGATCGTCGTTGCGTAATTCCTCGTGGGGAGGGCCGTGCGTAACATGGACAGCGTGGCGACTTCGAACGATCCGAACTGGCCCTCCGCCGCCACGTTATTGGCGCCGCGCCCCGTCGAGGGGCGACGCAACGTCGGTCTGATCGGCCTCTCGACCTACGCGACGTCGGTCACCGAGCGCTCGGCGACCAGCACGCCGGCCGCCATTCGCGCGGCGCTCGAGCGCTACTCCACCTGGTCCTTCAGTGAGGCCCACGACGTCGCCGAGTCCGTGGCGCTCGTTGACTTCGGCGACGTCGACGCGCCCGACACCGAGGGTGGTGCCGGGCGCGTGGCCGACGCCATGACCGGATGGGACCCCGAGATCGCGCTGCGGCTCATCCTGGGCGGTGACAACGCGGCGACGTGGCTGGCGCTTCGTGCGATGAGCGGCGGTGACTACTCGAACTTTGGTCTCGTCACGCTCGACGCGCACCTCGACCTGCGCGACGGTGTCTCCAACGGCTCACCGGTTCGACAACTCCTCGAAGAAGGACTGGACGGACATCACGTGGTCCAGGTCGGACTGGCCGACTTCTCGAACTCACCGGCCTACGCCCGGCGGGCCCACGACGCCGGGATCACGGTGATCTCGCGCGACGTCTTGCACCACGAACCGGTCGAGGAGGCGGCCCGTCGAGCCGTCGGGATCGCCGGGGCCGGCGGACGCCACGTCTACGTGGACATCGACATGGACGCCGCGGACCGCATGGCCGTGCCGGCCTGTCCGGCGGCGGCACCGGGTGGACTCAGCGCCGACGAGATGCGACGCTTCGCCCGCGAGGTGTCGGTGCAACACGGCGTGTGCGCCATCGACATCACCGAGATCGACGTCGAACGAGACAGCGCCGACCAACGCACGGTTCGCCTGGCGGCGCTCCTGGTGCTCGAGATCCTCGCGGGCGTGCGAAAGAGAATCCAGTGGCCGTAGAGATCGACGTCGAGGCGCTCACTCGCGCACAGGTCGTCGCGGTCGCCCGGGGCTTCGAGACGGTCACGCTGAGCGAGGCGGTCGTGTCGCGACTCGTGCGCCAGCGCTCGGCGATCGACGCGCTCGTGGAGAGCGGTACGCCGATCTACGGGCTCTCGACCGGCTTCGGCTCGCTCGCGACCACCTTCATCTCGCCCGAGGAGCGGCGCGACCTGCAGCGCTCGCTGATCCGCAGCCACGCCGCCGGCGTGGGCGCCGAGGTGGAGACCGAGGTCGTGCGCGCGATGATGGTGTCGCGTCTCACGAACCTCTGCAGCGGCGTCTCCGGCGTCCGTCCGTCGACCGCCGAGGCGTACGCCGCTCTGTTGAACGCCGGCATCACGCCGATCGTGCACGAGTTCGGTTCGCTCGGTTGCTCCGGCGACCTCGCGCCGTTGGCGCACGTGGCGCTCGCGTTGATGGGCGAAGGCGACGTGCGAGAGCGCGGCGGCCAGCGCGTCAGTGCCGCCGAGGCGTTACGCGCGAACGGCCTCACGCCGGTGGTGCTGGCCGAGAAGGAGGGCCTCGCGCTCATCAACGGCACCGACGGCATGCTCGGCCAACTGATCCTCGCGATCGACGACGGCATGGCGTTGATGCGACTGGTGGACGTCGCGGCCGCGATGTCGATCCAGGCGTTGCGCGGCACCGACCAGGTCTTCCTCGCCGAGATTCACGCCCTTCGCCCCCACGCCGGCCAGATGGTGAGCGCGGCGAACCTACTGGCGCTGCTCGCCGACTCGGTCATCGTCAGTTCGCACCTCGATGACCCGACGCAGGTCCAAGACGCCTACTCGCTGCGTTGCGCACCCCAGGTGCACGGCGCCGCGCGTGACACCTTCGGCTTCGCCACGCACGTCGCCGACGTCGAACTGGGGTCGGGCATCGACAACCCCTCGGTGCTGACCGACGGGACGCTCGCCTCCAACGGCAACTTCCACGGGGCGCCGGTCGGCTACGCGTTGGACTTCCTCGCGATCGCCGTGGCCGACGTCGCCTCGATGTCGGAACGACGCACCGACCGCATGCTTGACGTGTCGCGCAGCTTCGGCCTCCCCCCGTTCCTCGCCGGTAACGCCGGTGTCGATTCGGGCCTGATGATCGCGCAGTACGCCCAAGCGGCCTTGGTGTCGGAGATGAAGCGACTGGCGACGCCGGCGAGCGTCGACTCGATCCCGTCCTCGGGGATGCAAGAGGACCACGTCTCCATGGGGTGGCACGCCGCGCGCAAGCTCCGCAAGTCCTTGGAGGCCTTCGCCGACGTGGTCGCCATCGAGCTCTTGACGGCCGCGCGCGCGCTCGCGCTACGCGAGCCCCTCACGGCCTCGCCGGCCACGGCCGCGGTCGCGCGGCGAGTGAACGCCGTCTCCGGCGGTCCCGGTCACGACCGCTGGCTCTCGCCGGAGATCGCGGCTGTCGCAGAACTCGTCCGCAGCGGGGAGCTGCTGGACATCGCGGTCGCGCACGTGGCACTCTCGTAGTGATGGGGGTCGACTGATGCAAGGCGCGCGACCGGTTCGAGCGGCCCGCGGCACGTCACTGTCGACGTTGGGCTGGCCCCAAGAGGGCGCGCTGCGCATGCTCCAGAACAACCTCGACCCCGAGGTCGCCGAACGGCCGGACGACCTCGTCGTCTACGGCGGCACCGGACGCGCGGCGAGAGACTGGCGCAGTTTCGACGCGCTGGTACGGACCCTACGCACGCTCAAGGGCGACGAGACGATGCTGGTGCAGTCGGGTAAGCCGGTCGGCGTCTTCACCACGCACGAGTGGGCGCCGCGCGTCCTGATCGCCAATTCGAACCTCGTCGGCGACTGGGCGACCTGGCCGGAGTTCCGTCGACTCGAGGCGCTCGGGCTCACGATGTACGGACAGATGACCGCCGGATCGTGGATCTACATCGGCACGCAGGGGATCCTCCAGGGCACCTACGAGACCTTCTCGGCGGTCGCCGACCGACACTTCGGCGGCACGCTCAAGGGCACGTTGACCCTGACCGGGGGCTGTGGCGGCATGGGCGGCGCCCAGCCGCTCGCCGTCACCATGAACGACGGCGTCTGTCTCTGCGTCGACGTCGACCCGTCGCGACTCCAGCGACGGGTCGATCAGCGCTACCTCGACGAGTGGACGGCCGACCTCGACGACGCGGTGTCGCGCGTGCAACGGGCCAAGGAGGATCGCGTGGCGCTCAGCGTCGGGCTGGTCGGCAACGCGGCGACGGTCTTTCCCGAACTCCTCCGCCGCGGCGTCGAGGTCGACATCGTGACCGACCAGACCTCGGCGCACGATCCGTTGAGCTACTTGCCCGAGGGAATCGACCTCGCCGACTGGCACGATTACGCCGAGAAGAAGCCCGAGGAGTTCACGGATCGCGCGCGCCAATCGATGGCGAAGCAGGTGGAGGCGATGGTGGGCTACCAGGACCGCGGCGCCGAGGTCTTCGACTACGGCAACTCGATCCGGGGCGAGGCCCAACTCGGTGGTTACGAGCGCGCGTTCTCGTTTCCTGGCTTCGTGCCCGAGTACTTGCGTCCGCTGTTCTGTGAGGGCAAGGGTCCCTTTCGCTGGGCGGCGCTGTCGGGCGACCCGAAGGACATCGCGCGAACCGATCAAGCGGTGCTCGAACTCTTCCCCGAGAACGAGGCCCTGCGACGCTGGATCACCAAGGCCCAAGAGCGCGTCGCCTTCCAAGGCCTGCCGGCGCGGATCTGCTGGCTCGGTTACGGCGAACGCGACCGCGCCGGACTGGCCTTCAACGACCTGGTCGCCTCCGGCGAAATCGCCGCGCCCATCGTGATCGGTCGCGACCACCTCGACAGTGGTTCGGTCGCGTCGCCCTATCGCGAGACCGAGTCGATGCTCGACGGTTCGGACGCGATCGCCGACTGGCCACTGCTGAACGCCCTCGTCAACACGGCCTCGGGGGCGACCTGGGTCTCGATCCACCACGGCGGCGGCGTCGGCATCGGTCGATCGATCCACGCCGGTCAGGTGTGCGTCGCCGACGGGACGGAGCTGTCGGCCGAGAAGCTGGCCCGGGTCCTCACCAACGACCCCGGCATGGGCGTGATTCGTCACGTCGACGCCGGTTATGAGATCGCCGATCGAACGGCCGAGGAGCGAGGCGTCCGCATTCCGATGCGCGAAGAGTGATGACCGTCACGCGGGTCATCACGAACATCAGCGAGCTCACCACCAACGATCCGTCGCTCGGTGCCGGCGTCATTGGTCGACTCCACGACGCCGCGATGGTGATTGGTGACGGGCGCGTCCTGTGGGTCGGGGCGAACGCCGCGGCCCCGGCCGCCGACGAGACGATCGACGCGCGCGACTCGGCCGTCATCCCGGGTTTCGTCGACTCGCACACCCACCTCGTCTTCGTCGGCGAACGCTCCGAGGAGTTCGAGGCCCGCATGAGCGGTGCGCGTTACGACGGGGGCGGGATCTCGGCGACCGTTGCGGCGACACGCGCGGCGTCGAGCGACGAACTCCGTCGTGCGACCGAACGGCGACTGCGCGAACTTCGGGCCGGCGGCGTGACGACGGTGGAAATCAAGTCCGGCTACGCGCTCGACGTCGTGGGCGAGTCGCGATTGATCGACGTCGCCACCGAGTTCAGCGACGAGGTCACGTTCCTCGGCGCGCACGTCGTGCCGCCGGAGTACTTCAACGACCGCGAGGGCTACGTGGACCTCGTGCGCGGAGCGATGCTCGAGGTGTGCGCGCCCAAGTCGAAGTGGGCCGACGTGTTCTGCGACCGCGGTGCCTTCGACGTCGACGAGTCCCGCGCGGTCTTGCTGGCCGCGAAGTCGGCCGGTCTGGCGTTGCGGGTCCACGGCAACCAGCTCGGGGCGACGGGCGGCGTCGCGCTCGCGGTCGAACTCGACGCCGCGAGCGTCGATCACTGCACCTATCTGAGTGACGACGACATCGACCGGCTCTGCGCGTCGCGAACGGTCGCGACGCTCCTGCCCGGCGCGGACTTCTCGACGCGCGCCGACTACTCCTCGGCGAAGCGCCTGCGCGATCGTGGCGCGGTCGTCGCCCTCGCGACCGACTGCAACCCTGGTACGTCCTACGTCACGAGTATGAGCTTCGTGCTCGCCATCGCCGTGCGCGACATGCACATGAGCTTCGACGACGCGCTGTGGTCGGCGACGCGCGGGGGCGCGAAAGCGCTTCGTCGTGATGACGTCGGACACCTGGGCGTCGGCGCGCGGGCCGACGTCGTGATCCTCGACGCGCCGCGCGCCGCGCACCTCGCGTATCGACCCGGTTCGTCGCTCGTGCGTCAGGTCATCAGCGCGTGATCGTCGTTCGACCGATCGCCGATGGCGATTGGGATGCGGTCTATGAGATCTTCACCGCGGTCGTGGCCGAAGGCGAGACCTACGCCTATCCAGAAGACCTCACGTCCGAGGGAGCGCGTTCGTTGTGGGTCGAAGGGCCACCGGTCGAGACCGTCGTCGCCCGGCGCGACGACGTGATCCTCGGGACCGCGCGCTTCGGTCCGAATCGTCCGGCGCGCGGCGCGCACGTCGCGACGGCCAGTTTCATGGTCGCTCGAGAGGCGCGCGGCTCGGGCGTGGGACGGGCGATGTGCGAGTACGTGATCGCCCGGGCGAGGGAGCAGGGCTACGCCGGCATGCAATTCAACGCGGTCGTGTCCACGAACGTCCACGCCATCGATCTCTACAAGAGGTTGGGTTTCGTGACCATCGGCACGATTCCCGGTGCGTTTGACTCGGCGACGCAGGGTCGCGTGGGACTCGACGTCATGTACCTCGCGTTCTGATGACGTCGCCGGACAGGTTCGTCAATCGCGACCAGGCGTATCTGCGTGACGTTCAGTACGTGGACGGTGTAAAACTTCGCGCCCGGACAGAGTTGCACGCCAGGTACGCGACGCAGATCGTCCCATGGCAGGTTTGGCTGCAAGGTCTCGTGGAGATACCCAAGGGCGGCGACGTGCTCGAGGTCGGATGTGGCACCGGCCTCCTGTGGACCATCGGCTGGACCAGCGAGGAGAGTGACTTCTCGCTCACCTTGACGGACCTCTCCGCCGGCATGGTCGCCGAAGCCACGCCGTTAGTGCAACCCAGGGTCCACCATGTCAGGGGACTCGCCGTCGACGTGCAACTGCTGCCCTTCGACGACTCCTCATTCGACGTCGTCATCGCCAATCAGATGCTCTACCACGTACCCGATCCTTCTCAGGCGTTGCGTGAAATCGCACGGGTCCTTCGTCGCGGGGGAGTACTAATGGCGTCGACCGTTGGCCCGCGTCACCTCGTCGAACTCTTTCGAATCGAAGCGTCCGTGTTCGGTCCGACCCGGGTCCTTCGGCACCACGAGGTCTTTGGCGCGCAGAACGGTGCGGGCCAGTTAGCGGAATTCTTCGACGATGTCACGTGGTACTCGTACGACGATCGTCTGCTCTGCACTGATATTGACGACGTCGTTGCCTACATCTGTTCGACGCCACCGGGGGAAGACGCCTCGAGTGACCAGCGGGCCCAACTGCGCCACATAATCGCGGGTCAGATGGCCGAACACGATGGCGTGCTGTCCGTCACCAAGGACGTGGGCGCCTTCATCGCACGCCGTTAGTCCAGGCGACGTCGTCGCTCGCTTCGAGCGCGGCCCGCGCCGCGAACGACAATTGGGCGAGCACGACAGCTATTTCTCAACCCATAAAGTGGGACTCATGACCCCCCTCGCACCCGCCGACCTGCCCACCACGCTCGGAACCCTTCGCGCGTCGAACTACGCACCGAAGTCGGTCCGAGAGGAGATCCGCGCCAACTTGGAGCAGCGCATCGCCGACGGATTGGCGCTCACCCCGGACGTCCTCGGGTTCGAAGACACCGTCTTGCCCCAGCTCGAAACGGCGCTGCTGGCCGGTCACGACATCATCTTGCTCGGCGAGCGCGGACAGGCGAAGACGCGGATGATCCGTTCCCTGGTCGACCTCTTGGACGAGTGGCTGCCCATCGTCGAGGGATCGGAGATTCGCGACGATCCCTTCGCGCCGATCTCGGCCTTCGCCATCGAACTGGTGGCGCTGAAGGGCGACGACACGCCGGTCGCGTGGATCCATCGGTCCCAGCGCTTCGCCGAGAAGCTGGCTTCGCCCGACACCTCCATGGCCGACCTGATCGGTGAGGTCGACCCCATCAAGGTCGCCGGGGGGCTGTTCCTCGATGACCCGAAGGCGCTCTCCTACGGCCTCGTGCCCAAGTCCAACCGCGGCATCTTCGCCATGAACGAGCTCCCCGACCTCGCCGAGCGCATCCAGGTCGGACTCTTGAACGTGCTCGAGGAACGCGACGTGCAGATCCGGGGCCACTTGGTGCGACTCGACCTCGACGTCATGGTGGTCGCGACCGCGAACCCCGAGGACTACACGAACCGGGGCCGGCTGATCACGCCGTTGAAGGACCGGTTCGGTTCACAGATCCGCACGCACTATCCCTACGAGTTGACGACCGAGATCGCCATCATGCACCAAGAGGCGAAGCTCCCGGCGTCGCCGGTGCCGATCACGGTCCCCTGGTTCATCGACGACATCGTCGCGCGCGTCAGCCACGTCGCGCGCAAGAGTCACGTGATCTCTCAAAGCTCCGGCGTGTCGGTGCGACTCTCGATCGCCAACTACGAGATCGTCGTGGCGAACGCGCTTCGCCGGTCCCTGCGCACGCACGACGCCGCCGTCGTGCCGCGGGTCAGTGACCTCAGCGCCATGGTCCAGTCGACGCAGGGCAAGATCGAGTTCGACACGATGGACGACAGCGACTCGGACCAGGTCATCGCGGCGCTGGTCTCACTGGCGGTGCGCCAGTGCTTCGCCGAGCACGTGTTGTTGGAGGAGGGGCCGGCGATCGTCGAGGCCTTCAACACCGAGGCGCTGGTGCACACCGGCGACGACCTGCCCGACCGCGACTACCTCGCGGTCATGGCCGCCATGCCGTCGCTCGACGCACCGGCGCGGCGCATCGCCGGACCGCGGGCGAGCGACGGCGAGCTCGCCTCGGCCGTCGAATTCATCCTCGAGGGCCTCTACCTCACCAAGCGACTGGCGAAAGACGCCTCGGGCGCCCGGGCGCTCTATCGCTCCAGGAACCGTTAGTGCCCGTTCGCTACGGCTACCGCCGCTTCGGCGAAGGCGACGACTTCAACGACCTCGACGTCGAAGAGATGTTGGCGATGTTGGCCGACGACTTCATGGAGAACGGTGACCTCGAAGAGGCGATGGACCGACTGCTGCGCGAGGGTTACACCACCGCCGACGGTGAGCGCATCGAGGGCCTGCGCGACCTGCTCGAACAGGCGAGGGCGAAGCGTCGCGAACTGGAACAGCAGGCCGACCCGGACGGCGAGATGCAGCGCTATCGCGACTGGCTCGACGACATTGAGTCGACCGAGGAGACCGAACTCGATTCGCTCCTCGCCGAGGCCGAGGCCTCGGACGACGAACGTCGCAAGGAGGTCACTCGGGATCTCGTCGACCAGAAGAGGATGCAGCGCGACCTGATGAGCGATCGTATCGGCGAGCGCCTCGGGGAGTTCCAGAACTACGAGTTCGTCTCGAGCGAGGCCCGCGAACAGTTCGAGCAGCTCATGGCCGAGTTGGAACGCGACGTGCTCAACACGTACTTCGAGAAGAGCAAGGAGATGATGGGTCGCCCCGACTCCGAGGAGTTGGCGCGCATGCGCGACATGATGGACGCGCTCTCTACGATGATCGAACAGGATCGGCGCGGCGAGGATCTCGATCCGACGTTCGAGGACTTCATGGAGAAGTTCGGCGACTTCTTTCCGGGCGCCGAGAGCCTCGAGGATGTCGTGCGCATGATGGCCGAACGGGCCGCCGCGGCCGAGGCGATGTTCAACTCACTCTCACCCGATCAGCAGAGCGAACTCCGTTCGATGTTCGCCGGGATGATGGAGAACATGGAGCTCAACTTCTCCCTGAATCGACTGGTGTCGAACCTGCGTCTGGCGACGCCCGACATCGACTGGAACCGCGCGCACCGCATGCGCGGCGACGACGGCTCGACCTTCGCCGACGCCGCGTCGGTGGCCGAGCAGTTGGGCCAGCTGAAGGGGCTCGAGGAGTTCCTCGGTCAGGCCAACGCCGCCCAGGGTCTGCCCGAGGTCGACGTCGAGGCGGTTCGCCGCAATCTCGGCGACGACGCCGCACGCCACGTGGCGCGCCTGCAAAAGGCCCTGCAGGGACTGAAGGATCAGGGTTTCGTGGACCGCCAGGGCCGTCAACTCCATCTCACGCCGAAGGGTGTGCGCCAGATCGGCCAACAGGCGCTGCGTGACCTCTTCGCGCAGCTGCGCGACTCACCGACGCTCGGGCTGCACCGCGTCGCGAGCGTCTCGCGCGGAGGAGACCGCGAGGAGACCTCCAAACCGTGGGAGCCCGGCGAGCCGTTCGCGCTGAACCTGCCCAAGACCTTGCGCAACGCCGTCCTTCGACAGGGACCGGGCACGCCGGTCCAGTTGCACGCCGACGACTTCGAGGTCGAAGAGTTCGAGTCGACGCGTCACTCCGCGACGGTGTTCGCGATCGACCTCTCGCTCTCGATGGCGATGCGCAGCAACCTGGTGCCGGCCAAGAAGATGGTGCTGGCGCTCACGTCGCTGATTCGCTCGAAGTTCCCGCGCGACTTCGTCGCCGTCGTCGGCTTCGGCGAGACGGCGCAACAACTCAAGATCGAGGACGTCCCGGCGCTCACCATCGACTACGCCTACGGCACCAACCTCCAGCACGCGCTGGCGCTCAGCCGTCACCTCATGCGAAACGAGCGCGGGGAGCGCCAGATCGTGGTGGTGACCGACGGGGAGCCGACGGCCCACCTGCTCGCCAACGGCGAGCCCTTCTTCGCCTGGCCGCCGGTCCAAGAGACCCTGGAAAAGACCATGGCCGAGGTGCTGCGCTGTACGAAGGCCGACATCACCATCAACACCTTCGCCCTCGACATCGAACGAAGTCAGTTCCCCTTCGTGGAACAGATCGCCAAGGTCAACGGGGGACGGCTGTTCTACACCGACGTCGACGATCTCGGCTCCTACGCCCTCGATGACTTCGTGAAGCACCGTCGCGCCGGCTAGCGCGCGATTAACCCCTGTGATCAGGTAATTACACATTCCCATTTGCTTTTTGTCACGTTTAACGCCACAATGACATGGTTGTAATTACATCGGTGGCGAGAACCACTGGGGGGAAGGTACGAAACGTGGAAATCGTGGAATTGATGAGCGGCATGGAAGATCGTGGTTGGCAGGCACGGGCGAACTGCATGGGCGTCGACCCCGATCTCTTCTTCCCCGAGCGAGGCGCCTCGACCCGCGAGGCCAAAGAGGTCTGCCGCGGCTGCGTGGCGCGCGAGGACTGTCTGGAGTACGCCCTCGACAACGGCGAGAAGTTCGGCATCTGGGGCGGGATGAGCGAGCGCGAACGCCGTCGACTGCGCCGGGCGCGCGCGATCGAACGCCGCGCTCAGGCCAGTTGACCCAACCGGGCCTCGATCGTCTGATCCTCACTCAGACCGAGTTCGGCCCATCGACGCCGCTCCTCGGCGTCGAGTACCGCCCGCGGTACGAGCCCCACGAGTTCGCAGCGAACGATCTCGCCACCGCGCACCAACGCCGCCACCTCGTCGTAGACGGCGCTCGGGCCGACGACCAACGGGTCGATCAGGTTGCAACTGACCTGCATGAACTCACCCGCTCGAAGCGCCAACGCGCGCACCTCGGCGCGACGTACGGACTTCGCGATGGCGCGCGTCTCGTCGCGCGACACGCCCGAGAGCCAGATGTTCCACGCCACGAGGATCGGTCGCGCGCCGACCGCGACGGCGCCCAGTCTGGCCGTCGCAACGGCGGGACCGAGGTCCGGTGCGAGCTCCGCGAAGGCGTGCTTGCGGACCTCCGGAAGCGTTCGAGTACCTCCGGCGACATCCCCGTAGAGGAAGACCGGGACGTCGAAGGTCTCCGCGATCCAGCGGGCCGTATCGTCGCGTAGATCGACCCCGCGAGAAGGGGTCTCGGGGACCAACGCCACGAAGGGCACGACGTCCACGACGCCAAAGCGCGGATGGACGCCCTCGTGGGCGCGTAGGTCCAGGATTTGGAACGCGTCGGCGATCAGCGCGCGAGCGTCACGGACCAGGGGAACGGCATCGTTGATGAGGGTGAAGACCGAGCGGTTGTGATAACGATCGGCGTGGAGATCGCGCATCGAGGCGCCGGCGTGATCACGGAGATCGTCAAGCAGTTCGAGGTTGGAACCCTCGGAGATATTGATGACGCACTCGAACACGCGAGTGGGGAACTACGAAGCGTCAGAGTTGAAGACGCGCCGACGACGGCGCTCGCGAAGAATGCGACGACGCTCACGCTCAGAGCAGCCGCCCCAGATGCCATGGTCCACGTGGTTCTCGAGGGCGTACTCGAGGCACTGGCTCGCGACCGGACAGGTGGCACAGATCCGTTGCGCGATGATCACGCCGACGCCATCTCGCGGAAAGAACGTCCCCGCGGGGTACTCGCGACACTTACCGTCTGCCATCCATTCGGTACTCATGCTTACCCCCAAGCCGGTTCTATCCCTCACAGTAGCGACACTTTGTGTGACGAACCTATTGCGAAAGGCTCAAATGTTCACAAGCCGGTGGTTACCATACTCCTCACAGACGGCTGTAAGCCCTTTCAAAGACAAGGGCCCGGAGAACGCTCCAGAATCAGTCATTAAGATGGTCTTTCGTTTCAATCGCAGCGCCAAAGGAGCATCGTGAGCCAGGTCCCAACCCCGGAGATCACCGAAGTCGTCGACCCGGTCGGCCACGTCCAGGTCATCTACTTGGGCCCCGTGGCACCGCACTGGGAGTGCCGAATGGTCTTCGGCGACGAGGAGCAGATTCAGGCCTTCGTGGACCGCGTCGACGCCCGCCTGCGCTTCCTCCCACCGCACGATCCCCAGTTCCGTCGCAACCGCGAACGGGTGAATCGCGACGCCGAACGAGAGAACCTGCTCGTCGAGTGGAACCTCGGGTACGAAGAAGAGTCTTAGGCCAGCGGCGAGTTCGTCACTCGCTCGTACCACGAACTCGGGTCGCGTAGTTCGGCCGCGCTCGGCAGTCCGTCGACGCGTAACAGCGCGTCGAAGACGCGAAGCGTGTGTTCGTTCGCCAACGTCGCGACGAACGCCGCCGCTTGATCGTGGTGTTCGCCCTGGGTCGAGATACCGAAGAGCGCCGCGGCCGCGTCCTCGCCACGCGCGTCGCTGCGACGGTGACGTTGGTAGGCCTCGACGAGTGCCGGTCGTGGTCCAAGGATCGCCTCGGTGATCTGGTGGGCCGCCGCCTCGAAGAAGGCGAGCAACACGCTGGCGGCCGCGTTGATGGCGCGCGTCGCGTCCGTCTCTTCGGGGATCTCGATGCCGTCGAGCAGCGCTTCGGGGTTCTGCATGAACCCGGCGATGTCCTCGGGATTGATCATCGACTGCAAACGCGTGAGCAGGTCCCCCTGGGCCTTCGTCGACTCGTGCACCGTGTCGATCAACAACGCCCGCAACGCGTCGCCGGTTCCGGGCTGGGTCAACACGAGTGACGCGAGGAACTCCTGAGCGAGGGCGAAGACGTAGACCTCGTCGCGTTCCAACGACCACGCCTCGGCGAAGCTCGCGAGGTTGTTGACGACGATCTGGCGTTCACCGTCCACGCGCGGCAGGGGTAGGGCGGCGAGCGACCACGCGCGCTCGGAGAAGTGACCGGCGACCGAGCCCATCTGGAATCCCGAGAAGAGCGGTCCCAGCGTCGCGGCCATCTGGGCCATCACCTGATTCTCTCCGAGGTCCAAACTCTCACCGATGGTGGCCGAGCTCGAGACCATCGGTTCCATGAGCGGACGCCACTGCGTGAGCGCGGCGATCGTCAGAGCCGAGCGATTGACGGCAACCACCGACGCGTCGATTGAGACGCCCAGCAGGGAGTCCACGTGGCGCGCGACGAGCGGTGCCAACTCCTCGAGACGTTGGCGCTCGATGGGGAGGGGATTGGGGTCGTTGTCCTCGCCACGGGCAATGTTGAGTGCGAGCTGGGTCGCCGTCGTGAACCACGCGTCGGGACCCTGCTGGCCGAGCATCGAGAAGATGTCGCCGAACATGCCGCCGAAGGGGTTGTCACTCATAGGGACAATTTAAAGCGCGCACGCGAGCGTCATGACGGTGTGGTGCACGGTGGCGCCCCGCACGAAGGTGAGGTGGGCCACGCTGTAGGCCGGCGTCAGGTAGAGGGCCGTATCGAGGTCGTCGAAGGTCTCGATCGTTTTGCCGTTCAGGGCCGTGATCACGTCGCCCTTCATGAGTCGCCACTGCGAGGGGCTCTTCGGAATCACGCGCGACACGGTCACGCCGCCGCCCTGCGCGGTCGCGCCCACGATGCCCAGGCTCGCGTGACACCCACGACCGGTCGCCACGATGTAGGCGATACGCGCGACGAACTGGGCGGAGTACCAGAGGTGGTCGGTGGATAGTACCGCGACGACTTGGCCGCTCTGGTTGACCGCGATCCCGTCGGCGAAGTTGCTCAGATTCGCGTCGGACCTCGTCGAGAGATAACTGATGACGCCCGTCGCGTCTTTCTTCGGGTCGCCCAGTATCGTGTTCGCCCACGCGTACTGCGGCGGGTCGGTCGAACCCTTGATGATCGGTGACACCGCGACGACCCACTTGCTGGCCGGCAACGGCGCGAAACTCAGTGGCGCGACGTGGCGACCGAGTCGCACGATCGAAAAGCCCATGACCTGGTCGCGGCCGACCCAGTGAACCGGGAAGTCGACGTCACCCGGCGTCGACCCGGTGATGAGCGCGTCGGCCGGGATTTGTGTCGTCGTGACCGCAAGGTTGTGAGGCAGCACCATGGCGGCGACGTTGTCGACGTCGCCCGGCGTGACGATCGAGAGATCCACCGTGTCGGCCGCGGCGGTGCGTGAGTTCGCCGGGAGCCCAGCGAGCGATCGCGCGAGGTGCGGCGTCGCCGGAGGATTGCTCGACTGCGTGAGGTACAGCCCCAGCGATCCGACCACGAGCGCCACCGCCATGAGCGCGGCGACGGCGCGGGCCGCGGGTGACTTGATAGGCCAGATTTGGTGGGTGCGGAGCTTCTCGAAACTCGGTAATTCACTCGGGTGGACCCACTCGCGCTCGTCCCTCGGAGGGGGCTTCGCGTGTGCACGTCGACGACGCCACCACTCTCCAGGTCCCCGACTCTCCACCCCTGAAAGGCTAGTTACCACGGGTCCACGTATTGGGGTCGCCCTATCCTTGAAAACCATGGCCTTGGACGTCGCGCTCGACATCGGAACTTCGAATACGCGCCTCGCGACCACCGAACGGGGCATCGTCTTCAACGAACCGACGATGGTCGCGATCGACACCAACACCGGCCACGTCGTCGCCGTCGGTCACGGCGCCCTCGACATGGTCGCGCGAACGCCTCGCCACGTCGTCGTCTTTCGGCCGCTCGCCCAAGGCGCGACGGTGGACTTCGACGTGACCTCGCGTTTGATCGCCGGGCTCTTCGAGCGCGCCGGGGTGTCCAAGATGAGTCGCGCCCGGGTCGTGATGAGCGTGCCGTCGCTGGCGACGTCGATTGAGCGCCGAGCGCTGCGCCAAGCGGCCATCCAAGCGGGCGCGCGCGAGGCCACGCTGATCGAGGCGCCGATCGCGGCGGCGATCGGTATGGGCCTCCCGGTGCAGGATCCTGTCGGTTCGGCCGTGACGGTCCTGGGCGCGGGGGCCTCGGAGGCGGCGGTCATCTCGCTCGGTGGCATCGTCACGGGCAGTGCGCGACGTCTGGGTGGCAACGACCTCGACGCGGCGATCGCGTCGTCGCTACGGATCCAACTCGGCGTCGTCGTCGCGCCGGCGGTGCTCGAGAGTTTGAAGTTCTCCCTCGCCTCCGCGCTCGGCCGCACCGAGGGCCGATCCGAGGTGGTGCTGGCGCGAACGGTGGACCGCGGCGATCTCGTCGAGATCGACGTTGACGCGCAGTTGGTGAACGCCGCGGTCCTCGACCTCGTGACGACGACGGTGCGCATGATCCAGGAGTGCCTTGGCGACGCGCCGCCGGACCTCTCCCAGGACGTCAGTGCTCGAGGTCTCATCCTGACCGGGGGTCACGCGCTCTTGAGCGATTACGCCGAGCTGATCGCCACCAACACCGGCGTCGAGGTCTTGATCGCCGAAGAGCCCGACACGGTGGTTATCCAGGGCTTGCGGCTCTGCCTGACCGAGATGTCGTCACTTCACGCGCTCTACCGCAACGCCGATCGCTAATCGTCGTCGCGACCGAGTTGGTTGACGGCGGCTCGAACCTGCCAGTCGCGGTCTTCGCTGGCGCGCGCGAGCGCGGCGTCCACGTCGGGTCCTTCGAAGTTCGACAGGGCGACGATCGCGCGGCGACGCACCGGGGCTTTGTCGTCCAGGGCCCCGAGGATCGCCGGGCGGGCACGATCGTCGCCGATCGCCCCCAGCGCCGCGATGGCCGACTCGCGACATCGCGCGTCATCGTGCGTCGTCGCGATCACGCACATCTTCTCGACGGCGCCGTCGTAGAGGTGCTCACCGAGCGCGAAGACGGCGCCGTCGACGACCAGCGCGTCATCGTCATCGAGGCAGTGCACCAGGGCGCCGAAGACCACGTCGTCATCGATCTCCGCGTGGGCGATCTGATTCAACGCCTCGCGTCGGACCGTGACCTCGCCGTCATCGAGCGCGCTTCGCCAATCGTCGGACGTGACGAGCCGTTGGCGCACGGCGCCGCGAAGCGCCAGGACGCGGTGTCGCGCTACCGGACTGTGCAAATTGGTTCGAAGAACGGCGGCGTAGTCGTCACCCTGCGCGAAACCCGCGCGCAATAGGGATTCGTCGACGCGCTCCGCTAGCGTTGATTCATCACTTTGCATGAACCCATCTCACCACCTGTGAAGCCTCGTCGGGGCCAGCGGGTGCTGGTCACCGTACTGCTCCTCATACTGGTCGCCATCGTCGCCCTCGACAAGTGGCCCATTCACGACTACGTCATTACGCCGGGCAACGCGACGCCTGTCGCGCCCCTCGTGAAGATCAGGGGAGTGGCCAGTGAGACCCACCGCGGCAAGATCATGTTCACCGACGTCGATCTGCAGTCGGTCAACGGATGGCAGTGGCTGATCATGCACTTCGACAGTCACGTGCAGTTCATTAGTTCTGACGAGCTCGTCGACCCGGGCGTGCCGACCGCCGAGCTCGACGCCCAGGGCTATTTGGAGATGAGCGACTCGAAGCAGGCCGCCGAGGTCGCGGCCTTCGACGCGTTGGGGTGGAAGACGCCCTCGACCGGCACCGGGGCGGTCATCAACTCGGTCGTGGCCCCGTCACCGGCCTACAGCGCCCGGTTGCACGTGGCCGACGAGATCGTTGCGGTCAACGGCACGCCCGTCGACTCCGCCTGTTCGCTCATCGCCGCGATGCACTCGGTGCCCGCAGGGACCGTCGTGCACCTGTCGGTCAAGCGGGCACGGATCTCCTCGACCGGCGTGATCTCGTACCGAACGCCGACCACGGTGGAGGTGACGAGCGCCAAGCCGCCGGCGGGTATGGCCGCGTCGGGTTGCGCGGGCGTGACGGGCGTCGGCGCGTCGTACCTCGGTGTCTCGATCGAGGACGGGGTGAACTACCAGCTGCCGGCGAAGGTCACGATCGACACCGCAAACATCGGGGGACCGTCGGCCGGACTCGCGATGACGCTCTCGTTGATCGACAAACTCAGTCGAACGTCGATATCCGGGAACCAGCCGATCGCGGCGACCGGCACGATCGACGTCGGCGGCAACGTGGGCGACGTCGGCGGCGTGGCCGAGAAAACCGTGGCCGTGCAGCGCGCCGGCGCCAAGTACTTCTTCGTCCCCGAGGTCGAGGTGGCGACGGCGAAAGCGAACGCACAACCGGGCCTCACCATCATCGGCGTGACGACCCTCGCCCAGACGTTGCGCGACCTTCGTGCCCTCGGCGGAGCCGTCCCGCAACCCCTTACGCCGCCGCATTAAGCCATTTTCCTCAAGTCCGACGCCGTAGTCTGGAGGGAATGGACGATCGCCGAATACTGTCAACCACGCGCCAATCGTCAGCCGAGATCGCCCGAATGAACTTCACGACCGTCCGCAAGGGTGGTTACGACCCCAACGAGGTCCGAATCCAGCTGGAGTCGATCGCGCGCGAGATGGGCCATTTGGAGGCGCGAATCCGCGAGCTCCAGGACCAACTGAGCGAGGCTCAGCGTCGCGCGGCCAACCCGACCTTCGACGAGGCCACGCTCGCCGGCGCGCTGGGCGCCCAGAGTGCCGCCATCCTGCGCTCGGCCCACGAAGAGGCCGGCCGCGTGACGGCCGAAGCCCAAGAACGTAGTGCCCAGGTCTTCACCGAGAGTCAGCAGCGCAGTTCGGCCCACCTCATCGAGGCCCAGGAACGGGCCGCCACGCTCATCTCCGAGGCCGAGAGTACGGCGACGCAGATCGACCACGACGCCCGCTTGGCCGCGGAACGCCTCGTCGAGTCGGCCAAGGTGAACGGCGAGGCGCTCGTCGAAGGTGCCCGCGAGCAGGGCCGCGCCATCGTCGAGCAGTCCTACGAAGCCCGAAAGTCCGTCCTCAACGACCTGTCGGTGAAACGCAAGGCGTTGCAGATCCAGATCGAACAGCTGCGCGCGGCCCGTGACGTGCTCGCGACATTCGTCTCGTCGGTGCAGGACCAGGTGGAGAGCGTGCTCTCCGGCATCAACAACTCCGACGAGGTGGCGCGCAACGCGGCACTCGAGGCCCTGCGTATGCGACCGAACCTGCCCGAACCGACCGAGGACGAGGTGCTCGCCGGTACGCCGCTGCGTCAGGTCCAAGAACCACGCATGACCGACGAGAGCGAGGCGCCCACCGAACGCCGGTCACGCCGTCGCGGGGCGAAGGACGAGACCGTGCTCGGCGCCGACGTGACCGAGGTCTCGATGATCGACGACGACGGATCGGGCACCGACGTCGTCAACGAGATCTTCGCGCGACTGCGCAAGGCCACGCTGGAAGAGCGTGGCGCCGCGCCCGTGCCGAAGCGCGCCGCGCCCACGGCCCCCAAGGCGGTGACCGCGACCGGCGAACTGTTCGAACGCCGAGACGCGGCCCTCGCCCCGTCCTTGGCAGCCCTGACGCGCAAGGTGAAGCGCGCCCTGCAGGACGACCAGAACATCATGCTCGAGCGCCTGCGAGACGTGAAGGCGATGATCACCACCGAGCTCGAAGACGAACACGAACAGCGCGCGCGCTACGCCGACGCGGCGATCGACGCCCTCTCGGGTGCCGCCGCGGCCGGCGTGCAGTTCGCCAAGGACGAAGGCGGCGTCAGTGGCGCGGCAGTGGACCCCGCGGCACTACAGGACTGCGCGGCCGACCTGGCGGTGACGATCGTGTTGGCGCTGCGCAAGAGGATCCTCACCGACGGCAGTGGCGACGGTCCGGATCGCGCGAACGCGGCCTACAAGGAGTGGCGTGGCGCGCGCGTCGAACGTCTCTGCACCGACGCCGCGCGGCGGGCCTTTGAGATCGGTGTCGTGGCGGCGTCGCGGGGTCGCAACGTTCGCTTCTTCGTCGCCCCGAACGACGCACCGTGCGACGCCTGCGCGATGGACGCGGCGTCGGGCGAACGGCCCGCCGGTGAGAACTTCCCGAGCGGCTCGCCCTACCCGCCGTTGCACGCCGGGTGCGCCTGCGCCGTTATTCCTGTTTGAAAAACGACCTAGGCTTGGGTCGTGCGTAGTCCGACAGATATTCCGCCTCGGGCGCGTCGGCTAGGGCGATTCTCACGGCGATTCTGGTTCGGCCTCGCCTTCGTCGTCATCCTCATCGGGTTCTTGTCGCTGCGCAATCTCGCGGTGCTCTGGACCGACGAGATGTGGTTCCACTCGGTCGGTCTCGGCAAGGTCTTCTCGACGCTGCTGATGGTGAAGTTGGGCCTCGGACTGACCTTCGGCGCGATCTTCTTCTTCATCATGTGGGGCAACCTGTTGCTCACCGACCGATTCGGGGCACGCGACCTCTCCTTTGACCCCGAAGACGAGATCGTTCGCCGGTTCCAGAACGTGGTGCGCCCTTACGCCAAGCGCATTTACGCGGCGATTGCGGTCGTGATGGGCTTGATCGCCGGGCTGAACGCCATGGGCCAGTGGAACAAATACCTGCTCTTCGCGAACAGTCAGCCCTTCCACGTCAAGGACCCCCTCTTCCATAAGGACGTGAGCTTCTACGTCTTCACGCTGCCCTTCGTGTCCTTCGTCGTGACCTGGCTCCTGGTGTCGCTGATCGTCGCGTTGATCGTCACGACGGGATTCCACTATCTGAACGGCGGTATCCGCGCCACGAGGGTCACGCCGCGCGTGTCGCCCCGAGTAAAGGCCCATCTCTCGGTCATCGGTGCCGGCATCGCACTGATGAAGGCCGCCGGCTACGTCATCGCCAAGTGGGAACTGGTGAACTCGACGAACGGCTTCGTCCAGGGCGCGGGCTACACCGACGTGCACGCCCGGATGCCCGCCCTCACCATCTTGTTCTTCCTTTCGATGGCGGCGGCGCTGATCTTGCTCGCCAACGTGCGCATGCGCGGATGGTCGTTGCCCGCGGTCGCGGTTGGACTGTGGCTCTTCGTGGCGCTGGTGATCGGGGTGCTCTACCCGACGATCCTGCAGGCCTTGAAGGTCAGCCCGAACCAGGACACCCTCGAGGCGCCGTACATTCAGCGCGACATCGAAGCCACGCGGGCCGCCTTCGGCCTCGACAAGGTGAAGTACTCAAACTTCGCCGCCGCGCCTACGATCTCGGCCGCCACGATCAAGGCCGACACCGCCACCTTGGACAACATCCGGCTCTGGGACCCGGCCTCGGACATCGCGCTGGCGACCGTGACCCGTCGCCAGTCGATCCACGCCTACTACACGTTCACGACGCTCGCGGTGGACCGCTACTTCATTAACGGAAAACTCACGCCGGTACTGATCGGCGCCCGCCAGCTCAACCCGTCGAACTTGCCCTCACAGTCGTGGGTCAACGAGCACTTGCAGTACACGCACGGGATCGGGGCTGCGGTCCTCGCGGCGAACGCGGTCGACTACACGACGGGCAACCCGAACTTCGTCGTCTCGAACGTCCCGCCGCAGTCGACCAACGGGATGCCCGTGCTCACACAGCCGGACATCTACTTCGGCGTCCACGACCCCGGTTGGGTCGTCGCCGACACCAAGCAGCCCGAGCTCGACTACCAGGTGAACTCCGGCGCCAACGCCGGCCAGCCGGTCGAGACCCACTACGACAGTACCGGCGGTGTCCCGGTCGGTAACATCTTCAGCCGCATGGCGCTCGCGCTGCGTCTCGGCGACTTCAACTTCCTCATCTCGAACCAGATCACGTCCAAGAGTCGAGTCCTCTTCGTGCGCGACGTTCAGCAGATGGCCCAGAAGGCCGCGCCCTTCCTCTCCTTCGACTCCAACCCCTACGCGGTGATCGCCAACGGTGAGGTGCAGTACGTGCTCGACGGCTACACCACGACCGATCAGTACCCCTACAGCGAGAACGCCTCGAACCTCAACGTCAATCAGGGCGGACTGCCGTCGAGCTTCAACTACGTGCGCAACTCCGTGAAGGTCGTCATCAACGCCTACTCCGGTGCCATGACCTTCTACGCCAACGACCCGAACGATCCGATCTTGAAGGCCTATCGCGCGGCCTTCCCGGAGATGTTCCATCCGATGAGCCAGATGCCCGAGGCGATTCGCACGCACCTGCGCTACCCCTCGAACATCTTCGCGGTCCAGGCCGCGACGCTGGGCAAGTACCACATCTCGAAGGCGAACGCCTTCTTCGCGGCGTCGGACCGTTGGGAGGTCTCGCCGACCACCGGTTCGGGCACGCCCTCCCAGTCACTGGCGCTGACCCAGACCACCGACAGCGCCGGCAACGTGACCGCCTCGTCGCTGGCGCCCATGAGCCCGATCTTCCAAGTGGGATCGCTCCCCGAGGCGAACCACCAACAGCTCTTGGAGAACATCGCCTACGTGCCGGCCGGCAACTCCTCGATCGTCCAGGGTCTCACGGCCTTCATCATCGCCACGAGTGATCCCTCGGACTACGGCCAGCTCCATGTCTACGTCACCCCGCGAGGGACGTCGGTCACCGGTCCGGTCCAGGCCGACTCCGAGATCCAGCAGAACTCCGTCGCCTCCAAGGACATCTCTCTCTTGGACGCGCACGGATCCCAAGTCCTGCTCGGCAACAACGTGATGGTGCCCCTCGATCAGAGCGTGCTCTACATCCGTCCCCTGTACGTGACGAGTACGTCGAACCCGCTGCCCGAACTGCGCTACGTGATCGCCGTATTCAACCAGGACGTGTCGATCGAGCCGACGCTCTCCGAGGCCCTCTCCAGTGTCTTTGGCGCCAACTTCTCGACCGGCCCGGGCAGCGGTCCGCCAGTGAAGACCGGTGGTTCGACGAAGGCCGGGCAGGCCGCGGCGGTCTACCTCACGAATGCGGCCGCCGACTTCGCAGCCGCCAAGACGGATCTCTCCAAGGGCGACCTCGGCGGTTACCAGGCCGAAGAGAACGCCGCGCAGAGGCAGGTGGCGCTCGCCCAGAACGCGCTCTCCACGATCTCGAGCACGACGACGACGACGATCAAGTCGACCAAGAAGTAGCTCGGATCCGGACACGGGTCGTGCTGGAACGGCCGGGAGGACCTTCGAACATCGCGTGAACACATGGCGATGACCCTCCAATCTCCTTCACCCGAGCGACGAACAACAGTGGTGCGTTCGCCGCGAGAATCCAATTCGGCAACATCGGATTAATGGCGCCGCCACCGTCGGTCGTCCGAGTTCGTGATGGCGAACAGTGATTGGAGAACACGGCGCCATTTTTGTAACGGTCATTCTGCGGTAGAGTTGTCCCTGCATCGCGGGGTGGAGCAGTCTGGTAGCTCGTCGGGCTCATAACCCGAAGGTCGCAAGTTCAAATCTTGCCCCCGCCACCACTATCGAAGCCCCGGGCATAGCCCGGGGCTTCGTACCGTCCAGCGTCGTGCGGACTCTGACGGCGCAACCCACCGGACGATCGAATGACGACTTCCGCTGAATTATCAAGCCATCTCGGTTACAAGGTCGATGGCGATGTAGTCGACGGACGTTGCGGTCCACTTCGGGAACCTGAATCGACCACGAGTCTGGTCTCAACCGAGGCGCCGCACTTCCGACGCCGGTTCACACCTCAATGAGCACGGTGAACACGTTTCAAAAATCCTTGACCCAACCGGTCTGTCACGGAACGTCGGGGCATGTCGGCGTAATTCTCTCAAGTTGGAAACCGGTTGCGCGGTCGCCCTTGCGGTGACCTACAATTCGACGCTGAACACTGCGATATTCGATAGGTTGCGCCAGCCCTATATGTATTGGAGGCACGATGAGTCTTCGTCTCGCTGCACTGCGTTCGTTTGGCATCGTGGCACTGGTATTCGCGGCGGTATTGCCGCAGCTGAGTGGTGTCGCGTCCGCCGTCGGCACACCTACCTTTTACATGAATTTTCACGCTGGACAGTGTGGTCTCTACACTTCCGCCAATGGCGAGCACCCCTTGGCCGTGTCCTGCAGTGACCCCGAGCACAACATGGAGGTCTATGCGGTGACGCACGGGGGTTGGGGTCCCTCACCGGCCGCTTCCACTGTTACCGCGGACGCACACCGGATATGTCTGTCAAAGTTCCAGAAGCTCTTTGGCGGCACCCTGCGGTCGAACTTTGGTTATCTCTACTTTTATCCCGACCCGGGCGCCCAGACGCAGGAGTACGGAGACCGATTGATCTGTAGCCTCACTAGGTGGCCGAATGCTCACGCCGCGATGGGAGCTGGCACCCATTTTCGAGTGGCCGCGAGGTAGTTAGGCTGACAGTCTTTATCTATGCAATCCGGGGCGTTTGTTCCGCGGGTCACCTTCTGTGCCGTGCGGAACCACGATCCGACGGGTTTCGAATCATGAAATGATCTCCGTGTCTCTTGCGCGAGGTCTTCAGCAAGAGAAAATTCCTGGAATCCCGGATATGGTTTCTGGGTTCCACGCGAACTGAGTTTGTGGTTCGATCTATCGGTCTAAAGCATTTAGCTCTGGTTCGAAGGGAGCATGAATGGACAAACCACGAATCAAAGGACGAAGGAATCGAGAACAGGTCTCCAGAGCAGTCGCAGTCGTGATTGCGTTGATCGCCGTGGTGAGTTCTCCGATCGCACTGGCTCGTTCGGCAGGTGCTTCATACCGCGATGCGTACACCGGTCCCGGATTCTGCCAGCATTACAAGGCCGCCGTTGGACCCCAAATCGTGATCGGCGGGATAGAAACCAACGTCTACGAGTGTGGTGGTGACGCGAGTGCACCGGGCGCCACCGCATCGCCTTACACAGACGCAAGTACACCGTTCGATGACAACGGATCGGGCGGCGATCCAAACGGTTCGTTCCAGTGCGTCGAACTCAGTCTGCGATTTGAATACGTTGTGTACGGGAAAAATACGCTGTGGACGGGTGGGGAGGGCCATCTCCTCGATCCCGCCACGGGCGCGAACGTGGTCCACTATCTCCGCCAGGAGTTTCGTGTGCCCGTGGCGTTCGGCGACGGCACCATCGCCATGCCCCCCACGAATGCCCCAATTCCGACGGCCGGCAACATCCTCAGTTTGGGACCAACATCGCAAGCCGAACCCAGTGGCCATACCGCGGTCATTGAGAAGGTTACGGGATCTCAGAACAACTACACCGTCACCATCATCAGTGAGAACGCTCCGATGATCGTCAAGCTCAACGTGGTCCATGGGCAC
>Ga0187871_10001045_pt1 | contig 24784 bp, 20 predicted proteins | sample June2016WEW_16_1_FD_132988 | JGI IMG/M metagenome (GOLD analysis project Ga0187871, IMG submission 132988) | Peatland microbial communities from SPRUCE experiment site at the Marcell Experimental Forest, Minnesota, USA - June2016WEW_16_10 | ecosystem: Environmental > Terrestrial > Soil >...
CACATTGGTCAATCTCGACAAAACCGGGAGCCATGGGTTCCTCGGCAAGGAATTAATGGACCAGGGGATTGAAGTGCAACTCCAGCATGCGCCGGATTCCGTTTTGTTGACCTACAAACGCGCCCGAAAACAGTGAACTGACAGGAGTCTGGAATGAACCGACACTTTAAGCTGAACTTTTGCTTGTGTCTGACTGTCGTGCAAGTGTGCCTGGCAGGTTCAGGTTTTGCCGTGGTAGCTGACCGCCAGGAGCAGGCCGAAGCCCAGCGCTGGGTGGCGGCCAAGTTCTCTGGTCAGATCGAAGCGGTTCCCGCCGACAATTATTTGACGATCGAGGGAGGACGTGGGTCCGTACAGCGGAACAGCCGCGAAGGGCGGCCGCTTCGCATCTTCAACACCAGCTATAATCGCGGCCTATATTTGGACGGTTCTCAAGGTGTCACGGTTCATCTCACGTCCCCAGCGAAAACTTTTGAAGCGATCGCTGGGCTCGATGGCAGTTTCGCCAGTTGCGCCTACACCAGCACTACGCAGGAATTTCAGGTTAAATCGGCAGGCAAGCTTATCTTTCCCGCCACTCTGGTGAAAGTCGCCACTGCGGGAATACCGTTGAAGGTGGAACTCCACGGCGCCACTGAGTTCACGCTGGAGAATGGCCAGGACCCGCAAAAGGAGTGGTGCGGGGAAGCAGTGTGGGCCGAAGCGCGAGTCACACTAAGCGATGGCTCTGTGCTGTGGCTGGGCGACCTTCCAGTGGGATCGCCGCCACCGGCATTCACGGCTACGCCACCTTTCTCCTTTACCTACGAGGGAAAGTCTTCTACGGAATTTCTAGCGGACTGGGACCCGCAACAGAGCAGGCGCGAACTTGATCCGCAGCGCACCGAGTACACGACCACGTTCCACGATCCGGCCACGGGACTGGCCGTGCGCTGGATCGGAGTCGAGTATCACGATTTTCCAGTTGTAGAGTGGACCCTCTATTTCGAGAACGCTGGGTCGGCGGACACGCCTATCCTCGAAAACATTCAATCGATCGACACCTGGTTTCAACGCCGGAGCGAAGGCGAGTTTGTTCTCCATCATTTCCGCGGAAGCCCGGCATCGCCTACGGATTTCGAACCTTTCACAACCCGGCTCATCCCGAAATCCGAGAATCACATCGCGACTTCCGGCGGCCGTCCCACCGACAATGCATTGTGTTATTTCAATCTCGATCAATCGAACAGCGGCGTGATTATGGCTTTGGGTTGGCCGGGACAGTGGGCTGCTGACTTCAGCCGTGACGATGATCGCGGAGTCCGAGTCAGGGCGGGACAAGAGTTAACACACTTCAAGCTGCTGCCGGGTGAGAAGGTGCGTTCTCCCATGACCGTGTTGATGTTCTGGAACGGGGATTGGCTCGGCGGACAAAACCTGTGGCGCAAGTGGATGCTGGCCCATAATCTTCCGCATCCGCGCGGACTTCCTCTCAGTCCAAAGCTAGCGGCTTCCAGCGCCCTCTGGTACGGAGAAATGTCGCGGGCCGACGAGGCGAGTCAAAAGCTGTTCCTGGATCGCTATCACCAGGAAAACATCAAGCTCGACTATTGGTGGATGGATGCAGGTTGGTATGTGAGCAATGGAACCTGGCCCAATACCGGCACTTGGGAAATTGACAAGAAACGGTTTCCTAACGGCTTTCGCTCCATCGATGATTACGCTCACTCCATGGGAATTCAAGCGATTCTTTGGTTTGAGTTCGAGAGGGTCACGCGCGGAAGTTGGCTGTGGGAAAAACATCCTGAGTGGCTGCTGAAAAGTGCGATGGAAGAACAGCATGGGCAAAGGCTACTAAATCTGGGGAATCCGGACGTGGTGCAGTGGATCGTCGATTACCTGGATAAATTCATTACGCAGAACGCCATCGACGTCTATCGCATCGACTTCAATATTGCGCCGCTTCCCTTCTGGCGTGAAACTGATGCGCCGGACCGCCAGGGGATTACCGAGAACAAATACGTCACGGGATTTCTTGAATATCTCGACGAGTTGCAAAAAAAGCATCCTGAGATTCTGATCGACACCTGCGCCTCGGGTGGCCGACGAGACGATTTGGAAACTTTGCGGCGCTCCGTGCCTATGCATCGCAGCGATTACTCCTATGAACCGGTGGGGCAACAGAACATCACCTATGGCATGTCGTTCTGGATCCCGTATTTCGGTTCTCCCAACGCTTCACGGGACAACTACGTATTCAGAAGCGCGTGGGGTCCTCAAGTGAATCTCGGGTGGGACGTTCGGCGAGCTGACTTGAACTACGACTGGATGCGGCGGGGCATCAGCGATTGGCGCTCGGTGGCTGACAACTATTTCGGCGATTATTATCCATTGACGCCGTATGATCCATCCGATCATGCATGGATGGCGTGGCAGTTCAACCGCCCTGAAACTGGCCGAGGCATGGTGCAGGCTTTTCGGCGATCGAACAGCGAAGCGGTCTCCGCGCAGCTTGAGTTGCGTGGTCTTGATCCCAACGCACGCTATGAAATCACCAATATCGACGCTCCCGGAGTGCAGACAGTCAGTGGTCGTGAGTTGATGCAGCAAGGTGTCAAAGTTTCGCTGCCGGAAAAGCCCGGCGCAGCCGTTCTGACCTATCGGCGTTTAGAGCGGTGACGAATGCGCAGGCATCATCACGCAGCTGCTATATTTGGAAAAGATGAAAACGCCGTACCTCAAAAGACTCTGCAAGACTGCACGGAAAGTCGCAGCGAATCTGATGGCAAGCCCGCTTCGGGCTTATCGAACTCCACTTCTTTTAAGTTTCGCTGTCGCGTGGGCTCCAGGCTGTTTCGCACAATCCTCCCCGCGCGATTCCATGGAGCTTCAGGTAATCGCTCCGGCCCATTCTTATCCGCAAATCGATACGCTTGTACGAGAGAAGAAATGGAAAGAGGTTGCGGCTGTCGCGGCGGAGTTACATCGCACAGATTCTGATGATCCCACCGTGTTGTACTGGCTCGGCACGGCTCACTTGCAACTTCGTGAACCTGTGGAGGCAGTTCCGGCCTTCCGTTCAGCGGAGAAATTAAACCTGAACACGGCTCTTCTCCACGAAGGGTTAGGTCTCGCTTATTACGACCTGAATCAGTTCAGATTGTTCGAAGAGCAGATGAAGAAGGCCGCAGCCTCGGATTCACGCGATTCCAAGCCGGACTATTACATGGGCCTTTATCGCTGGAGCATCCAGTCGGACGCGGAGGGCGCTTTGGATTTCTTCGAGCAGGCGATTCAGCTTGCGCCGGACGACTGGAAGAGTATTTACCAGTCGGGGAATTGTCTGGAGCAGTTGGGCAAGGTCGACGAAGCGCGCGCTCGTTACGAAAAGTCCATTGCCTTGCTGGACAAAGCCGGCTCTCCGTTTGGCTGGCCCTACCAAGGCCTGGCGCGCCTGACCGTCGATACCGACCCGCAGCGCGCACTCCAGTTGGCGCAGAAAGCCGTCGCGCTGGAACCCAACGAGCCGTCCAACCACTTGCAACTGGCTCTCATCTACGAAAGCGTTCAGAAACTCCCAGATGCGATTCGGGAAGCGGAAATAGCCGCCGAGAACAATCCGAACGACTCCAAGACGCACTACGCTCTTTACAAACTTTATCGCGAGGCGGGCGACCCTCGAGCCAAGGGTGAACTGGAGAGGTTTGAGCAGACGAAAAGGCTCTATGACCCGGACTGAGGCGCTTTGGCGGCTACTTATCTGCCTGACTCTTTTGCTTGGGCCATCGGCTAGCCTCGAAGGCCAGTCTGATGCTGTCCTCGATCCGGGGAAAGCCGCGCAAGCGAAGTCGCAGCAAGAGTTCGATAGATATTTAGAAATTGTCGCGGCAACAGAGCCGCACCAGGTCATCGCCAAGGTGGACGCTTTCGTTTCGCAGTTCCCTCAATCCGAGTTGCTCTCGACTGCCTATCAATACAAAATGCATGCGTGCGAAAGACTGAATGATTTCGATGGCATGTTGGCTGCCGGAAGAAAAGCATTGCTGGGAAATCCCGACAACGTGAATATTCTGTTGGCGCTCGCGCCGGCGATGGCAAGCCGGGCCGCCGGCAGGGCGGATCGCGATCAACTTCTTTCACAGGCGGAAGCATACGCTCATCACGCTCTGGAAAAACTTGAGGCAACCCGGCTCTCGCGGAAGGTCTCGGTGCAAGAGTGGACAGCACAGAAACGTCAGATGCAAGCCGAGGCGCACGGTGCGCTCGGGCTTGTAGCCTTGCAACGAAAACAAAACGAAATAGCGGTGCGCGAATTTTCGGCTGCCATTAGTCTTGATGCTCACCCTGCGGGAATCCAATTTCTACGCCTTGGTATGGCGTTTAACGGGCTGGCAGCCTCTGACGATGCGGCGAAGAACTTTCGTCGCGCTGCGGACCTGGGTCCTGAGCCGGTGCGAAATCTGGCGCTGCAAGAGTTGAAGAGGCTTTCCGACAAGAACGTGCAGCGATAATGGAGTCGCAAAGACTCTGCAACTGGAAACATCCACGCGGCCGACGGTCTTGTTTGTGCGAGCCTATTTTTGCGACCGCCGCCCTTTCGCAATCGCTTCCAGAAATCTTCGGGCGTTCGCGCTGATCGTTTGGGCATCGTTGCATTCGAGCGCATTGCGCGAAATAACGTTTTCTCCCACTCCCACCGCACTCGCGCCAGACGCAAGGAATTGCGAAACATTTTCTACAGTAACGCTGCCCGTCACTACGAAATCGATATCGGGGAACGGTCCTTTCAGAGACCGAACGTAGGCCGGCCCACCCACTGAGTTGCACGGAAATATTTTCACGAAGTCAGCACCCGCCTTCCATGCGGCGAGTATCTCCGTAGGCGTCAGCGCGCCTGGCATGCATACTTTGTCAAGTTCTCGCGTCACTCCGACCACCTCAGCATCGAGCACGGGGCTGACGATGAACTCGGCGCCAGCGTGCAAGGCCTCGCGGCAGCTTTTCGCATCCAGCACTGTTCCCGCTCCTACCAGTAAGTCGTCGCCGTAATGGACCGTCAATTCCTTGATGATGCGGACCGCATTGGGGACAGTCAGGGTAACCTCAGCGATGTTGATGCCGCCGCCCATGATTCCCTGAACAGCGCAGATGGCGTGTTCGTAGGATGACACGCGAATTACGGAGACCACGGCAAGCTGACGGATCAGCGCAAGCGACTTTTCTTTTGTCCAGGAAATGGTCAGACCTCTCTTTGAGTTTTTGAAATGCCTACGCTACGGAATAATGCGATCGCAGTTGCCGCATTGCTTCTTCCACCGACCCTGCCCTCCTGCTGAAAAACAGCGCCAGCGCCATCAGGCCGAGCAAGGTGTCCTCTTCGATTGGACACAATCTGTATTCCGACTGCAAGTTGCGTTGGATCATTGTGCGCAGCAGTCCAAGTTTGCGGGCGACGCCCCCTGAAAAGACAAGGTTCCGCCACGAACGATCCGGCCAAATGCGAGTCGCGCACGCGAAATAATTGTCGGCCATATTTTCGAACGCCGCTCTGAACAGCGTCCCGATGTTAAGATTTCTCTCCCTAACATTGGAGATGGAACCCTGACTTCCGCAAGGTCCGGGGAAAAAACCCAGGTTCACCTTCAGATCTGTCGGGCCACACGCCTCAGCCGCTTTGGCAATGTATTCCCAGGGATCAGGAAGAGCCGCTTCCTGTTCTCTCGTCACTTCCGTGATCAGTTCAACCAGCACATTCAACGACCGGCCCGCCGGAAGATGCGAGATTGTGTTGGTGAATTTTCCGTCGAAGAATGGCCGTGTTTGATAATCGCCCATAGCGAGCTGCCGGGTCAGGCGGCTGACCTGGGACCCGGTGGAAACGTTCAGTGACAATTCGTCCTCAGTAAGCAGAGCCCCCGCCAAAGCGCACTGATAATCCCCTACGGCTGTATAGCACGGAACCAGTTTGCCCCCGAGATTCAATTTGCCAACAATCTCTCCGTGCTTGAGAACTGGAGGCCAGTGCAGTTTTTCCAATCCTAGTTCGCGAATCACCTCGCCGTGCCATTGCAACGTATTCAGGTTTAGTAATTCATAAGCCATGCCATTCGTGGTATCCACCGTAGGCTGTGACTTGCATAAAACGCTCAGAACAAAGTCAGCGAGCGTAACGGGAATTAGGTTGGGTTCAAGCTGGTTTTGTTCAGCCAGATAAAACAAGAAGGAGATCGGCGCTCCGGGCGGCATCTCGTTACCCATGTCCACCCGTTGCCGCGCCGTAATGCGCTGGCGTAGCACGTCATAATAAGACCCCGCGCCCGAAGGATGCGGTTCCAACGCCCGCTGGTCCCGCCACCCAATGCAGTTGGAACGAACGTTGCCTTGTTCATCCATCAGCACCAGGCAGGACATCTGAGTACACATGACGACGCCCTCACACTGGTCGAAGACGTCCGCCATGTCCCGCAGAAGTTCGCGAACCGCCGACAGAATGCCGGATGGATCGAACTCACACTTAAAAGGCTCAAGGCCTCCGATCGGTTCGGGAAATGGAACCCGTCGAACGTGCTCCAGGCGGTAATTTTCGAGGTCTAAGACTGCGGCCTTTATAAAGGATGTGCCTAAATCAATTCCTATGAAAGACACAACTGGCTCCTCGAGAAAGGCTGCTCCCGCACGCAGTTAGTCTGCATAGCCAAGTTCCTTGAGGAGGACCGGAAAATCCCCCGGCAGGGGCGCCGCAGATTCGCGAGTTGACTCCGCCGCATGTTTTATCAGGTTCAACAAAAGGCGATCGGCGGCGGGATGACTATCCACGTTGTCGAGGATGGAAAATGTGTTAACCATGAATTGTCCGACGCCGATTTTGTAGGAACCCAGCAGGATGCCCGAGGCGTAGCCGCCGGGCGTCGAGTAGCCTGCGGCGAATGAGACAGCCATAATTTCCGCCGGTGTTTCCTGGCCCTCGAACACCCACCGCGGCAGAACGCCGCCGTAGTAGTACCAATCGAGAATTCCCTTGCCCTGCAAACCCTCGAACACCCGATGCGGCTTGGCCACACATTCCTTGTGATAAAGCCAATCGTTGAATTCGAAGACGCGGCCCTTTTTCTTCAGCGGCAGCCAGGCGGCAGGATCCTTCCCACGCGCGAACGCTTTCGGCGATAGAAAGACGACTGTGCTTCCTGTGACCATTTGCGCAGCCAACGCCTGCCATTGAGCTTGCGATGAACCTTCCGAGACGTCGCCGACTAGTATGAGTTCCCGTTTCCCGGTAGCAGAATTTTGAAACGGAGAGCAGGTAATTCCGTGTGAACTCAGCCAGGACTGAACCTTGCTGGGAATGCCCCAAGTCGTAACCTGCGTGCTTAGACGCGGAAGAGAAGTTGGATCGGTAAGATGAAACGCCCAGGAAGTTTCTGGCGGAGCGATGCCGTTCTCGACATAGGGGACAAGCTTATATTCGCCTTCGGGCGAGTGTAGCGTCACTTCCTCCTTCATGACCGGAACGGCCAGGGAGCCATCTTTTCCCGGCGGCACGCTCGCGATAAGTACATCCTTTTGAGAGTGCCACGCCAGCCCATCCGGGCCCCAAATTTCGAAACGAGCCGGGTAGGAGCCAGGTCGTACCCTGTCCTCATTTGCCAGCACCGCTTCGACAGTAAAAGGTCGTCCCAGATAGCTGTGCATTGGCTCTACAAACAGGCACCAGCGTACGGGGGACCAGCCGTCGCACATGGCGTCAAAAGCCCCGGGCTTCCAGTCGCGCCAGAAGCGCCATACGCCCTCTCCAGTAAAAGCGTGATCCAGCATGCCGGTGAGGTTATATCCGCAAATATGTGGATTAGAACGAATGTTATTGAATCCAACCAGTCGGTGGCGCGCCATCGCAACCTGGCTCTTATGCAGCAGAGTTTCAGGAAAAGGATAAACAACATCCATTCCGAATCGGCTCCAGTCCGCAGAAAACCGATCGGCCATCGATTTCAAGAAAATGTAGTCTTCCGCGTCGGCGGGGATTCCGGCCTGCTCGTACGCTCTTGCTTCGTGGATAACATCCATCATGCTTCCGATTCCATACTCCGACAGGAAAACTGGGTTGCCTCCCTCACCGAGAGTCCGCATCATTTTGTCGACTTCCGGAGTCTGGGGAACGCGCGGATAGAGATGGAAATCTCCAACATCGAGGGCTGACGGATATTTCATCGCTTCCTTCGCCGCGCCTGGAGCTTCTTTTCCCCATACATACTCCCATTGTTTGCTGCCGGGATTGCTGACGGAGCCGGTCTCGAGGTGACCATCGAAACGTCCGCTGGAGAGCAAGAGAAGGCGAGTGTCGTCCAGTGTACGCAGGAGTGGCAACACCTCCACGGCTTCCCGAAAAACTGGCCCGTCTTCAGTTTCGTTGAGAACTCCCCACATCACGATACTGGGGTGGTTGCGATCGCGAAGAATCATTCCCCGCATAGAGTCTTCATAACGCGTTTTCATCTGTGGCGAGTCTTTCAAAAGCCAACTGCCGGAGGACTCTTCGTATGCCATCAACCCAAGTTCATCGCAGAGATCGAGTTCATAAGGGTGCGCGGTCCCACAGATGAAGCGCACCATATTGAACCCTGAAGCCTTTGCGTACAGCATGTCCTTACGCAACAGGTCGGGATATCCATCAGGGGGAGAAATAATACCGTAAGGAGAATGGTTGCCGGTGTGTGTGCTTTTTACGAATACACGCCGGCCATTGAGCCGGAAGTATCCGTTTACCACGCGGAAATCACGAAAGCCAAAGCTCGCCGTTGCCACGTGCTCACCCTCCGCGCCCTGGCAACGAATTCCGGCACGCAAGCGATACAAATAAGGATCGTCAATATCCCACAGGCGGTGGTTCGCGATCTTCAGCTCATGGGTCACCTTGTTTTCGCCGGGCTTAAGAGCAGCATCAATTCCATCGATGAGCAAAGCCTGCGGCAGCGGCGCTGCCGTCACCTCAAACACGAGATGCGCGTTGCCGGCTTTTCCCAACGTGTTTTGCACGGTTGCGCTGATCGTTACTTCTCCGGTCTTCCAGTCGGACCGGAGGCGAAGGTCTGTAATGTGAATCGCAGGCGTGAGCAGAAGTTCGACTGGCTCGATGATGCCGCCGTAGTCGGGAGTAGCGCCATTTGTGTACTTAACGAACTTGTTGCGGTGGGGTGTTTCCCCGAGTGTAATTCCGTCTATGCGGTCGTCGTTTGGATTAAGCACGCGCACAGCGAGATGGTTGCCCCCGGTGCGGATGGCATCAGTAGCGTCCAACACGAACGGAGTCTCGCCGCCTTCGTGAGCGCCGAGATGAATTCCGTTGAGCCAAACGTCGGCCAGATAATCAACCGCGTTGAAGCGGAGCAAGTATCGCCCCCGCGCATAGGGATGGGCCTCCGCGTCAAATGCCCGCCAGTACCAGACCACGCCATGGTAGGCGGGAAACGCCTGCTGAAGAATGGAAGGAACACGGGTTGATTTGGCGTCCGTGCGCGGCGCGAGAAACCACTTCTGCTCGCGGCCCGCGTTCCCTGGGTCGGTCGCGATTGACCATTCTCCATCGAGGGACATGGCCAGCGTGGGTGCGCCGTGGGCCAGACGATCCGGGCCCGAGCTTCGAGTTTCGGAGGCCCGCAGCGCTACCGGCCCCAGAAAAGAAGTTGCCGCCCCCACCCCAACGCCGGCGCGGCCCGCGAACTCCAGGAATTTTCGACGATTCATGTTTATCCTCTCCTCGAGACACCACCCCGCGCAAGGTAGTCCAAGCCGCCGGGCACAATCATGAATTCGCTTAGTCGAGCAAGCTTGTGTCCAAGCCAAGGCGCTGGCCCGTGCTATAAAGAGCCGCGAAGACCGGCTCCGGCAGCGGGATCCCGTTGGCTAATGCGTCCGCGCGTTTCTCCCATTCGATCTCTCCGGGGACGAAGATGCGTTCCGATCCCTTCGCCTTCGGAGCCCCGCGCAGTTCCTCGATCACGCCGTCGATTCTTTGCTTGAAAGCTTCTATCGGAATGATTTTTCCGACATCGATTGCGACGAAGGCCTGGCCGAGGCTGCCGCGCTCTGTAGGTTGATGGATCCAGCTCTTGGCTTCGCTCAACATCCCAGCACCGGTCAGCGCCCCCGCCAGCACTTCGATTAACATGGCGATCCCATAACCCTTGTGACCGGCCATTGGCACCATCGATCCCGAGTTGGGCCAATCGCCGACCTCCGACGCAGGCAATCCGTCCTTATCAGTGAGCCACGCATCAGGAATTGGCTTTCCGGCAACCTTCATCGCAAATATTTTTCCGGCAGCGACAGCACTCAATGCGATATCCAGAAACAGAGGATTTTCTTTGCCCGCCGGAACCGCGTAAGAAAATGGATTGTTGCCGATCACGTGCCCCCGCGCGCCCGGGACAACCATGTTGGGATCGGCGTTGCTCATGGCGAGGCCAATCATGTCCTGCTTGGCAGCCATGTTGGCGTAATAACCCGCGGCCCCGAAGTGGCTGCTGTTCCTGACCCCGACCCATGCGATTGTGCTCTTGTGCGCCTTCCCGATCGCCAGGTTCATGGCCAGCGAGCTGCCCAACATGCCCATAGAAGAATGGCCGTCAACAATGGCCCAGGACTCACCTTCCTCCACAATTTCCGGAGTCGCTACCGGATCAATCCCGCCGGCCTTCATGGTGTTCACGTAATTTCCTAACGCTCCCGTCCCGTGAGAAAAAGTTCCCCAGGTGTCTGTCATCACCAGAACGTCGGCGATTACGCGTGCGTTTTCCGGCTTCAGACCGGCTTTTGTGAGCACCTGCACGCAGTAAGCAGTCAACTTCTCCGGCAAGATCCGCTTCGACATCAGGTTCTTTTTCCTCCTCTAAAATAAGGAAACTGTCGCATCGTTTCTCACTTCCCTTTCGGTCCCATGATGTATTCCTCGCCGAACCTTGCGGTTGATTCCGTGCGAAAATCTGAAATGAGCGACATCAAAGATGTGGTTCCACCGTCCAGCACGAGCGTTTGCCCCAGCAAGAAACCGCAATCGTCGGAACACAAAAACGTAGCTGCCCGTGCCACATCGATTGGAAGACCGTAGCGCGCGGCGGGAACGGCTTTCGCGGCATCTTTTTTAGCCTGTTCTTCATTGAAGCCGGGGATCGCCCTGAAATAGTTCTCCACCGTGATCCATCCCGGCGCGATCGCGTTGACCCGAATTCCGCGATGCCCAACTTCTACCGCTAGGGCTCGTGTGTAGGCGATAATCGCCCCTTTCGTGGCGGCATATGCGGAGTGTTCCGGCGCGCCCTGCAATCCGTGAATGGAGGACAAATTACAGATTGCGCCTCCTCCATGCTTCAGCATGTCTTCGACAACCCGTTGCGTGATGAAGTACTGGGCGCGGAAGTTAACATTGAACAGCCTGTCGAAATGCTCTCGCTGCATCTTGAGAAAAGGACGGTTAAACGAAATGCCTGCGTTATTCACAAGACAGTGGATTTCGCCCATGGCCTCGATCGCGCCGTTTGCGAGCGCGATTGCCTGGTCCAGATCGTCGAAATCCGCACGGAGCACCACGCTGTGCCGGCCCATGGATTTGATTTCTTCGGCTGCACTGACCGCCCCCTCGCGGTGATGGCAATAATGCAGAACCACGTCTGCGCCCTGCCGGGCGAACTCCAGCGCAATCTCGCGTCCAATCCCCGTGTCGGATCCCGTGACCAATGCCTTCTTGCCCAATAGTTTCTGCTGACTGCTCATGCTCCCTCTTTTCGAATGGCTCAACGGGCCGAATAATTCGCCACGGCCATCATCACGGTTGCGAGAAATAGCACGGCCACGCCGGCCAGATTCGCGTTAAAAATCTTTTTGCTGCTGGATTTCCATTCTCCGGTCCACATGCCGGCAAGATTTCCCGACAAGATCAGCGTTATCTGAAACAGCGCCCAGCCAATGGAGACACCAAGAACGCCGAGGAACACAGTCCCGCTGCTGTAAATGGCGATGGCAATCATCCACAAAGAGCCGCCGAGGATGGGGAAACCGATATCGCTAGGCTTGGCGGCGAACGTCCCCCAAGTATGATCGCGAGACATCAGAATCATGCTGTAGGCGAGATTGACGACGAGCCCGCCCAGCAACGCAAGCGGCCATACAGAAAATACCGCCCAGGCAGGGGCAGCGCCCTGGTCGCGAGCCAAGCCTACAATCTCTCCACCAAATGCCAGCGCGATATTGAGCAGCGCGGCTAAGAGCCCAGATACCACCGCAATGAGCATTACAAACAAGTATGCGCCCTTCGCCTGACCGGCGACCGCACTATCCGGTTGAGCTTTCTCGCGCTTGAATCCCGCCCATCCGCAGAGCGCAACTCCGAAAAGCATTACGGCCGTGGCGGCCAGGAGCAGCTGTCCGCTACGTTGCGCCAGCATTTCGGAGTGTTGCAATATCAGAGGCGTGAGAGAACCAAACGTGGCGCACAGTCCGTTTAAGATGGACCCCGTGAGCGCCAGTCCAATTTTTGCCACGCAAATTCCCGCCCCCAGTTGCGCCACTCCCCACAATGTTCCGTAGAGAAACGGCCGCGCCAGGGTGCTGAAAGGAACGGAGGCATACACGGTCGTAAGGTGTGGAATGAAAATGAACGCGAGGCAGAAAGGCACAATCAACAGTGACACAATGGAGTAGACAAACCAGAAGTTCTCCCACTTCCATACCTTGGTCCACTTTAGCGGGACCAGATTGGCCCCCATCATCGATCCGGCAAGAAGCGTAAGCGCAAAACCTTGGACAACGCCCATCAGTTTTCTCCTACCGGATTCGGTTCCCGGTCAACTCGGTTTATGTTTCTCTACCACTCTCTCGCAAATCCCGCCGTCCATCCTCCATCGACAACCAGAACGTGGCCGGTAACGTAACGGGCGTCGTCCGATGCCAGATAGAGAACGGCATTGGCGATATCCCGGGTCTCGCCGGGCTTGCCCAGCGGGATGTGGCTGATCAAGCTTTCAGAAAGCCGACGGGCCTCTTCGTTGTAGAACAACGACTTCGTTCCCTCCGTCAGGATTGATCCTGGGGCGATCCCGTTTACTCGAACTCCATAACCGCCGACTTCAAGCGCATGAGAGCGAGTGAAATTCAACATTCCTGCCTTGGCTGCGGAGAAAGCGCACTGCAAACGGATGGGGACAAGACCCAGAACTGAACCGATGTTGATGATGGCTCCTCGGCGGCGCTTCACCATTTCCGCCGAAACGACCCGGGAACAATAAAACACACCGTCCAGATCAATGCGCGTTATGCGGTGCCACTCAGCGTCGGTGAACTCATGAACCGGACGCCGATCTTTGCCGGAGCCAACATTTACCCCGGCATTGTTTACCAGGATATCGATCGCTCCGAGATCTTTCTCCACCGCGGCAACCATCGAATTAACCGAGTTGGAATCGCCAACGTCGGCAGGAAAAAAGCGCGCCTTGCCCCCTTGCTTTTCAATCTCCAGGCAGGTGTCTTCCCCCTTGGGGTTGACATCGTTCACGGCGACAATGGCGCCGTTTTCGGCCAGCGCCAATGCAATTGCCCGGCCAATACCTCCGGCGGATCCGGTCACCAGAGCGACACGTCCCTGAAGATCAACTTTCATTCTTCCTCTGTCAATGTCCCTCTATCAACTGGCCGCGCGCCTGGGCTGGTTGTCGGCGAACCGGGCAAGCTTCGATCGAAACCCCGGCCGTGCGAGCACTTCAGGGTTGATTATGTTTTGCGGTAACAGGCCCTGGGCTACGCGCAACACATTGCGAACCACGACGTCTTGCGTGGCGTAAGCTGCGCGATGAGTGCTGGGCAGCCAGTGTGGGGTCAAGATGACATTGTCCAGTTCCAGCAGCGGACTGGTGAGCGGTAACGGTTCGGTTTCAAATACGTCCAAACCGGCGCCGGCGAACCAGTGCTCGCGAAGAGCTTGCACAAGAATCTTTTCGTGAATCAGTTCGCCCCGGGCAACATTGATCAGGTACGCCGTGGATTTGAGCAGCTTCAATTCCCGCTGGCCCAACATGCCTCGCGTCTTATCCTCGAGACGGCAATGCAAGCTCACGAAATCGCTGGCCCGCAGCAGGGTTTCCAAACCCACCAGTTGCACGTTCAAGGATTCAGCGTGCAGAGGATCTGCGTTAGGAGAGTAAGCCAACAGATGCATGTGGAACGGCATCACCAGCCGTGCCAGCTCCGTCCCTGTTTTCCCCAGACCGATGATGCCGAGCGTCTTGCCGATCAAATCATCTCCGGTGAATTCCGGTTGCCGGTCCCATCGTCCTGTTCGAACCAGTGTTTGCTGCTGCGGAAGCTTCTTGGCCAAGGCCATCAGCAGAGTGAAGGCTGCCGAAGCCGTGGAGTGGGTAAGGGTATCGGGAGCATTGAAAACTACAACATCGTTTGCAGTGCAGGCAGCTAGGTCGATCTTGTCATATCCCGCGCCCGCGCGCGCGAAGACCACCAGGTTCTCCGCTCCCTTGGCAAAAGCGGATGGCTTGACCCACGGTCTGAAAATAACGATCCCATTTGCCTGGGCGACATGCTCTAGTGTGATCTGGAGTGAATACAGCCGGTCCCAATAAGTCGCATCCCCCGGCTTTGGCGATTGATCCCTCAGGAAGTCAGCTTCGACGAAGCCCGAAGCGGCTAAAGTCTCGAGACCGATATCACCGACCTTAACTTTCCCGGATTCGTCGAGATAATCGCCAGTGAAGAACAACTTGAAGGGGGTCATGGCTACCAGGTCCTCACTTGTTCTTCCGTAGTCGATTGCACGTGCACGCCGGCACGCTGCAATAATTCAGGCCTTAGCGCCGCGCCCAGGCCGGGCTTGCCATTGAGGCGCAACTCGCCATTCTCGATGATCAGCGGCTCGGTCATGGCGTCGTTGTACCAGCCGTCTACGTATCCCCGGACGACTTCCTGAATCATGGCATTCGGAATGTGCAGCATCAGATGCGCTGCCGCCCACAAGGCAACCGGGCCGATGGTGTCGTGGAGCGTAATCGGCAAATAGTATGTGTCGGCGAGACTGCAAATCTTTCTGGTTTCTGTAAATCCGCCTCCCCACGAAAGGTCGGGCATGATGATGTCTGCCGCCGGTCTCTCGATGAATTCACGGAAGTGAAAGCGGGTGAAGGCACGCTCACTCTGGCAGATAGGTACCCTGGTGGCAGCCTTCAACCGGACAAATGCCTCCACGTTATCCGGCGGCATAATTTCCTCCAGCCACAATACGTTGTAAGGCTCCAGGGCGCGGGCAATGCGAGTCGCCTGAAGAAGGTCCCAGCGCGCGTGACCTTCAATGGCCACGCTCACAGCTCCATTTGTCGCGCGATGAATCTCCTCCAGAACAGAAAGAGCTTCGTTGATCTCCTCACCGGTCAGGGAATGTCCCAGAGTACCCGCGGCGGTTTCCTGTCCCCATAGAGTGACTCTGCCGCGCGGGTTCGTCGGCCCAGCGAGGGTCGAGCCGAACTTATCGAAGGGCCATATCTTCATGGCCTTGATTCCCTGCTGTAGCAAGCTCTGCGCCAACTCGCCTGCGCGTCCGCTGGTCCACGCCGTGTAGTCGTCGTATTTCCCGTAGCCGACGCAGGTGTTGTAGACAGCAATACTTTCGCGGTTGCGTCCACCCAGAAGGTTGTAGATCGGCTGTCCCAAATACTGGCCCAGAAGATCCCATAAAGCGATATCAATGGCGGAAATGGCACGCATCTCCGCACCCGCGAAGCCGCAGAAATTTACTAGCGAAAAAAGATTGTTCCAGTGATTTTCAATGTCGAGCGCGTCCCGCCCGATCAGCAGGCCAGCGAGGAGATCATGAATGACCGCGCTAACCGCACGCGGAAGATAATAAGTTTCCCCGAGACCGATGAGCCCGTCATCGGTATAGATCCGCACCCAGAGATTGTTGGGAAGGGCCTGCCGGGAACGGCCCAACTGTTGCCGCCACACCGCATCGGGCAGCGCTTCAAACCAGATCGTTTCTATCTTTGTGATTTTCATGCGCCGCGGAGCCAGGATGACCGCATACAATCAGGCCGCAACTACACGGTTCGAGAGTCTTCCCACGCCATCTATTTCCACCACTACTTCATCTCCAGCCTTTAAGAAAATGGGCGGCTTTCGCGCGAACCCTACTCCATGCGGCGTGCCGGTACTGATCACGTCACCCGGTTCAAGCGTGATTCCTCGCGATAGGAACCAAATGAGATCTCGGACCCCGAAGATCATCTTGCTGGTGTTGGAGTCTTGCAGTACTCGCCCGTTCACCAGGCAACGAATGGGCAAGGTCTGCGGGTCGGGGATGTCGTCGCTAGTCACGAGATATGGCCCCATCGGACCAAAAGTATCCTGGCTCTTGGCGCGCACCCACTGATTATCCCCGAATTGGAAATCGCGAGCGCTTACATCGTTCAGGCAAGTGTAGCCGGCAACATAGTTCAGAGCATCCTCCTTGGAAGCGCCCTTGCAGCGCCTGCCAATCACCACTGCGAGTTCTGCCTCATAATCGACCTGCTGAGTGTCGGGAGGCAGGACTATTGGAGCATTGGGACCGACAATGCAGCCGTTCAGCTTGGCAAACACGACAGGCTTTTCCGGCAGAGGAACTCCGCCTTCCGCCGCGTGATCTTTATAGTTCAGGCCGATGCAGATAACGTTCCGCGGTGTGAATAACGGACCGAGTTGAACCTCTGTTTCCGAAACGGCAAGCTTATTCAAAGCCGCGGCATTATCGCGCACAAAACCGCGAACCCGTTGCAATCCTCCGGAGGCCAGCAACGCTTCCGACACCGTTGTGGGCAAGTCCGGCGTTCTGGCTGGGCTGTTTTCCAGAACAGTAATTCCAGAATTTGTTTTGACGGCTAACCTCGGACCCGCAGGCGTGATCGCACTTAAAAGGATCATAGCTATATTTCTTTCCTTCCCCGTCGCGCTGCAAGTGTTCCTCTCGGAATCAAGAGCAGAACGCTTATTATCGAAAATGAATCAGTCGAAAATCTTGCCCGACGAGAAGCCACCATCCACCACCAATCCACTGCCAAATACAAATTTCGCCTCGTCGGACGCCAGATACAATGCCGCATAGGCAACATCCTCGGGGGTCCCGAGCGTTCCTGACAGTTGGCGCTTCTTCAAATTGTCCTTGGCCTTCTCCATGTTCTCCGAATAATGTTTTTGCAGGTAGCCCTCGACGAATGGCGTGTAAATGGTGCCCGGCACCAAGGAATTCACGCGAATGCCGAGCCGGCAATAGTCGGCCTGCATGGCGCGAGTGAGTGCATACACAGCCCCCTTGGAGGCCGTGTAGGCCGCACGTTGCGCAAGGCCCAAAACCGCGGCACCCGAGGCCATGTTGATAATGCATCCCGACTTTTGCTGGAGCATGATCGGAACCACGTACTTGCACGCGAGGTAGATGCCTTTGGCATTGATCGCCATCACCCGGTCCCAATCAGGCTCCGTGGTTTCGTGCAGAGTTCCCACGCAGGAAACGCCCGCATTGTTAAAGAGAATGTCGATGCGTCCGAATCGATCGAGCACCGTGCGGGCCATTTGATCCATGTCGGAAGGCTTGCTGACATCGGCCCGCAGAAAAAAAGCAGCGGCTCCGAGTTCCTGCGCGACCCTGCGACCACCGGCCTCGTCGTAGTCCACAATCGCGACGCGAGCGCCCTCGGCGGCAAAGAGCCTGGCACTGGCCTCTCCAATCCCTGATCCCGCGCCCGTAATGATCGCCGTCTTATCTTGCAAGCGCATGCTCACTCCTTGAGCTGATGTTCTTTCGAAAACTCTATATTTCCGCCGAAAGAAGGCGACGACCCACGGCCTTTATCGCCGATTCGGCTCCGCGGAAGGCCCACAGCTGCGATTCGTCTTCAGAAATCACCTTGCCGGTCTTCGCGCCGATTGCGGGAACGTGATATTCCTGCTCGCTGAACGCTCCCAGATTGCTGTTTACGTTGCAGGCCTGAAAAGCAAAGCCAAAATTATCCGGCTCGACCCACGGTACGTCGACGTATTCGCCAGAGGGCTCCACAAAGAAATTCCTGATGACCAACGAACTTTCTTTGCCGGACCCATACATATAGCCGACTCTGCCGGTGATAGCGACGGCGCGAATTCCGAGCTTGTGTTCCCCGGCGGCCCGCATCTTGTAGCGGATCAGATGGTCATGCACGATCAGATCCTCGGAGCCGACGGTGCCCATGTAAATTTTGGGATCGCTGCGGAAAAATGTCGGCACCAACATGTCTCCTCCGTGCGGCATCTGCGTCAGGTGCCAGATTCCGACATGGGGAGGCTGCTCCGGCCCTTCAATTCGCAGCGACGCGCGCAGGGTGTAGCCGCCGAACTTCACACCCTCCCAGTCCTCAACGCGATCGTGGCGCAGCGGATTCAATGCCGGAGCCAGCGACTTCGCAATCTCAAGATTCACTCGTTGCCGGGTGCGCGACAGGTTCAGCGCTGCGTGAGTCTTCCACGTCAAAGTGCCGTTGCCCCTCGAAACTTCATAATTGCCAGGGTCAAGTTCGCGTTGCTGCCAGTAGCGATTTAAGCTGGGAAACTCCGGAAAAAAGAAATCTACTTCCGGCGCCAGCCAGGTACGGTCTCCGCCCGAATTGTGCCACTGTTCGCCTTCGTAGAAAGCTCGCGCCGTGCCAGCCTCGTTGAGAGCGGTATGAGTCCACAGGAAATTCTCATCGTCGCCGGGAGCGAATAATCCCAGGACACGGCCGCCATGGGGCAGCACCAGCACCCTCGATCCATCAGGGCTTTCCCAGGTTTCCGTGGATTTTCCCGCGGCGCGCAGGTTCCGGACGAGGTCGCTAATCTTCATGACGATGATGCTCGCTCAAACAGAAACTCTTCGCCCGGTCTCGTCAAAACCCTCCGGGTCTTGGGTGCGCGCGTCTCACATTCCTGGAGAAAAGCGGCGGGCTCTCCGTTCTGTTCGACGAACATCCAAAAATGGCTGGGAATCACTACTGCCGGCGCAGTCAGGGCGGTTAGCATCGCGGCTTCGTGGGCATTCATATTGCCGAAAGCCCCGTTGATGCAAGGAATCAAAATGTCGGGGCGCATCACGATCGCAGGACGAAACTCCTCTGGACGATACGCTGTGTCTCCTGTGTGGTAGACCTTGATGCCACCGAAGTTGACTACAACTCCCAGTGCATCCGGCGCAAGTTCGCCGTGATCGGCGTAAACCCCAGTCACTTTGATCCCTCCGAGCGTCAAGCTCTTCCCTTCCTCGAGCAAGTGACATCTCTTCGACGCAATCCCCAACCGCTCGAATTCCTTCATGCACTCGATGGGCCCAGCGAACTCCGTCTTCGGATTTTTCGCCATGACAGGCAAAGCGTCGGTATCCATGTGATCGAGATGCTCATGGGTGCAAATCACAAAATCGGCGTTGGCCTGCTCCGCGGGAACCGGGCAAGTCATCATGCGCTTGAAACCCACTATTCTTTCCACGACGTCGGAAAAGTAGGGATCGATGTAGACCAATTCAGACGAACTATTCTTGAATGCGAAACCGGCCTGGCACAGCCAGTAAATTGCCAACTGTCCGCGGCCGACTCTGCAATCCCGTATAGCCTCCACTGTACTAGCCATGGAGACCTCGCTTTGCACCGTCGCCATGTGGCGCAACGGGCTGCCCCCGGCGGACCGACGGTTCTTCGATCTGTTCGATTAGTTTGCCTAGAAATGTGGCGGCGGCGGCGCCATCGGCAATGCGATGATCCACAATCAGATTGAAGATTACGGTCGGCTTGATCACCAGCGTTTCCGAGACCCAAGGCCTTTTGCGAATACTGCCAACCGCTAGGATCGAACTCTGCCCGGGGCTAATGAGTGCCTCGAACTTATCTACCCGGTACATTCCCAGATTGCTGAGGGTGCTGACGCCGCCCTCCAACTCCGCCAGCGATAGCTTGCCTCGCCGGGCCTTGTCGGCCAATTCGTGCCGCCTGGCGACCAAATGCGGTAGGTCGAGTTTGTCGACTTCCCTGAGTACAGGGGCCACTACTCCCTCTGGCGTCGCGACAGCCAAACCGATGTCAATTGATGAATTTTGGCGGGGCGCATCATTTTCCCATGTCGCGCACATTTCCGGACTGACCGCGAGAACGGACGAGAAAATAGCCAACAACAAGTCAGTGATGGTCACCTTTGTCCCATCGGGCGCGGGAGGGCGACGGAGACTTTCGTGCAGAGCAAGAAGCTTCTCCGCATTGGCTTCGGCGGACACCGAGAACGTTGGGATCGATTGAATGCTGTGGGTGAGCCGTTCGGCAATCAACTGGCGCCGGCGCAGGTTCGGAACTGCCGGATGATTCTGTGCCGCCCGCCGGATATCGTCCTCTACGATCTCACCACCGCTACCGCTTCCACTAATTTTCGTTATATCTACGCCGAGTTCGCCCGCCAACCGTTTAGCTCGCGGCGAAGCAGAGTGGCGACGGTCCGTCTTAGCGGGTTTCGCCTTATCTTGCACTATAGGCGCGGCGGCCGGTGAAACTGACTTCCCTTTCTTGGTCTCGGATGCGGGCGAAATCGTGGGCCCCGTCGGCTCCGCCACAGCCTTCCCGAGATCCTTTTCGTCGCCTACCACGTAGGCCAGAGTTGTACCTACAGGCACAGTCGTGCCCACCTGGACAATGATCTCGCCCAGCGTTCCCTCGACCAGCGACTCCACTTCCATCTCAACTTTATCGGTCGAGACCGTGAGCACAGGCTCGTTCTTACGGACGAAGTCTCCAGTCTTTTTCAGCCATCCGCTTACCGTGCCCTCGGTCATCGTAAGTCCGAGTTGGGGCATAACAATGGAAGTACTCATGCGAACGTTTTCTCCAGAGAGTCCACACCGCGTTGTCGTCGGAGGACTGGTTGGACTTAAAGCTTCTTCCCAAAGAGGCCGCTTACTTCACGAACGATTCGGTCAACTGAGGGGACCAGATAATTATCCAGCGATGGACTGAACGCATGCGGCGCAGGCAAGGTGCAAATCCTATGGACGGGCGCATCGAGTTCGTACAATCCCTCACTGGCTACGATCGCGGCAATCTCCGCGGACACGCCGCAGGCCGCATAAGCTTCATCCAGAATCACCAGCCGCCCGGTCTTAGTCACCGACTTCAGAATCGTTTCCTTATCGAATGGCGCCAGCGTCCGGGGATCAATGACCTCCACCGAGATTCCTTCTTTCTCCAAACGCTCCGCCGCCTGCAGCGCCTTTTGCACCATCAGGCTCAGCGCCACTAGCGTGACGTGTTCACCCTTCCTCCGAACCACGGCTTGCCCGAAGGGAAGCAAATATTCTTCTTCCGGTACGTGACCCGTGGAGTTGTACAGACCCTTGTGTTCAATGAATATGACGGGGTTCTCGTCCCGAAGGGATGTCTTGAGCAGTCCTTTCACGTCAAACGGGGTGGACGGCAGAGCCACTTTCAACCCGGGGATATGCATGAAGAAGGAATAAAAAGTATGAGAATGGTGGGGACCGGTGCTGCGCACTCCTCCCCCCGCCGCCCGCACTACCACCGGCACTTTTATGGTTCCGTTGGAGATGTAATGAATGGTCGATGCCTGCTGGATGATTTCAGCGATTGCCTCCAGTACAAAATCAAGAAACACGATATCGACTACAGGATGGCTCCCTGCCAGTGCAGCGCCAATTCCCAGGCCGGTTTGTCCACGCTCCGCAATCGGAGTGTCGCGCACCCGTTGCTCCCCAAATTCACTCCATAATCCCCTGCTCTGCTGAAAATTTCCTCCGCGCGGACCAATCCCCTGCCCCATGTAAATGATGTTGGCATTCCGCCGCATCTCCTCACGCAGGGCTTCTACACCGGCTTCCGCATAGCTTATGATCCGTTGCTCATCGGAAGAGTGGCCCGCTCCGGCTTCAGTCGCAGTCTTTGTCACGGCCATTTTCTTGTGTCCAATATCCTAATCGGAAAAAACGTGGTCGAGCGCTGTGCTGATGTCGGGTTGTGGGCTGGCGAGAGCGAATTCGGCGCAGTCTTGAATGACCCGTTCTACTTCACGATCGATCTTCTTAAAATCTTCGGCGGTCGCCAAGGAATCCTTTATGGCCTGATCCCGTATCCTTTGCACGGGATCATTGGCCCTCCAACGCGCGATCTCCTCTTTGGTTCGGTAAGCCGTGCCTGGATCGCCTTCGTGATGGCCGTACCAGCGGTAGGTCAGGCACTCCAGCAGAGTCGGTCCTTCGCCGCGCCGGGCGCGGGCCACGGCTTCCCCGGCTTTCTGGTACACATCAAGTACGTCGTTGCCGTCGACTCGCACGCCGGGAATCTTATAAGCCGCGGCGCGGCTGGCAACATTGGTGTTCTTGGTGGCTTGCTCGAACGGCATCTCGGTGGCGTAAAGATTGTTCTCGCAAACGAAAATGACCGGCAAATCCCAGGTAGCCGCCAGGTTCAACCCCTCGTGGAAAGCGCCATTGTTGACCGCACCGTCGCCAAAAAATGCTACCGCGACCTGACCGCTGCCCCGGACCTTGGCGCTGAGTGCAGCCCCGGCGGCAATCAGGATTCCGGGAGGAACCACGCCATTGGAGCCCAGAAATCCGACGGAGGGATCGTAGAGATGCATGGTTCCGCCGCGTCCGCCCGAACACCCGTCCACAGCACCCATCAACTCCGCCATCACCGCTCGGGCTGAGACTCCTTTAGCCAGGGCATGGCCGTGTCCCCGGTGCGTGCTCGCGACGTAATCATCGGTGTTGAGCTGAGCGCAGACCCCAGTCGCGATTGCTTCCTCGCCGATGTAAACGTGGATGAAACCGGGCATCTTGCCCGACCGGAAGATTTCCCGCGCCTTCAATTCAAACTCGCGAATCTCAACCATCCCGCGGTAGAACGATAAGACCGATTTCTTGGACGGTTCCAAAATCATCTCCCCGGGGCTGGCTCGTTCTGATCGGCAGGGATCAGTGGTGGCTACGGCGCATCTCGTCAACTCACCCTTTTAGAGGCTCTGTTGGGAAGTGTCAACCTATTTCAGCCTATTGAACAGAGGGTACTTAACGTCACTTTGTGTTCATTGACCAGCTAATGCGAATGTGTTAGAAAGAAACTCGGCCATGAAAAAAAGCGATGCGTAACATCGCTTTTTGCGGGTCCCCAGTCCCCACACAACTCCGGGCCCGTGCGAACACGGCCAGTGCGAGCAAGCCTTGAGGTGGTGGAGGCGGATGCCATTATGAGCGAACAGGATACGCAGAGTCTTTCGAACGCAGCGTTCTTCGGAGGCCAGGACTTTCGCCTGCCGGCCGTTGATCGGGCGATGAGCCTCTTCGAGCTCTTGGCCAACTCACAGCAAGGGCTTACGCTTTCGGAACTTAGCAGAAAACTCGGCATTCCAAAAAGTACTACCCATTATCTCATTCACACCCTTGTAACCCGCGGATACGTGCAACGCCAAGCCGATGGGCGCCACTATCTTCTGGGGCTGAGATTCGCCGATGTGGCCAGCGCCAGCCCTGCCGAACTCCATCTCAGAACCTTGGCCATGCCCTACCTGCGCCAAATCGCCTCGCGCCTTAACCTTACGGCCACCGCAACCGTGCAGCGGGGCGCCGAGGCGGTCATTATCGCCAAAGTTGAATCCTATCAGGATTCCGGAGGCGGGGCTTGGATCGGCCGTCATCTCGATCTGCACTGTACCGCACAGGGGAAAGCGCTGATCTCCACCTTGTCTGATATCCAGCTCGATAAGCTTTTCGGCGGTCGCGATATGGCCCGCTTCACTCCCAAGACCATTTCTTCGCTCACTGCCTTGAAGGCGCATCTTGCGTTGGTCCGGGCCAATGGGTTTGCCGTCAATGACGAGGAGCAGGTTCCGGGCGTCCGAGCAGTGGCTGTTCCAGTGATGGATACTATCGGGTCGGTGGTGGCTTCCGTTTCGGTGCGGGGATCTGTCGGCCAGATACCCAGCCCCCGGCTATCTATTTTGGGCCGGGAGATGGTTTTCTTCTCGCGCGAGATTTCCCAGAATCTCTGTCGGCAAAAAGCTTAAGCAAGCGGCGCCTGTGACCACGGGACTGCGCCGCACTATGCTGAAGACGCCCTTTCCAGAATCGCCAATTTCTTGCGATGGCGTTCCTGCTGTTCTTGTGTAACTTGATCGAGCGTCACGGCAATTACCAGAGCTAAACCTTTCACCATCTGGGCATAATGCGGATCGATCCCGATCGAAATCAGTCCGCTGTTGATCACTCCCAGCAGCACCACCGCGAGCATAACGCCCGTGATCGATCCTTCGCCTCCAGTGAAAACCACGCCTCCGAGAATCACCGCAGCAATCACATCCAACTCGAAGCCCGCGCCAAAGGTTGGGGCCGCCGACCCAAAGCGGCTTGCAGCCAGTACGGCGGATGTGCCGACCAGTGCTCCATTCAGGGCGAAGCACAGAAGCAGAAGCCGCTTGCCGTCGATCCCTGCCGCTTCCGCCGCTTCCCGGTTTCCGCCAAAAGCATAGAGATGCCGGCCTTGCTTGGTATAGTGCAGAACCATTTGTGCCGCCGTCGCCAGCACAATCAGCACCCACACGGGCATGGGGATATTCAGCCAGCGGGCCTGACCAAAAGCTGCAAACGACTTAGGTACACCGCGCACGCCAAATCCGTTGGTGATGCGCAGCGCAATTCCGCGAAAGATCGTCAATGTTCCTAGCGTGATGATGATGGGAGAGATGTTTACCCGCCAGACCATCAAGCCATTTATCAGTCCCA
>Ga0187871_10001046_pt1 | contig 24769 bp, 19 predicted proteins | sample June2016WEW_16_1_FD_132988 | JGI IMG/M metagenome (GOLD analysis project Ga0187871, IMG submission 132988) | Peatland microbial communities from SPRUCE experiment site at the Marcell Experimental Forest, Minnesota, USA - June2016WEW_16_10 | ecosystem: Environmental > Terrestrial > Soil >...
AGCGACTTCCCGATACGCCGCTTTGGTAAGCTCCCAGCGCGCCGCGGTGCTGGCTAGATTGCCATCGATGCGCGCGCGAACCCACTCGGGCAAATGCTCGCGGCAAGTCAAGCCGAGGCAAAGGGTCAATTGCGTGCGATCGCAGAAGTGGAGAGCCTTCTTCCAATCCTTTTCGCTGAGTTCCCGGAGCGGCCCAAAGTTGGGCGATGAAAAACGCAACGCTTCGAGAATTGCGCTGACGTAGGGAGGAACGAGTGAGTTGAAAAGGGTCAGAAATCGAATCTTAAAGCAAATTGCATGCGGCGTGGGTCGCCGGCGGAAACAGCCCGGCCGAAAAACGGACCGGAATCCGGATAGGGAATGGGGATCCCGATGTTGGGATGATTCAGGGCGTTGAACGTTTCCGCCCGGAACTCGATGGTCTTGCCCTCCCGGATTACGAATCGACGGTGCAACGCGCCATCCACGACGGCGTTGCCGGGGCCTGGCAGGATGTCGCGGCCTGCATCCCCGAAAGTGTAGGGCGCGGGAGGGGAGAACGCATTTACGTTGAAGAACTCATCGACACTGCGCTGGCCGGCCGGAAGGTTCACGCTCACGCCGGGAACCACGTTCGGACGGTTGGGCGTGCCGGAGTTGGCGTAATCTGTCGAGTAGTAAACCGGGTTGAGCGGCGTTCCGTCCTGGAAAGTGAGATTGCCGCTGAGCTGCCAGTTGCCGAGCACGGGGCGCCAAATTGGCGCGGTTGGAATGGAATAGACGTAGCCTCCGGCCAATCTGCGCCGCACATCGAAAAATGAAAGGCCGCGCTCGAGGCGTAAATTGCGCTCATCCTGCGCGCCGAAACTTTCGTAGGAGCCGGGGACAATGCCGTCGGCATCGTCAATGGACTTGGCAAAGACAAAACTGGCTATGAAAGAGAGGCGATTCGTGAAACGCTTCTCCGCCTTGATCTGCAAGGAATGATAAATGGAGTTGGCGATGTGCTGATCCTGGAAGATGGTCCCAAGCTCGGGAAAGGTCCGCAAGGATTGCAAATTCCCGGGGCGCGGAGGCAGATCCTGACCAATCTCGACGTGCGCGGGCGTGTTGAAGCGGCGGAAAAGGCCGAGATCGGTTCCCTTGGTTCCAACGTAGCCGACTTCGAACAGTGTGGCGCCGGGAAGTTCGTGTTGGATGCTGGCAGCCCATTGCTGAACGTAGGGCATGGGAGCGTGTTGATCCACGCCGTAGTAACTGGGAAAGCCAGTGGAGCTGGTTTGCGGAAAACCGTTTTGGAAAGTGAGCACCGGCATAAGCCCGCCTGGCTCATTGAGCTCATTGCTCACGCCATTGCGCACAAGATTGTAAGTTTCGATGGCTTGCTCGGGGCTGTAGTAGATGCCGTAACCGGCGCGGAACACGGTATCTTTCGACGATCCCAATAAATGGGGAAGCTGCGCGGCTAGTCCAAGGCGCGGAGCAAAATTCTTGCGCTGAGGATCGAGGCCGCTGGTAACCGGTTTGAGAACGGGCGCCGAGGGCAGCGTGGAATAATCCAGGTTCAATAGATTGCCGCGATCCTCTGTAAACGGCGTGAAATATTCGTAGCGAAGACCGGCGGAAATGGTGATGCGGGGCGTGAGGCGCCAGTCGTCCTGAATATAGCCGGCGTAGTTATCGTGGCGCAGATAGGCCTGCGCATTGCCGACAGCGCGCTGGGTTTGGGAGGGGTAGCCGAGCAGAAAATCGGCCATTGCATCGCCGGTAGTGTTGGGATTATTCGGGTCGTTAGTGTAAGTGCCGCTAAATATGAAATTTCCGCGGACGAATAGGCTTTGCAGATACGCCATGGTGAAGTGCGTGAACTGAAATCCGGCTTTCCAGGTATGGCGGCCGGTGGTTCGCGAAATGCCGTTCGAGAAATACCAGGTGTTGTCGCGCTGGGTTTGCGGCAGATTGTCGGAATCCTGCACCGTTTCGTAATCGGAAACGGTCAGGGCGGGCAGGCCGTAGCTGAACGGATTGGTGGTAAGGCCGGTGATTCCCAGGTTAGAGAGTACGTTGGCGCCAAAAGCGCTCTCGGGCAGATCGAAAACACGCAGCCGCATAAATGAGAAGTGAGTTTCGCTTACCCACGAAGTACCGGCGTATGTGTGTCCGATGACGGCCTGCTGGGCCCGCGTCGTCTCGACGGTGGGTAGCGCGGGGAACGATCCAGCCAGATCCGCGCGCTCGTCGTTGATGGTGTAGCGGACGAAGAACCGGTTGCGCGATCCCCAGGCCCTGTCCAGCCGCATGGAGCCGTTGTCGGAATGATCGCGATTGGGTGTGGCATCCACGTAGTCGAAACCATTTGCCAGTGGGTAGTTCGGGAGCGGCTCATAAAGCGCGAGATATTTCGCGGTGCTTGGGTCGATGCGGCTCAAAGGAATCACGTTGTTTGCAAACGGCACGCGGGTGCCGGCTGAGGTGAGCGACAAGGGGTCGAAGATTTGCTGGCCGCCGGAGAAATCGCCGCCGCGCACGGCCGCGTCCGGCACCAGATGTTGCGTGGCTTCGGCCGAGCGGTTTCGCAGTCCCTCATAGGACACGAAGAAAAATGTAGAAGGAGTGACCGGGCCCCCCACGGTCGCTCCGTATTGATTTTGGCGGAAAACGCCGCGTGGCAATCCGGGAACTTCGAAAAATCCACGCGCGTCGGTTGCCTCATTGCGGATAAACTCGAACGCGTTGCCATGAAACTTCGAGCTGCCGGACTTGGTTGCAATATCGATAACGGCACCGCCCGACTGCGCGAACTCGGCCCCCGCCAGCGAACTCTGGATTCGGAATTCCTCCACTGTTTCCATTAATGGGATGACGGAAATGGCGCGGATGTTTTGGTCGGTATCGTAACCGCCGTCGACGACGTAGCTGTTTTCGTCGGATCGCGCACCGTTGACGGGCGCGTTGAAGGCGACGGCGCCGCGGTTGCCTTGTTGATCGTTATTGATATCGTGCGTGAATCCCCCGAGCTGGCGAGGAATGGCGCCCGGCCCGATGGTTACCAGCGTGATGATGTTGCGTCCCAGCAGCGGCAGCGCTTCAAAAAACTCCGAGCCCAGCAAGTAGCCTTCGGACGCATCGTCGGTTTGGAGCGCGGAAACGTGCGCGGTGACGGTGATGGATTCGTGGCTGGATCCGAGATGCAGATCGAAATCGAGATGGGACTTCTTGTTCACTTCAACAAAAAGAGGCGACACGGTCACACCTTGAAACCCATCGTGCTGCGCGGTGACCGTGTACGCCCCGGGAAGAAGATCGTCAATTCTGTAACTGCCGTATTCGTTGGAGGTCGCGGTTCTCGAGAAGCCGGTGGCATTGTTGGTGGCCTGGATTGCGACGCCTGCGACGACCGCGCCTTTTTCATCGCGCACATCGCCCAAAACGCTTCCCGACGAAACCTGAGCTTCGATGGGAACCGCGAGCACTAAAAGGAGCGCAAGGAATACGAGGGCGGCCAGGAACAGGATAAACCGGCAAGACCGGTCCCGTGTTTTTAGGGCGGATATTGTCATTGGTATCTAACCTCCGGATTTAACCTCGGTCGGAATCCACCAGCCGCTCTAGACAGCCGATAGCGTCGTCGAGATCGCTGTAGCGCATCTCCCAGATACCAGCGCTCAGCAAGCGTTCATAACATCGGAATTGCGCCTCACGTACTTCCTGTGTACCAAATGTCACGTAGCGTTGGCACCACTCCAGTGCTTCGTCCTTGGGGTACCGACGGATGCGGGAGGGGCCGGGTTCATTCCGATTGAGGAAAACCAGATGATCGATGGAGCAGCCCGGAGTGCTTTGGATAGGGAGCTCGCTCGTGAATATTTCGAGGCCGATCTTGCCGTTGGGCCGCTTGAATGGCAAGCGATCCTGCAGTTCCGGAAAAAGCCGGCCGGCATCGTCGCGTAGACGAATGGCATACGGATCGCCCATCGCGTATCGGTCCGCGCGGTTGCGCACCAGTAAAACCCCGTCGTCCGAGACGAAGGTCCAACCGGCGCGCGCACAGGCATAGCTGAGCGTGCTCTTGCCGGCGAACGAATCGCCCATCAGCGCCACGCCGCAGCCGTTACGGACGACAAGACCGCAGTGGAGCGATGCGCCGTACTGTTGCTCGATCAGGGTCAGCCCCGCCGCGGTAAGAAAACGGTAACGGATCTGCCCATGATCGGCCGCTACGAGCTCCGTCGTCCAGCCGAAACCGAAATTCTGTTTGAAATCGCAGACCATGAAGTTCTCTGCGTCGGCAACGAAAAACAACAGATGCTCGCGCGAGCGGAAGATGGATTGCGGCGGTAACTGAGTGCTGCTGCTTGGAGCCACACCCAAATCCATTCGCGCGGGCGCTTCGTCGAATTGCTGAACGAATCTCCCCCAACCTTCTTCGGCGGCTTGGATCACGTGAGCCGAATTGGTTGCCAAGTCGAGCGGGAATCCGAAAGGGTAAAACCTGGCGCGCAACGGCAGCTCGAACGCCGAAAGCACGGGATCGGGAAGCACCATTTCCAGAATACTTTTCTCGTTCATTCGTTGTAAGATTACGTCATCGGACGTCTGAAAGCTAGCGGTCTAGGCGCGCGCAAGGGAGATTTTACAAGAAAGGTACAAACTGGAAACAAGCCGGATCGCAAAGCCGGCCAAAGCGATGCCGACTACTCCCCACCATCGCATGAACGCGTAGTCCAGAATTAAAGTAAGCGCCAGACTCAGCGCCGCCACGCGATACAACAGGTGATTCGCTTTGAGCGCGGATGTCAATCGGATTTCAAGGGCTAACAAAACAGCGATGGGGAGTTGCAACAACGAGGCTCTCTGGACCATCGAGACCAGGTGCGCGGCTGTTTCTGTGAATGCGCCTTGTTGAAAGAGAACTCGAATGATGGGCTCGGAGAAATACATCAGCCCGGCAGTGATAGGCAGAATAACCGCCAGAATGGCCAATCCATAGGTTCGCAAAGTACGGCGGAGCACGCGTGGATCGCTGAGCATGGCGCCGACCGAGATGTGCGGCAGAACGGCTGTGCCGACCGCGGTGGGCCCGATTACGATCAGCACGCCCAGTAAGCGCGTGCCGTAACTTAGAGCAGACACGCTGCCGGAACCCAATCGAGCGGCCATGCCTTGGTCGACCAGCGATGTTCCAGTCATGACCAATGTGACGGCCACCAGAGGAATATATTGATCCGCCACCTGACGCAATGACGCGGTAACTCCCGCCCAACGCGGGATCATTGGGTATCCAGCGCGTTTCACGCCGATCCCAGCGGCAATCGCTTCCAACGTTCCACCCGCCAGAGTGGCGACGGCCAGCGCCATCACGCCATATTGTTTCCCGCCGGCCAGGATCGCCACGATGGACACGATGGGCGTGATGAGAGGCACTGCAGCGGAGTACGCAAATTGATGTTCGGAGTTCAGCACCGCGCGCCAGGTGGACGCCAGGCTGGCGCATGGAACTACCGCGATCATGATCAGCAAAAGCTTCTCGGTGAGAGCCAACTTATCGGGCGCGAAGCTGGGGGCGAGTAACGGAAGGACAATGCCGGAAGCCGCCGCAGCTAAGAGGGCCGCGATGACTAAGGCCGCGCCCGCAGCCGCCAGCACGTTCGAATATAGCGCTTCCGCGGCGGCTTTTCCTTGCTTCTGGCGAAGCTCGATCAACGCTGGAATCATCGCCGAATCGAGCGGCCCCGCCAGCAGGTCCATGAAAAAGGCAGGCAGCAGAAACGCGATGAGGAAGGCGTCCATGGCATCGCCGGCGCCGAACAATCGCGCGGCTAGAATCACTTTTACGGCGCCTGCCACTTTCACAGCGGCGGTCCAGCTACCGACGGTCGCGGTGTCGGCCAACATGCGCCAACTGGTGGAGCGCGGCGGGCCCGTTTCGCGGCTGTACTCGGTCGGCCGGTTCATGCGTCTGCCAAGCATGGCATACTTCCTACGATAGTCAATGAGAGTAAAGTTTCCATGCGCGCGGCCATCGTCCATTATTGGCTGGTGAACCTCCGCGGCGGCGAGAAAGTGGTGGAGGCGCTGTGCCGCCTGCTGCCGGACGCCGATATTTTCACGCTGTTCTACGATCCCGGAGCCGTGTCGCCGGTTATTCGCGCGCGTCGAGTGCGAGCGTCCTTTCTGCAGCCGCTTCGGAAACATTATCGATCGCTTCTCCCCTTGATGCCGATGGCGCTGGAGAATTTCGATCTGCGCGATTACGATCTGGTGGTGTCGAGCGAGTCAGGACCGGCTAAGGGCGTGATACTTCCTTCTACGACGCGGCACGTATGTTACTGCCACACACCCATGCGGTATTTGTGGGACCTATATCCCGCATATCGCAACGACTGGACGCACTCGCGCCTGAAGCGCGCCCTGATGGCGCCGTTTGCAAATTATCTGCGGCTGTGGGATTACGCATCGGCGGCGCGAGTGGATGATTTTGTAGCCAATAGCGAAAATGTGAAGCGGCGGATCTGGAAGACGTACCGCCGGGAATCGGTGGTGGTCTCGCCCCCCGTAGCGGTAGAGACGTTCTATTCAAAACCGTCCGAAGATTATTACCTGATTGTCTCGGAGCTGGTGGCATACAAGCGCCTGGATTCGGCAGTTCGCGTCTGCGCTGCTACGGGGCGCAAACTCCGCGTGGTGGGCGACGGACCGGAATACAAAGCGCTGCGGCGGCTCGCCAACGGGAACATCGAGTTTTGCGGGAAGGCCAGCGACGGCGAACTCCGCGACTTGTATTCTCGCTGCCGGGCATTCCTGATGCCGGGCGAGGAGGATTTCGGGATCACGGCGGTGGAGGCGCTGGCGAGTGGAAAGCCAGTGATCGCGCTGGGCAGAGGGGGCGCGCTTGAGACGGTGCCGGTGGACGAACCGGTCGGCGGCAGCTTTTTCAGCGAAACCACGGATGCGTCGCTGCAGGACGCTCTGAAGCGCTGGGAGCTGCGTGAGAATCTGGTTCAGCCAGCGGAGTTGCAATCCTGGGCGGCGAGGTTTTCCGAGGCGGAGTTTGCGAGAAAGATGCGGGCGGAGTTGTTTCCGGAGTCCCCGCAGGACATTGCCAACTTGTAAAACTGTTGTAAAAACCATCATCCGGCTGTCAGAGTCCCGCGATGAGGGGTTACAATTTCGGTGGGTATGCAGACTGTTCTGGTGATCGACGACGACCGTAGCGTGCGGGACACCATCGGCGTGATGCTGGAACAAGAGGGATTTCACGCGGTGCTGGCTGGCGATGGTACCAGCGGCCTGAGTCAAGCGGTGGAATTGAAGCCCGGGCTTATTCTGGTGGACCTGCGGATGCCGGGGCTCAGCGGCGAAGAGGTGTGCCGGCAACTTCGCGCTACTGGAATGACCACACCGCTCATTGTCCTGAGCGCTATGTGCGGCGAGATGGACAAAGTGCAGTTGCTCGAAATCGGAGCCGACGATTATGTAGTTAAGCCATTTGGAGCGCGCGAGCTGTTGGCGCGCATCCGCGCAGTATTGCGGCGCGCAACACCGGAAGACAGCAAGGTGATGGGATTCGCGAACATAGAAGTGGATCTGACGCGGCGCGTGGTATCACGGCACGGCGAAGAGTTGAAAATGACGCGAGCGGAGTACAATCTGCTCACATTCTTCCTGCAAAATCCAGACCGGGCGCTGACGCGCGAAATGATTCTCAATTCGGTATGGGGCTACGATTCGTTTCCCAACACGCGAACCGTGGATGCCCACGTGGTGCGGCTGCGGCAGAAGCTGGAGCCGGATTCCGGCAATCCTCGCCACTTTCTCACGGTCCACGGAGTGGGCTATCGCTTCCTCCCCTAGGCTTTCATGACTCGCAACGTGCTGATCGTCGAAGATACCGAAACGTGCCGGGACACTCTCGAAGTGGCGCTCATGAAGCTTCCCAATCTCGCCGTGCAATCGGTAAACAGCGCCGAAGAAGCGCTGGAATGGCTGGACGCAAACGAAGCGTGCGCACTGGTGACTGATCTTCACTTGCCGCTGATGAATGGTTTCGAGCTGATTGAAGCAGTGCGCGGGCGGCCGTGGCGGGCATCGCTCCCCATTCTAGTGATCAGTGGAGATAGCGATCCGCGTATTCCGACTCAGGTAGCCAAGCTGGGGGCGAATGCTTTTTTTTCGAAGCCATATTCACCGGCCGAGGTTCGGCACAAGTTGGAGCAGTTGATTGGTGGTGCGCCGAGCTAGCCCGAGCAAGCGATAATCAAGCTGAGTGGCAATCCATAATTTTCTCTTCCTGTCCGTCTTCACCGGTTTGCTTTGCCTGGCGCAAGATCCAGAAACACTGCTGCGCGATCCCACGGTGAAGGCTGCGCTCGATGCCGCAAAAATCAATGAGCCGCAGGCTATCGAGCGCCAAATCCACGTATGTGAAATTCCAGCGCCGCCGTTCCACGAAACGGAACGTGGGCTCGAATTAAAACGGCTGTTCGTGGATCTTGGGCTCGAGAACGTCCGCATCGATAAGGCCGGCAACGTGATTGGAACGCGACCAGGATTATCGCCGCGGCCTAATCTGGTTTTCAGCGCGCATCTCGATACGGTTTTTCCGGAAGGAACAGTCGTGAAGGTTTCGCGCGAGGGCCATGTTCTCAAAGGACCCGGCATCGGTGACGATTGTCGCGGATTGGCCGTGATGCTGGCGACAATACAGGCTTTAGATCAGGCCAAGGTGCAAACGCCGGGGACCATCACGTTCGTCGCCGACGTCGGTGAGGAAGGCCTCGGGGATCTGCGGGGCGTCAAAAATCTTTTCGGCGAAAGCATGCCGGGCCAGATCGATAAGTTCATCTCGGTGGATGGGAACGGCCTGGACATAGTGAATATCGGTGTGGGCAGCATGCGGTATCGAGTGACGTTCAAGGGGCCGGGCGGACACAGTTACGGCGCTTTCGGAATGGCCAATTCGATTCAGGCGATGGGCCGCGCGATCGCAAGGATCTCCGATTTCAAAGTGCCGGCTAATCCGAAAACGACGTTCAATGTCGGGCGAGTGGGAGGCGGCACGTCCGTCAACGCGATTCCGTCCGAGGCTTGGATGGAGGTGGATATGCGCTCGGCCGATGTTTCGTCCTTGAAGGCGTTGAATGACGAATTCCTAGCCGCAGTCCAGGCTGCAGTGGAGGAGGAAAATCGGCGCTGGAACAATCGCGGCAAGGTCAGCGCGTCGCCCGAACCGGTGGGACTTCGTCCGGCGGGGCAAACTCCGGAGGGGTCGCCCATCGTCCAGACCGCGTTGGCTGTTTCGCGCGCGATGGGGATTGTGGAGAACCTGCGCGAAGGCTCGACTGATGCGAACGTTCCCATGAACATGAATATCCCGGCGATTACGATCGGTGGCGGCGGCTCGGGATCGGGGGTTCACACGCTAAACGAATCTTTCGATACCAAGGATTCATGGCGGGGAACGCAGCGCGCCGTGTTGTTGGCGATCGCGCTGGCACGGTAGCCTGTGGCTGGTCTGCGCGACTATAATCAAAGAAATGTCTGAGGTTCACCGATCGGTCTGCGCTCTGGATTGTCCGGACTGCTGTTCGCTGCTCATCAACGTGGACGGCGGAAAAGGTAGCCACTTGCGCGGTGATCCAGCGCATCCGATCACGCGCGGATTCCTGTGCGGAAAAGTGGCGCGGTATCTGGAGCGTGAATATTCCACCGAGCGCCTGCTCTATCCGCAGAAACGCACGGGCCGAAAAGGTGCGGGCCAATTTGAGCGGATCTCGTGGGATGAGGCGCTGGACACCATCGTCGGCCGATTGCAATCGATCTCCGCCGAATACGGCTCGGAAGCCATTTTGCCTTACAGCTACGCAGGCACCATGGGGCTGCTGAACGGCGGCGGCATGGACCGGCGTTTCTTTCACCGATTGGGCGCGTCGCGTCTGGATCGGACCATTTGCTCGGCGGCGGGTGGAGCGGGGTTGGTGGCGACGCTCGGCTTCAAATACGGAACCGAGCCCGAGCAGTTCACTCACTCCAAGCTGATCATTGCCTGGGGCGCGAATATTCTCGGAACCAACGTGCATTTGTGGCCCTTCATTGTGGAGGCGCGGCGCAAGGGTGCGCGATTCTACACCATCGATCCAGTTCGCAACCGCACAGGACGATTGTCGGACAAGCATTTCAGCATTTTCCCCGGAAGCGACCTGGCGCTGGCTCTGGGCTTGATGTACGTCATCCTCGGAGAGAATCTGCAGGATGCCGACTATGTCGCGAGGTTCACCGACGGGTTCGACGAGTTGAAAGAACTAGCCTGGAAATATCCTCCGGAGCGGGTGGAAGCGCTCACTGGTATCGATCGAGCTGACGTGGTTTCGCTCGCGAGAGAATATGCCACCACGCGGCCGGCAGTCATCCGCTTGAACTACGGGACCCAACGGAGCGAACGTGGAGGCACGGCCGTCCGAGCGATTGCCGCACTCCCCGCTCTGACCGGTTCGTGGCGCGAAGTCGGCGGCGGTTTGCAGCTCTCCACCAGCCAGGCGTTTCGCTTGAACAAGCAGGATCTGGAGATGCCCGAGCTGCAATGGCGTTCTCCACTGGGGCGCGAAGCGCGCATGGTCAACATGTCCGAGCTTGGAAAAGCGCTCACCAGCTTGGACGATCCGCCGGTGAAGGCGATGATCGTGTATAACTCGAATCCAGCTTCCATCGCTCCCAACCAGAATCTGGTGTTGAAGGGGATGCAGCGCGAGGATCTGTTCACGGTGGTGCTGGAGCAGTTCCAGAACGACACCGCGGATCATGCCGACATTCTGCTGCCGGTGACAACTTTCCTGGAGCACACGGATCTGTATTTGGCCTACGGTCATTACTATCTGCAACTGGCGCGGCCTGCTCTTCCGGCGCCCGGTGAGACCAAGCCGAACGTCGAGATTTTCCGCTTGTTGGCAGAGCGAATGGGTTTTGAGGACACATGTTTTCTTGATTCGGAAGACGACATGATCCGCACGCTGCTCAACTCCGATCATCCTTTTGTCAAAGGCATCACGCTGGAGCAATTGGACCGCGAACATTCCGTGCGGCTGAACATCGCGCCAGAGGGTCAACCGTATCTGCCTTTCGCCCAAGGAGGCTTCGGCACGCCTTCCGGTAAGTGCGAGTTTCACGCGGAGAAGTTGGATTATCAACCGCCCACGGAGTCCCGTCTGGGCGCCGCGGAATTGCGATCGAAGTTTCCGCTCGAAATGATTTCCGCCAAGAACGACGACAGCATGAACTCCACTTTCGGAAACCAATCGCGGACGGATCGCCAGACCTCTGTGCTGTTCCTCAGCCGCGCCGATGCGGAGCCGCGCGGAATCGCAAGCGGTGACCGGGTCCGGATGTTCAACGGACGCGGCAGTTGTACGCTAGTGGCGGAAGTGGACGGCAAGGTTCGGTCAGGGGTGGTGTGCGCGCCCTCAGTTCGCTGGAACAAACTGTCGCCCGATGGCCGCAACGTGAACGCGCTCACTTCCGATCGGCTCACGGACCTAGGCGGCGGCCCGACCTTCTATAGTTGTCTGGTGGAAGTCGAAAAGTGCGGCGACTGACGGGGAAGAAGGCAGAAGGCAGGCAGCAGAAGGCAGCCTCTTGCCCCGAAGCGTCCCGCATTGAATACCCGATTCGATGCTGCTTTCTCCCTTCTGCTCTCTGCCTTCTGCCTTCTGCCTAGATGCCTGCTCGTTTGCGACAAATCCTCTACTACGGTTTTCCCATGCTCTTTTGCGTGGCCGTGCATTGGCTGGGGATGAAGATCTGGTTTTACGGCGACGACTTTGCATGGCTCGGGCTCCGCCAGCAACTGCAGACTCCGCGAGATCTCATTCATATATTGTTCAGCCCCCAGGCGGAAGGGACAGTGCGGACTCTCAGCGAGCGGCTATTCTTTCTCGTCTTTAGTTCGATCTTCGGATTGGAATCGCCGCCGTTTCGAATCTGGGTGTTTCTTACGCAGTTCGTCAACATCGCGCTACTGATGCAGATTGCGCGGCGGCTTACCGGATCATCCACCGCAGCATTCTTGGCCGCGCTGCTTTGGACTGCTAATGCGGGCATCGCCATCGCGATCAGTTGGAGTTCGGCCTACAACGAGATCGCGGAAGCCTTTTTCATTCTTCTCGCGTTTCGCTTGTTCCTGGCATACGTCGACACCGGCCAGCGTAAGTTCTGGATTTGGCAGTGGGTGGTTTTCCTGCTCGGATTCGGAGCATTGGAATTGAATGTGGTATATCCGGCGATTGCAGCAGGCTATGCGCTGTGCTGCGCGCGCCAGTATTTGCGAAAGACTCCGTATCTGTTCATTCCGTCGATCCTTTTTACGTTGGTTCACCTTTTCCTGATTCCAGCGTCGACGGACGAACACTATAAGATGCACTTCGACGGCAGTCTGCTCACCACGTTCTGGAAGTATTGGGCATTTGCGGTGGGCGCGGTGCGGGATTCTCAAGCAGACTGGCGCCCGGTGTGGCTGGGTATCGGATTCACCGCGCTCGCAACCGTTGCGCTCGGGATTTTCGTTTTTCGGAAAGTGCGCAACGGCGAATGGACGGCAGTCTTTTTGGCAGCCTGGTTCGTCATCGTTTTGCTGCCGCTGCTGCCGTTCAAGAATCACTTCACCGAATATTACGTTACCGTTCCTTCCATCGGGCTCGCGATTCTGGCGGCGTGGGCCATGGCATCCAGCAGGCCGACGCTCACGCTAGGAACTGCCGCGCTACTGGCCGCGGGCTATCTGACTCTCGCGATCACTGATAATCGCATGGCGGAGACGTATCACTACAACAATGCCCGCCGGCTGAAGTATTTGATGACGGGGCTGGAGTCGCAGCAGAAAATGCATGCCAGGGAGGTGGTGCTGTTGAGTGGCATCGACAGCGATCTGTTCTGGAGCGGATTCTGTGACAACCCGTTCCGGCTGCTCGGAATCTATCATGCCTACCTGGTTCCCGCATCGGTTAAGGCTGTGCAACCGCATCCGGAGTGGGGCTGCGACACGTCCCGTTTTTCAGTCAACATAGATGACGCCGTGCCGGTGTTGCGCAACGGTCATGCTGGTGTTTTTGAGCTGGACGGGCGACACGTACGCGATATCACCCAGCAATACTTGAAAACGGTTGCCGCGGAATATGCCGAGAGGCATCCGGATTTCATCGAAGTATCGGATCCGATGTTTCAGAACCGTCTGGGACCAACCTGGTATCCGGCCGAACCTGGCTATCGCTGGATGCCGAAAACGGCGACGGTGAAAATCCACGGGCCCACCAAGAGTGGACAGATCCTGGAAGCCGGCGGCTATTGTCCGGCCGCGGTAGTGGCTCAAGGTCCACTCGAGGTTTCATTTCGAGCGGATGGAATTCCACTGGGAACGTCCACACTGACGCAACCGAATCAACTGTTCACATTGAAGTTCCCGTGGCCGCCGCAATTACTGGGAAGATCCATGGTGGAAGTTGAAATCGAGGTTAACCATACGCTCGAGCCCGCCGGGGAGACGCGGCCCCTCGGGCTGGTCTTCACAACGTTTACGATTAAATAAGCCATGAACTACTATCAACAGCATCACGAGGATTATCTCGAGGGACTCAAGACGTTCCTCCGCATTCCGAGCATCAGCACGCTCTCCGAGCACAAGCCGGATATCCAGAAGGCGGCCGAGTTCGTGCGCGACGAGTTAAAGAAAGCCGGCCTCGATCAGGCGCAGCTGATCGAGGGGCAAGGGAATCCGTTGGTGTACGCCGAGTGGCTGGGCGCGCCCGGGAAACCGACGCTCCTGTTCTATGGCCATTACGACGTGCAGCCACCGGATCCGCTGGACGAGTGGAAATCGCCTCCGTTTGAGCCGGCCATTCGCAACGACAATATCTACGCCCGCGGATCGGCGGACGATAAAGGCCAAACCTACATCCTCATCAAAGCCGTGGACGGGTTGTTGAAGCAGCACGGCAAACTTCCCATCAATGTGAAATTTCTGGTGGAGGGCGAGGAGGAGGTGGGCGGCGAGCACATTGAGAGTTATGTGGCTTCGAAGCCCGCGCGCCTCAAAGCTGACGCGGCGGTGATCTGCGACACGGAAATGTTCGCCCCGGAACTGCCCACCATTTGCGTGGGACTGCGCGGCATCGTGTACGGGGAGCTATGGGTGCAGGGCGCGGATCATGATCTGCACTCGGGCATCTATGGGGGCGCGGCGCCGAATCCCATCCAGGCCATCGCCGAGATTTTGTGCGCGCTAAAAGATGCTCAGGGACACATTCGGATTCCCGGATTTTATGATCGCGTGCAGAAGCCGAGCGACAAGGAACGGGCTGCGTGGGCGCGGCTTCCACTCAACGAAAAAGAGTACACAGAAAAAGAGATGGGCGCCAAGGAGTTGGTGGGTGAGCCGGATATTCCGCTGCTGGAGCGCACCTGGGCGCGGCCGACGCTCGAAGTACACGGCATTCGCGGCGGGTTCACCGGCGAAGGCGCGAAAACCGTGATTCCCGCTCGGGCCGTCGCCAAGATCAGCATGCGGCTGGTGGCCGATCAACATCCTGACGAGGCCGCCGGGCAGCTTCAAAAAGCGATCGCCGCGGCTTGTCCCAAGGGCGTCACCGCCGAATATAAACCCATCCATTCCGCGCGGCCGTCGTTGGTGAATCCGGACAATCGCTTCATCCAGGCAGCAGCGGAAGCGATGAAGCAGGTGTTCGGCAAGGAGACGGTGTACATCCGCTCGGGCGGGTCCATCCCAATTGTCGCGGCGTTTGATGAATTTCTGGGAATTCCGAGCGTGATGATGGGCTTCGGCCTGCCGGATGATAATCTGCACGCGCCAAACGAGAAAATGTCTTTGCCGAATTTTTTCCGCGGGATTGAAGCGGTAGCGCGCTACCTGGAAATCCTGGGAGCGTGAAGCTACTTGGCCGCCGGGCCCAGATCCAACGTCGCGAAATTGGTCCATTGGCCGTCGCTGTTCTTGGATTCCAGCACGAACTGCCACTTGCGTTGCTCGGGTTTCCAAACAAAAGTATTGATGAATGGTCCGTCGGGGTACTCGAACAGAAACCGGATTGAGTTTCCATCCCGCTTCCCATAGCCGAGCGTTTCAGAATAACGTCCGCCAAAGATGTCCAGCCAATGAGCGACGTAGCGCTCGCTCATGTTGTCGTACCCGATGTAGGCGTCCACTTGGTAGGCGGGCGGGTCCGCCGTGTCCTTCTCGTGAACGTGTAGGAACTGGTGGTTGAGCGTCCAGGCGGCGGTAACCTGGTGAGTCACCGGCTGGCCGAGGATTTGTCCCGTCATTTTCCAGGAACCGGCGAGATGATCCAGTAAGTCGTCAAAAAACTTGCGATTCTGACCGTCCAGGGGCGCTTTGGTATTTTGCCCAAAGCACAGTGCTCCAACCAGTAGTGACAGAAGGATGAATTTGCGTGTCAGCATGGGATGAGGATACTCGAACTGGCCGGCCAGTTATTGGATTTTTCGGCCACGGGCGCGGTATTCGTCTTCGAGGATTGATATCACCACCAGCGAAGCATATTGTTCTTGCCGCTTGACGCACTCCCGGAGGACGCCTTCTTCGACGAATCCAACGGATCGATAGACGTGACGCGCGCGGGCATTGTGCTCAAACACGTCCAACCATAGACGGTGGGCGGCCAGTTCGTCGAAAACTTTTGTCACGATTGCGTCGAGGACAGCGCGCCCCAGGCCTTGGCCTGGTTCGGAGACCACAACCCGCATCAACTCCACCGAGCAGTTGACGGACTGGATGCCGCGCAGAATGACGTGCCCGGCGGGAGAGTCATCATGCCCGGCGATCCAGTATTGGCAATCCGGATCGTTCATCCGCTGCTCATGCGGGGCGAGATCCTCGGCGCCCACCAGGTCGTGCCCGCGGAATTGTTGTTCCAAGGCGACGATGAATGGCAGATCCTGGATGGACGCGCGCCGCAAGATCGTGCGGTGACTAATTGGCGCGGCGAAATGCCCGGCCATTGACGAAAACGAATTCGATGCGGCCGTTCGAATCCGGAACCAGCACAAGTTTCGAGGGCTGGCCATCGCCTAGCAGGAATTTGTCGCCAGCCCGGGTGATCCGTTCGAAGGTTCCGTCGATACTGGCTTTCAAAGCACCGCCATCTGGTTCCAATTCAACTTTGCTGGTTCCATTTACATAAGCGCCGGCGCATCGATGTAGTTCTTCGGTGGTCAGCGGATGAGCGGCGGGTTCTCGCTCCGATTTAGGATCGAGAGCGAGGACGGCCTCCGAAATCGCATCGGCTAGTTTCGGCATTCCGGATCCACTTCGATTGGCGACGATGATCACCGCGAACTTCCGATCCGGAGCCATCCGGATAGTTGACCCATAGCCTGCGCGCGACCCTCCGTGTTCTACCCAGTGCACGCCTCGGCTGGCGGAAAGCTCGAAGCCATATCCATAATGTTGATCCCCGCCGGGGATCTCGGCATGCGGGCTGGACATGATGGCGATCAACTTTTGCGGAAGAACCTGCCGGCCGTCCAGGCGTCCATCGTTCATGAAGGCGATCACGAATCGCGACAGTTCCAGCGCGCTTGAGAATATCGAACCCGCCGGCCAGCCCGACGCATTGTCCGCGGCAGGACGGATCACCGCTGGATGGCCGTCCCGAATCTCATGCCCCTGCGCCAACGGCCAGGTCATCGCCATGGCTGGCCGAACTGTGCTGCGCTGCATTCCGAGCGGTGCAAAAATGCGTTCGGCGATCACGTCCGCGTAGGGCTTTCCGCTCACCGTCTCGGCAAGATAGCCAGCCAGCCAATAGCCGGGATTCGAATACGAATAAATCCTGCCGGGCGGCGCGAACAGGAAATCCGCCTTCCAAGCGTGGATGCCATTGCCGAGCGCGGCGTCGTCGTGCGATCCGAACATCGGTGCTTCATCGTGAAGGCCGGATGTATGGCTGAGCAACTGATTGGCAGTGAGTTGGCCGATGGTTGGATCGAGGCCGGAGATATACCGGCTCACCGGCGCGTTCAGATCGAGTTTTCCTTCGAGCGCCAAGCCTACCACCGCCGACGCGGTGAACATCTTGGTAGTCGAGCCCAAGCGGAAAAGCATATCGGGCGTCAATGGAGCGCCGGTATCCACGCTGGCAAGGCCGTATCCATGGGAGAAAACTACCTGATCGCCCAGCACTACTGCCACGGCCGCGCCGGGAGTCTTGCTCGCCTGCAACTCCTCCAGCGCTACACGTTGGACGAGCGCGGGATCGAGTTGGCGGACTTCGGCCGCTGCCGCGAATGTCAGGACTGCAAATATGACAACCGCGCCGGTTACACGGTACACAGCTTCACCGCTTCTTCGAGCGATTGCATGGGATCGCGCGTGGGCACAAATTCGTGCGCCATGTACCCTTGATAATTCAAATCCGCAATTGCCTTCGCCACGGTGCGCCAGTTCAGCTCCTGCGTGTCATCCAGTTCGTGACGGCCGGGCACGCCGCCGGTGTGGAAATGACCGATGTATTGAATGTTTTCGCGAACGGTGCGGATGATATCGCCCTCCATGATCTGCATGTGATAGATGTCGTACAGCAGCTTCATGCGCGGGGAGTTGATCCGCTTCATCACATCCACGCCCCAAGCGGTGTGATCGCACTGGTAATCCTTGTGATCCACTTTGCTGTTCAGCAGCTCCAGGCACAGCGTGACGCCCTTATCCTCGGCCATGGGCGTTACTTGCCGCAGCCCGATCGCGCAGTTTTCTTTGGCTTCTTCGTCAGCCATTCCGCGCCGGTTGCCGGACATCACAATCACGTTCGGCGCCTTGGCCGCCGCGGCCAGTTCGATATTCGACCGAGTTTCGCGGATCAGCTTCTCATGATTCTCTTTGCGGTTGAAACCTACCGGAATCGACACGGTGCCCGGCGTCATGGACGGCACCAGCCCGTACTTCTGCACGGTCGGCCAGTCCTGATGATTGAGCAGGTCGACGCCCTTCAGTCCCATGCGCGCAGCGTTCTTACACAGGTCATCCAAACTCATCTTGTCGTAACACCAGCGGCACACGGACTGCTTGATCCGGCCTTCGGTCTGGGCACTGGCTTGGTTCAACAGCCCGGCGAGCGGCGTGGCTGCGGATGCCTTGAGCATTGAGCGTCGGTTCATGCTGGGTATCATATCGGAGTGCGTGGCTGGCCCACAAGGGAACTTTTGGATGCCATTGTTCGTCTTCCCTTCAAATACCGGTTTGAAAGGAATCAAAATGAAGAACCTTGCTCTGCTATTGATAATCGCGGCCGGCGTCTCCGCCGCCGACATTTCCGGGAAGTGGAACTTCACTCTGGTCAGCTTCGGCGAGGAGATCGGCCACTCCAATCTGGAACTCAAGCTCGATGGAAACAAGGTTTCGGGCACCCTGAGTGAATTGAAGATCGAAGGAACCCTCCAAGGCGACACCCTGAAGCTCACCGCAACGCGGCCGGATGGCGAGAAGTTTGGTGAGCTGGAGGGCCATCTCTCCGGAGCCGAGCTCATTGGAACGGCCAAGCGCGGTGACGACGATTTTGAGTGGACCGCGCGCCGCACAGTGGTCGTGAACGCTACTCCACAAACCCGCGATTTCACGCCTACGCAGTTCCACAGGTTCTTTTCCGGAACTATTCTGCCCGCGCTGCACATCAACCCAGGCGATACCGTTCGCACCTTTACCGTGGACGCGGGAGGGCGCGACTCTACCAACAAACGGCGCTCTAACGGTGGCAATCCCGAGACCGGGCCGTTCTATGTGGAGGGCGCCATGCCCGGCGATACGCTGGTGGTGAAATTCAACCGCATCCGTCTGAATCGCGACTCGGCGGAAAGCGGAGATCGCATTGTAGGCAGCGCCCTGAATTCCGGTTATATCGAAGAGGCCAAGTACGACGACAAATTCAGCAGCGAATGGAAGCTGGATCGCGAAAACGGGGTCGCGATGCTCGCCAAGCCTTCCGAGCACCTCAAGAATTTCCGCGTCAAATTGCAGCCCATGCTGGGATGCGTCGCGGTTGCGCCACCCGATAAACAGACTTTTCAAGCGGGCTGGCTGGGAGGTTGGGGCGGCAACATGGACTACAACGGAATCCGCGAAGGCGTTACCGTTTACCTCAGCGTGAACCAACCCGGCGCATGGCTATTTGTGGGCGACGGCCATGCCACGCAAGGCGATGGGGAGCTGACCGGCGATGCGCTGGAAACATCCATGGATGTGGAGTTCACGATAAACGTGATTTCAGGGGAAGGCTTGGGCGGCGGGCCTCGCGCTGAAAACGACGAGTACATTATGGCAATGGGAATCGCGGGATCGCTTCCCGATGCTCTTCGCCAAGCCACCACCAGCTTGGCTCGATGGCTGGAGCATGATTATCACCTTAAGCCCAACGAAACCGCGATGGTCCTGGGATCATCGGTGCGCTATGAAGTGGCTGAGATTGTGGATCCGCAAGTGAACGTGGTGGCGAAAGTGAGCAAGGCTGTACTCGCGACGCTCAAATAGCCCGCTGCTCACGGTGATACAGTGGTCGCCATGTGGCGAATATTTTTGTTGCTCCTGAGCGTCACGGCCCTGCACGGGCAGACGGACCAGTTGAACCAGCAGGTTAACCTGCAGGTCAACCAGCAGGTCAACCAGCGCGTGGAAACGCTACTCACCAAACTGACCCTGGAACAAAAGATCGATCTGCTCGGCGGCGTGGATGGCTTTTTCGTCCGCGATCTTCCAAGCATCGGCTTGCCTCGCCTGAAAACTTCCGACGGTCCTTTAGGAACGCGCAATGATGGGCCGGCAACGGCGATGGCGGGAGGCATCGCGCTGGCTGCAACCTGGAATGTTGCGCTGGCGAAGCAGGTGGGCTCAGAAATCGGACGCGATGCGCGCGCCCGCGGCGTTCACTTCATGCTCGGGCCTGGCGTCAATATCTACCTCGCGCCGATGAACGGGCGCAATTTTGAATACTTCGGCGAAGATCCGTTTCTCACCTCGCGGCTCGCGGTGGCTTATATCCAAGGCATGCAGGAACAAGGTGTCAGTGCCACCGTCAAGCACTTCATGGGGAACAACTCCGAGTTCGACCGGCACAATACCGACTCCATCATCGATGAGCGGACCATGCGCGAAATTTATTTACCCGCATTCGAAGCGGCAGTTAAGGAAGCGCACGTCGGATCGGTGATGGACTCCTACAACCTGACCAACGGCGAGCACCTTAGCCAGAACGCGCATCTGAATGTCGACATCGCGAAGAAGGAATGGGGCTTTGACGGAATCATGATGTCGGACTGGGTTTCCACCTACGATGGCGTAGCCGCGGCGAACGGGGGTTTGGATCTGGAGATGCCCGGCGGCGCGAATATGAATCGCAAAACGCTGCTCGCGGCCATCGAGACCGGAAAAGTCACCGTCGCCACTATCGACGACAAGGTACGGCGCATCCTGAGAACTGCTGTTCGATTCGGCTGGCTGGACCGCGATCAGACTGATCGGAGCGTGCCGATGCTCAACGGTCCTGGCAAACAGACCGCGCTGCAGGCTGCTCGGGAAGGCATGGTGCTGCTCAAGAATGACCGCGGCCTGCTTCCGTTGAGCAAGTCCAAAATCAAATCCATTGCCGTAATTGGACCGGATGCGTATCCGGCTGTGCCGGCGGCTGGCGGAAGCGCGCAAGTGCGTCCCTTCACCGCGGTCAGCTTCCTCGAAGGTCTCAGCAACGCGTTGGGCTCCGATGCCAAGGTCTATTACAATCGCGGCATAGCCACCTGGAGCCAATTGGCGAATTCAACTCCGTTTCTGACGTCAGCCGCGAACGGAAAACCCGGCGTAACGGTGGAGACCTTCGACAATCAAGAACTTTCCGGTTCGCCGGTGTCTACTCGCGTGGCGCGGCACATGACCCAGCGGCCGCGGTTTTCATTCGCGGATTTGGCCAACATTGATTTTAGCGAGCTCGGCGAATCGGAAAATAAAACCCCCCAGGGCTCATCCACACGCTGGTCCGGCTACTACAGCGCGCCGGCAGCCGGAAAATTTGAGGTTTTCACCGCGGTTCCTGGCGAGGGAGGCGGGCACCGCTTGCTGATCGATGGCCGTCTGGTGCTGGACAACTGGAGCGTCCGCAAGGCGCTAATCGATCATAAAACGATCGAGCTGAGCGGAGGTCCGCATCAGGTGGTGTTTGAACAGTTCCAACCAGCCAGGCCAGATCTTTTCTCGGGCGGCGTCCAGGTGGGTATCGCTCCCGAGGCCAGCTTAGTGGATCCGGCCGCGAAAGCGCTCGCAGCTCAAGCCGACGTGGTGGTGCTTGCGGTGGGCTTCGATCCAGAGAGCGAAAGCGAGGGTGGTGACCGCACCTTCAGCCTGCCCGTTGGCCAAGAAGAATTGATTCAAGAAATCGCCGCGGCGAATAAGAACACCATTGCCGTGGTTACATCCGGCGGAGCAATAGACACAAACGCGTGGCTGGATCATGTTCCCGCAATGCTCGAGGCTTGGTATCCGGGACAAGAAGGCGGCACCGCGCTCGCCGAGATTCTTTTCGGTCAAGTGGATCCTTCCGGACGCCTGCCGATTTCGTTCGACCGTCGATGGGAAGATAATCCATCAAGTTCGAGCTACTACCCGGAGCCGGGAACCAAACGTGTCGTATACAAGAACGGAGTGTTCGTGGGTTACCGCGGCTACGATCACAATGGAACCAAGCCGCTGTTCCCGTTCGGATACGGCCTTTCGTACACCTCATTCAAGTACAGCCGGCTGGATATTCATCCTGCAAAAGAAGACGCGTCCGGAAACTTGTACGAGGTTTCCTTTGACGTGACCAACACCGGCAGCCGCGCCGGCAGCGATGTGTGCCAGCTCTATGTTGGCGAACAGCACTCCAAGGTGCCCAGGCCACCCAAGGAACTGAAGGGTTTCTCGAAGGTCAATTTAGCCGCGGGCGAAACCCGGACGGTTCGGGTAAGACTAGATCGCAGATCGTTCAGTTACTACGATTCCAATGCCAAGGATTGGAGGGCGGATGCCGGAGAGTTTGCGGTGCTGGTAGGAAGGTCGAGCGCCGACATCCAACTGGAAGGCAAGATCACGCTGCCGAAAACTCTCACTACCCTGGCGGTTGCCGGGAACTGAGCAGTGGGGCAGGTTAGGGGCGCGGGTCTTCGCTCTTGCGGCTGAGATCCTCGGCCAGGATAATGGCGTCCGCCAGATCTTTCATCGGACGGCGCAGGCGGCGGCTCTCATTGCGAAGGCGCAGGTACGCTTCTTCTTCACTGAGGCCGTACCTCTGCTGAAGAATGCCCTTGGCGCGTTCCACCACCTTGCGCGTCTCAAGCTGACGCTTCATTTCCTGCGTCTCTTCCAGAAGCCGGGCGTTCGCTTCCGTCAGCAGAGATTTCGAAATCACTCCACCCATCTGCTCTCCGACGAAAGTCAGCAGCGCGATTTCGTCAGACGTGTGGCGATGCGCCTGCCGGTGATGAACGTTGATGACGCCGATTACGTCACCGCCGCTCACCAGGGGAACGGAGAGAAAAGCCTCGTAGGTATCTTCTATTAACGCGGGAAAACGTTTGAACCGCGCGTCAGCCGCGGCCTTGGAAGAAAGCGCCACGACGGATTTGTGTTCAGCCACCCATCCGGTAACCCCTTCGCCCATCTTCATGCGCAGATTTCCGAGGGCTGCGGCGTGAGGCACCTGAGAAGCCCGCAACACTACTTCGTCGCTATCGGCGTCCAGCAGGTAGACAAGGCAAGCATCGCACTCCGTCACCTGCGCGGTGAGTCCGACAATCTCACCCAGCATTTCATCGAGAGACAACTCGGAGCTGACGATGCTGCTGATCCGGTGGAGAAGCGCGACGTGGGAACTTGGCGGCTCCATAACGCGTACTGTGGCCATATCTCAGGTTAGCTGGCGGGCAACGGATGGTCCAATCAAAAATTCCTATCGCGCTCAATGATACTCATGTTTTACCTGCCATGAATTCACTGAAAATACTGATAAATAACGGTCTTAGTGTACGTGGACCTGATCCTGAAGATTGTGGACAATGAACAGTACGCACCCCCCTTTTGTGGTGGCGGAAGCGTGATCCTGATTCGGGCTTCCAGCCGAATAATCGCCGGCGGTCATGGTGTGGTCTTCGAAAATCAAGTCGCCCTCTACCACGTAGCAATGCTCCAGGGCCGCATGATGATGGGAGGGAAAACGTGCGCCGGGCGCCATCCGGACCAGCGACGCAAGTTCGCCGCGAGTGGGATCTTCATAAAGCCTGGCCATGGACACGCCCTCGAATTGAGTCGGCTGCCAGTCCCTATGAGCGCCGCGGACCAAAGCCACTACGCCACGGGGAAGCACAGCTTCCGTGAGAACGCGCTGGCGTAGGCTAGCGGGGGGAGCGGAAGCGGGAATCGTCCCCGCTAGCTGGACTGCCAGCTCGCCCGACTCACGCACGTCGGCTTCGCAGGTTGGGCACGAACTCAGGTGCCGCTGGAAGGCGCTCGAATCGGCTTCATCCAGAAGCCCAAGAGCATAGAGCGATGCGCGATCCCCATTATCGCAGTGCTGCATTCGGCTCACCTCTCGTTATCATATAGTGTTTTTCAACAACTCGCGAAGCCTAATCACCGCAAGCCGGATTCGCGTTTTCACCGTGCCCAACGGCTCACCCAACCGGTCGGCGATCTCCGAATGGGTCATTCCCCCATAAAAAGCCAACTCCAGAGCTTCACGCTGCTCAGTCGGGACCGCCTCCAAAGCACGCTTCATCTCGCGGCTGCTCTGACTGGCGATGGCCAGAGTCTCCGGGCTGGCTTCGGACGATCTCATGTCGTGCAGTTCCTGAACCTGAACGGTAGTCCGGCTCCGCGCGGCGCGGAAACGCCGCCGGTCCATCGCGCGACTCCGCGCCAGAATGACGATCCATGCCGCCGCCGATCCACGCTGCTCATCAAATCGACCCGCGGCGTCCCAAACTTGCTTGTAAACGTCCAAAACCACTTCCGAGGCATCGGCTTCATCCTGAAGAATCCTAAGTGCGATGGTGTAAGCAAGCTGACTGGATTCGTCATACAGCGCCGCCAGAGCGGACTCATCCCGCGACGCGCAGCGCCGAACGTAATTGCCCCAAGCCGCCTCACGAGGAGCTGCACTCGCCGGTTCACCCATTGAAGATTATTGAACGAGTCTATCACGCGTAACGGGTCTCTCACGCTCAACACTACGCGGCTCCCGGGTTTGTTGGATCTATCTTTTTTGAGGAAATTAGCGTGGCCAGAGATTTTCTTCTGGAATCGGAATCCGAATCGGCCCCTCGAACCGTACCAGCTATGTCAGATGACAAATTATTCGACCCAGGAGAAGAATATGAACGAAAAACTTCGCAGATTGCCACGCCTTGGCTCTGCGCTGCTATTGCTTGGCGCAAGCGCCTTCGCCGCCAGCCATCGCAATGGTCCGATGCTACTCGAGGACCAAACCGCCAATCTCAACGACTTCTATTTGTTCCGGAGTTACGAGAACGGGCGCAGCGACCGCGTCGTCATGAGCATGAGCGCGCAGGGCTTCCAGAATCCGGACAACGGTCCCAGCTATTACAAGTTTGCCGACACCGTCACGTACCGGTTCAACATCAACAATCAACGCGGTCTGGACGGAAATCCAGACATCACTGTAGATTTCACCTTCAGCACGTTGTTGCGGCCGAACCCCACCTTTGTCTCTTATTTCGGGACTATCAAGAGCATTGACGA
>Ga0187871_10001047_pt1 | contig 24761 bp, 20 predicted proteins | sample June2016WEW_16_1_FD_132988 | JGI IMG/M metagenome (GOLD analysis project Ga0187871, IMG submission 132988) | Peatland microbial communities from SPRUCE experiment site at the Marcell Experimental Forest, Minnesota, USA - June2016WEW_16_10 | ecosystem: Environmental > Terrestrial > Soil >...
CTGCGGTGATAGCAGTCGCGCACAACCTGCTACAGTTCGTGTTCCTGGTGTTGTCCACAGGCCAGCCGTACAAGGAAAGAACGGCGACGCCGTTGGCGGCGCCGCAGCGGGAGCGCATGATCCACCACCACATCCGTCGCCTGGGAAAGCTGGGCATGGCGGTAGGGCAACGCGCACCAGCGCCGCCCCGCCCACGGCGGCGCACCACCACAGCGAAAGGAGCCGCCACCGTTGTTGCAAGCACCTCACCCTAAAAGGGGTCGGCGCGGGGAGAATTTTCGGAAGAAGAAGCCAGACCCCGCCGCATTTCCCCAATCTTCCCCCACTACGCCCAGCCCCGTGACCCGCCAGGCGCCCCCAAATGACGAGCAATGGTCCTCCGACGGCCATTCAGCCGGCCTGTGATCCCTTCACTTCCACGCCCGCCCAATCCTCCATCACCTTGATGGTGGCGCAAATATCTTCCTCGCCGTGCCCTTTGGCGATAGCGGCCTGGAACATCTGGTGGGTGAGTGCGGTCAGCGGAACCGGCACTTTCAACTCGTTGGCCGAGTCCAACATCAGCCCGATATCCTTATGCATCCACTTCACCGAAAAGGCCGGTGCGAAAGCCCGCCGCAGCACCAGCGGTGCTTTGGCCGAAACCAGTCCCGACTTGGCCGCGCTGTTGTCAAGGATGTCCAGCATCAGGGCGGGGTCCACGCCGGCCTTGGCGGCCAGCACCATGCCTTCATTGAAGCCTTGCAGAAGATTCGACAGGATCAGGTTTTGGGAAAGCTTGGCATGCAGGCCCATACCCGGCCCACCGCAATAATAGAAGCGCTTGCCCATCACTTCGAGGATCGGGCGGATGCGCTCGAAAACCTCTCGGCCGCCGCCGATCATGAACGTGAGGGTGCCGCCCTCCGCGCCCGCCTTGGAGCCGGTGCATGGAGCATCCAGGAAATCCACGCCCTTTGCCGCCAGCGCCTTGCCGATCTCGCGGCTGGTGGTCGGAGCGATGGTGCTGGCATCGGCCACCACCGTGCCGGGGCGCGCGCCTTCGATGATGCCGCCCTTACCCAGGATCGTCTCGCCCGACATGGCCGTATCGCCCACGATCAGAAAAATCACGTCCGCATTTTCGGCGACGTCCTTCGGCGTGGCGCAAAAGCGGCCTTTCTCCGCCGCCGCCAATTCGCGCGCTTTGGTCCCGCTGTGCGTCCAGACCGCCACCTCATGACCCGCCCGCAGAAGGTTCCGGGCCATCGGATAGCCCATGATTCCAAGTCCTAAAAATCCTAGTTTAGCCATCACTGAATTGTAAGCCGAGTGCGGCATGTGCGACAATTTTCGTTCCATGAAACCTGCCGTCTTAGTGACCAAACGGATATTCCCCCAGGCGATCGCCTATTTGAAAGAGCACGCGGAATTGGACTACGCCGAATCGGACGACGGCATGACCGCCGCCGAACTGGCCGCGCGCATTCGCGGCAAGCAGGCCGTAGTGAGCCAGCTTATGGATAAGTTCACGCCCGAAGTCCTGGCCACCCTGGAGGGTATCAAGGTAATCGCCAACGTGGCCGTGGGCTACGACAATATCGACGTGCCGGCTGCCACCCGCCACGGCATCCTGGTGACGCATACCCCCGACGTGCTCACCGATACGACCGCCGATTTCGCCTTCACGCTGCTGGCGGCGGCCGCGCGGCGCGTCGTCGAGGGCCACCATTTCGTGCATTCCGGCCAGTGGACCAAATGGCGCGTCGACCTGCTCGTGGGACAGGATATCCATCACCGCACGCTGGGGATCTTCGGCATGGGCCGCATCGGGCAGGCGGTGGCCCGCCGGGCCAAGGGATTCTCGATGCGCGTCGTTTATCACGATCTCCGGCGCGCGCCCGGGGCGGTCGAGAAGGAGTTGGGCCTGGAACTCGTAAGCGCCGAACAGTTACTGCGCGAGGCGGATTTCGTGAGCCTGCATGTGCCGCTGATGCCGGAGACGCGCCACATGATCGGCGCGCGCGAACTGCGCATGATGAAGCCCACCGCCATCCTGGTGAACACCTCGCGCGGGCCTGTGGTGGACGAACCCGCTCTGGCGGAGGCGCTGGAGCAGCGCGTGATCGCCGGCGCCGGCATCGACGTGTACGAGCACGAACCGCGGGTGCACCCGACGCTATTGAAACTGGAGAATGTCGTGCTGGCGCCGCACATCGCCAGCGCCTCGGTGGATACCCGCATCAAAATGTCGATGATGGCGGCGGAGAATGCCGTGGCCGCGATTGAGGGGCGGCGTCCGCCGAACCTGCTGAATCCGGAACTCTGGGAGAAGACGCGCGGCTGAACGCCGAACTCATCGATGGCGTGGTCTACGCGCCCTCGCCAGTCAGTCTCGATCATGATGGCGCCTATATCGCACAAACGCTCCCCCGCGGACGGCTGAGCCGCGACCGTTAGGGAGCGTCCCAGCGCTCGTCTCCGATTAGAAGTCTTGAGCCTCAAACACCGCAAGGCACGCAAACAAAACCGATGGAGTAAACTCGGATTAGGAGTAACGCCGTCATGCTCTCTCCTGTGGTGAGACCGCCGGGACTGGTAACGGGCGAGCGATTGACCGTGGAAGAATTCCTGCGCCGCTGGGAAGACCTTCCGGACCTGAAGAACGCCGAACTCATCGATGGAGTGGTCTACGTGCCCTCGCCAGTCAGCCTCGATCATGGAACCTTCGACTTTTTAATCCACTGGTGGCTGGCGCACTATGCGCATGCAACCCCCGGATGCAAGGGGGGCAGCAACAGCACGTGGCTGATGATGGGGAGCGCGCCGCAGCCCGATGCATACCTGCGCGTCCTGCCCTCGCACGGAGGTCAATCCGGAAACGCCGGATCGTTGGGCGCCGGGGCTCCCGAATTGGCGGTCGAAATCTGCGTGACTTCGAGCGAGGTCGACTTTGGACCCAAACTGGCTCTCTACCAACGGGCCGGCGTACTGGAATATATCACGGTGGAACAGTTTGGACCGCGTATGATCTGGCGGGTGCTCGAGAATGGCGCCTATATCGCGCAAACGCTCCCCGCGGACGGCATCGTCCGGTCGCGGTTCTTTCCGGGATTGTGGCTCGACCTGGCCGCCTTTTGGGCCGACGATGGCGCGAAGATGCTGGCCGCGCTAAACGCCGGCCTCGCTTCGGAAGATCACCGGAAGTTCGTGGAGCGCCTGTCGGCGCCGCAGACCGGACAGCGTTTCTTTCCGCAAGGCACGCCAACAAAACCGATGGAGTAAACTCGGATTAGGAGTAACGCCGTCATGCTCTCTCCTGTGGTGAGACCGCCGGGACTGGTAACGGGCGAGCGATTGACCGTGGAGGAATTCCTGCGCCGTTGGGAAGACCTTCCGGACCTGAAGAACGCCGAACTCATCGCCGGAGTGGTCTACGTGCCCTCACCTGTCAGCCGCGAACACAGTCACCTCGATGCACGGATCGTTCTGTGGCTGGCATACTACGCGCAGGCGACGCCGGGCTGCGAAAGTGGCAGCAATAGCACTTGGCTGATGGCGGGCAGCGCGCCACAGCCGGATGCCGACCTATGTATTTTGCCCTCGCACGGCGGACAATCCGGGAACTTAGGTTCATTGGCCACGGGCGCGCCCGAATTGGCCGTCGAGATCTGCGTGACGTCCGCGGAACTTGACCTCGGACCCAAACTGGCTCTCTACCAACGGGCCGGCGTGCGGGAATATATCGCCGTTGAGGCATTTGGACCGCGCTTGATCTGGCGGGTGCTGAAGGAGGGAGCCTATACCCCTCTGGCGCCCCAGGCGGACGGCATTCTCCGGTCGCAATTCTTTCCGGGATTGTGGCTGGACGCAGCCGCGTTTTGGGCGAACGATGGCGCGAAGATGCTGGCCGCGCTAAACGCCGGCCTCGCTTCGGAAGATCACCGGAAGTTCGTTGAGCGTCTGGCCGCGCACTGACGCGCCGCGCTATTTCTTCTTACCCTGCGCCGCCACGGCTTCCATAGCCGCTTTCACCTTTTCCGGATCGCCCAGATAGTAATTACGGATCGGCTTCAAATCGTCGCCGAGTTCGTAAACCAGTGGCATCCCGGTGGGGATGTTCAGCGCGACAATATCTGCCTCGGAAACATCGTCGAGATACTTCACCAGCGCGCGCAGGCTGTTGCCGTGGGCGGCGATCAGCACGCGCCGCCCATCGCGCACGGCGGGTGCGATGGTGGAGTGCCAGTAGGGCAAGAAGCGGTTCACCGTGTCTTTCAGGCACTCGGTCAGCGGCAGTTCCTGCGCGGTCAGGTGCTTATAGCGCGGGTCGTGGCCGGGATAGCGTTCGTCGCCGGGCGTCAAGGCGGGCGGCGGGATATCGTAACTGCGGCGCCAGATCTTCACCTGGTCCTCGCCGAATTTGGCCGCCGTCTCCGATTTGTTGAGGCCCTGCAGCGCGCCGTAGTGGCGCTCGTTCAAGCGCCACGAACGGTGCACCGGGATCCACATCAGGTCGAGTTGATCGAGCGTCATCCATAGCGTGCGGATGGCGCGCTTGAGTACCGAAGTGTAGGCGACGTCGAACGCCAAGCCTTCGGCCTTCAGGGTCGCGCCGGCTTCGTGGGCTTCCTGGCGGCCCTTAGCGGAAAGATCCACATCCGTCCAGCCGGTGAAGCGATTCTCTTTATTCCAATCGCTTTCACCGTGACGGAGCAATACGAGTTTGTGCATACGCGAGGCTCCTAGCGGCGAAACGCCTTCCGCCCGGCGAATTTCGCGGAGCTGCCCAGTTGCTCTTCAATCCGCAGCAACTGGTTGTACTTGGCGATGCGGTCGGTGCGGCTGGCCGATCCGGTTTTGATCTGGCCGGCGTTGGTCGCCACTACCAGGTCCGCGATGAAAGGATCCTCGGTTTCGCCGGAACGATGCGAAACCACCGCGGTGTAGTTGGCCACCGACGCCATGTGCATGCATTCCAGCGTTTCGGTAACCGTGCCGATCTGGTTGAGCTTGATCAATATCGAGTTCGCGATGCCGCGCTCAATGCCCCGCGCAAAAATCTCCGGATTGGTCACGAAGATATCGTCGGCGACAAGCTGGATCTTACCGCCCAGGGTATCGGTGAGCGCTACCCAGCCGTCCCAATCTTCTTCCGACATGCCGTCTTCAAGCGAGATAATCGCGGGATACTGCCGCACCCAATCGGCCCAGAATTCCACCATCTGCTCGGAAGTGCGTTCGCTCTTGTCGGACTTCTTGAAAACGTACTTCCCATCCTGATAGAACTCGCTCGATGCCGGATCCAGGCAGATGCCAATCTGCTCGCCCGGTTTGTATCCGGCTTGGGTGATGCCTTCAAGCAGAACTTCGAGCGCCTCCACGTTGGATTTCAAATTGGGCGCGAAGCCGCCTTCATCGCCCACCGCGGTGGAATAGCCGCGCTTCTTCAGCACTTTTTTCAGGGTGTGAAACACTTCCACGCCCATGCGGATCGCCTCGGAAAACTTCTCCGCGCCAAAAGGCGCGATCATGAACTCCTGCACGTCGACGGAATTGTCCGCGTGGGCTCCGCCGTTCAGTACATTCATCATCGGCACCGGCAGCAGGCGTGCGCCCGCACCGCCCAGATAACGATATAACGGCGTATGCGAAGAGGCAGCCGCGGCGCGCGCGGCGGCCATCGAAACGGCCAGAATGGCATTCGCGCCCAGGCGGCCTTTGTTCGGCGTGCCATCCAGTTCGATCATGAGGCGATCGATCCCGGCCTGCAGCGTCGCGTCCTTGCCATGCAGATGCTCGGCGATCTCCCCATTCACGTGGCTGACGGCGCTTTGCGTACCCTTTCCCAAATAACGCGACTTGTCGCCGTCCCGCAGTTCCACGGCTTCGTGTTCTCCGGTGGAGGCGCCGGAGGGCACAGCCGCCCTACCCATGCTGCCATTAGCAAGGTAAACATCCGCTTCCACGGTGGGATTGCCCCGCGAATCGAGGATTTCCCGGCCTGTTACTCGAACGATGGTTGTCATAAGCTTTTGAAATTATAAAGTAGCAGATGGCGGACGATTTCCGTGGTCTGGAGCCGCCGGCCGGAATGGGAGTACATTGAGGAAATGCCCCACGCCGCATGGATCGCGCGCGCGATCCCGATAACTGCCGTTTCGCTTGCCGGAGGGCTCTTTGCCGCACGCCCCGTGGATGCCCCGCGCGTCACGTATTCGAAAGACGTCGCGCCGGTACTGCGGAAGCATTGCCAGGCATGCCATCGCCCCGGAGAAGCGGGGCCTTTTTCCCTGCTTACGTACCAGCTGGCGCGTCCCTGGGCCAAGGCCATGAAGGAAGCTGTCCTGCTGAAGAAGATGCCGCCCTGGTACGCCGATCCGAAGTACGGAAAGTTTTCAAACGACCGCTCGCTATCGCCAACGGACGTCGACACGCTGGTGGCGTGGGCGGACGGCGGCGCGCCCGAAGGCGATGCGCGCGATCTGCCGCCGCAGCCGGCCTATGCGGAAGGCTGGTCCATCCCCAAGCCGGACGTGATTTACCAGTTTCCGCGGGCGTTTCAAATCCCCGCCACCGGAACCATTGAATATCAAAAAGTGATCGTGCCTTCCGGTTTCACGGAAGACAAATGGGTGCAGTTCGCCGAGGCCCGGCCGGACGATCGCGCGCACGTGCACCATATGATCCTGTATGTGCGCGAGCCCAACTCGCACTGGCTGCGCGGTGAGCCGGCCGGCGAATTCTTCGTGGCGCCGAAAGTGACGGACGACAGCACCGATACCAGTGCTTTGCCCAGCGATTTCCTGGTGGGGTATGCGCCCGGACAACCGCCGGAAATCCTGCCAGCGGGCCAGGGCAAGCTGGTCAAAGCCGGCTCCGATTTCGTGATGGAAATACATTACACGACCAACGGCAAGGCCAGCGCAGACCGCAGTAAGTTCGGCCTGGTATTCGCTAGGGAAAAGCCGCGGACGCGCGTGCTCACTCTTTCCGCCACGAATGGAAAATTCAAGATTCCGCCGGGCGACCCGAACTATCGCGTGGACGCGGAATTCGAGGTGCACGCCGATGTGAAGCTGGCTGGACTGCATCCGCACATGCACGGGCGCGGCAAGGACTTCGCATACCGCATCGTATATCCGGCGGGAACTACCGAGACCATTCTCAGCGTGCCGCGTTATAACTGGCACTGGCAGCTCTGGTACACGCTGGCGGAGCCCATCGCTCTGCCGAAAGGCACGCGCATCGAATGCACCGCGCACTTCGACAACTCGCCGAACAATCCGGACAACGCGGACCCCACCAAGACAGTAACCTGGGGCGACCAGAGCTGGGACGAAATGATGGTGGGATTCTTCAACCTGGAGTTCCCGGCAGACATGCCGGTAAGAGAAATCTTAGGGCCAAAGGTGGCTACCAATTGACGGCGCGCTTTGCGATCCTGATTCTGGCGGTGCTGGCCGCCGTCCCGGGCAGCGCCCAGACCCCGGCGCCTGCGCGCAAGAAGCTACTGGCCATTGGCGAGGAAAAAGGCTACCGGCACGAAGCCGTTTCGCACGCCCTCGCCACCATCGAACGATTGGGACGTGAGAACGGGCTTTGGGACACCACCATCCGCACCGACACCGAGGCGCTGACCAAGAAGAAACTGGAATACAACGCGCCCAACCTGGACAGTTTCGATGCGGTGCTTTTCTACACGGGGGGCACCCTCGAAATGGACGACCGGCAAAAGGCGGATTTTCTGTCCTTCATTCACGACGATGGCAAAGGCTTCATCGGCGTACACAGCGCCACCATCACCTTCACGCAATGGCCGGAATACGGCGAGATGATCGGCGGCTATTTCGACGAGCACCCCTGGGGCACCTTCAACGCACCCATCGTGGTGGAGGACCCGTCTTTTCCCGGGATGGCGCAATGGCCCGCGGCCTTCACGCTGCGCGATGAAATCTATCAGATGCGCAATTACTCGCGCGACAAGCTGCGCGTGCTGCTGCGCCTGGATGCCGGCAAGCTGGATCTGGCTAACCCGCGGGTCCACCGCACCGATCGCGATTTCGCGGTAGCGTGGGCCAAAATGTACGGCAAAGGCCGGGTGTTCTATTCCACGCTGGGACACCCTGTCGAGAACTGGGACCGCCCGGATTTGCAGAAGATGTATGTCGAAGCGATTAAATGGGCGCTGAAGCTAGAAGACGCCGACGTGACGCCGCGGCCTTTGGAGCGGCAGCCATGACCCGCCGGACGTTTGCCTGTATGGCCGCCGGGGCGGCATTGCCTCTGCGATTGCGCGCGGCGGCCAGGCTGAATATCGGGATCGGAACTTACAGCTACCACGGGCTTTCGATGGAGGCGATGATCGTCCAGTTGCAAGACCTGGGGATCGAGGAAGTCGAGATGTCGCGCGGCGAGTTCATGCTGTTGTCGCATCCCGGCGAGGAGCGTTTCCGTAACGCGCGCATGCTGTTCGATAAAGCGCGGATTCGCTGTGTATCGTATTATGCGGCGACTATTCACGACGAGCGGGAGCTGGACATGGCCATCCGCTTTGCAAAACTGCTGGGGGCCGTCAACATCACCGGCGACGCTACCGGCGCGCCGCTGTTGAAGCGCATCGACGAACAGTGTACGGCGGCCGGACTGACCTTCGGCATCCACAATCACTTTTTCAAAACGAAATTCGCCTACGAGAGCCCGGAAGATGTGCTGCGCGCACTTGCCGGATTGTCGAAGACGGTGGGTGCAACGGCCGACGTCGGCCAGTTCGCCTCCTGCGGATACGATCCGGTGGACGCGGTGCGGAAGCTGGGGCCGTATCTGAAGCTGGTGCATCTGAAAGATATTGCCGCGGCCCACGCGGAGGACAATGTGCTAATCGGTCAGGGCATCGCCAGGATCCCGGAAGTCATCAATGAGCTGCACAAACTCAACTTCCGCGGACTGGTGGCCATCGAGTACGAGAAAGAAGGGCCCGTGGAGGAGGACTTGAAGACGGAGGTGGCCTTTGCCCGGAAGCTGGCGTGAAGTGAGGCAGGCATGGGGCAGGCTGGCGGCCATTTCCACTCTGGCGCTGGCGTACGGCGCGCAGGAGCATCCCATCCTGCCCATCGGCTCCCCTGCCCCGGATTTCGCTCTGCCCGGCGTCGACGGCCAGGTCCACCGGCTCGCCGATTATGCGGATAGCCCGATCCTGGCGATCGTCTTCACTTGCAATCACTGCCCCATCGCCCAACTTTACGAGCAGCGCATCCAGCGCCTGTACGACGACTATCGGGCCAAAGGAGTGGCCGTTGTCGCCATCCAACCGAACGCGCCGGAGGCCCTGCGGATCGACGAACTGGATTCCTCCGACCTCAGCGATACCCTCGCGGAAATGAAGATTCGCGCGGCGTACAAGCATTTGACCTATCCGTATCTTTACGACGGCGAAACGCAGGCGGTGGCGCGCGCCTACGGTCCGCAGGCCACGCCGCACGTATTTGTCTTCGACCGCGAGCGGCGGTTGCGTTATGAAGGCCGCGTGGACAACAGCTATCGCGTGGAAATGGTGAAGACGCAAGACGCGCGGAATGCCATTGACGCGCTGCTGGCCGGCAAGCCGGTGGAGGTCACCCACACCGGCGTTTTCGGGTGCTCGACCAAGTGGAAAGAAAAAGAATCCGAGAGGCTGGCGGCGCTCCGCAAGCTGGAGGAAACACCGGTGACGCTCGAACTGGCTTCAGGCGGCGATCTGGAAAAGCTGCGCGCCAACCCCGCCAGGAAACTCACGCTGGTCAGCTTCTGGAACACGCAGTGCGGGCCGTGCAACGAGCAATTCGCCGGCATTCAGGATACCTTCAGGATGTACGGCGTGCGTGGACTCCAACTCGTCACCGTGGCAGTAGACCCACAGGATATGCGCGCCACCGTCCAGCAGGCGCTCGCCAAACAGCACGCCACCAGCCGCAACCTTTTATTGGCCTCCGGCGACACCGCGCCGCCGGCGCGCGCCTTCGATCCCGAGTGGCATTCCACCGTGCCCTATACCGTCTTGATCGCGCCGGATGGAAGGATCGTCTACCGAAAGTCCGGCGCCCTGGATTTACTGGAACTGCGGCGCACCATCCTGGCCAACATCGAGTGGGAGTATGAGGGCTTCAGCCGGTATTGGACGCGGTAAGTCAGTTAGGCTTGCGATAAAATCCGCCGCCCACGCTGCGCATGAATTTGCCCCATAGTGCCTGTCCCAGCTCGTGCCAGTCGTCCATGTCTACCGGCACCACCTGGACATGTAGACCGGCCATCTCATCGGTAGTATCGGGACCCCACACGACGCGCTTTGCCGGATGATTCGGATTGCTCGGATTGGCGTCGGAATTATCGTAGGTAAATTCCATTTGTAAATCCGTATCCGCCGGCAGTTTCACCGGCGTGACATAGCGATATTGTTCCTGCCAGTCGAAGTTCCAGTCGCGAATCCAGATCAGCCATTGCTTGCGGCCATCCGGCAGGATGGCCCAACCTTTCATCTCTTTGCAGATGTAGTGTGCGTGCGGAATAATGCCCACAGCCTCGATGTCCACGGGCGTGGTGAAGTGGTCGCGCACCTTGTACGCGCGTTCGCCCGCCGGAATATCGATCTGGTGCGATCCCAGCGCGATGTCCGCCACCCACTTGGTGGGCGGCTTATCGGTAAAGTAGAGCCCCAGCGTGGATTGGTCCGTTTCCGGCTTGCCGGTCGGATGATAGTGGATTTGCATCACCAGGTCCGAGTCTTTGCGCATGACGAGTTGGAGCCCATCCGGCATACGGGCCGGCTGCGTTCCGGGCGTCCACCCGCCGAGGGCGCCGCTGGGCAGGAACCCGGGTGTGCCGAAGCAAGAATACCGTTCGCCGAACTGGCGCCCGATGTGGCCGGAATCCAACAGGAAAAGCGCGTGATGCACCACGCTGCGCGCTTCTGGGCGGAACTCCATTCCGCGCACGTATTTGTCCGCGGTGAGGTGCAGCGGGATATCGAAGCACATGTATTGATCCGGTCCGTCGGCGGCGATCGCGAACGGCTTGGGCATGCGGATGGTCATGTCGGGCGTGCCCAGTTGCCAACCTTCGGGAAAATGCGGGGCGGGCGGAAGTTGCTTGAGATCGCCGGCGGGCGCGCCGGCCTCGGCCCAGCGGCGCAGGGTGGCGATGTCGGCGTCGCGGAGGCGGCGTTCGCCCTGAAAGTGGCCGTATCCGGGCTCAGGCGCCCACGGCGGCATGTAGCGGCTGGCCGTCACGGTGGCGATTAGTTTCGCGCGCTTGGCGGTTTCCGGATAGGTGATCAGCGGAAACGGAGCGACTTCTCCGGGATGGTGGCAGACGGCGCAGTGCCGGTATAGGATGGGCGCCACGTCGCGGGCGAAGGTCGGCGTTCCGGCCGGCGGCGGGGGCGTGGATTTGACCGCGGAGACGAACGCCAGCGCCAGAGCAGGCCATACAGGGAGCCGAGACATCGCTATTGTCATGATAGAACTCCGCGCACCGGGCCACGTGTTGCATTGAAGAATGGCGATCGGTTAGCCTTTGAGGCAGAGGATGACAGTGTCCCCCAAACTGGTGCCGCTCGACGATAACGAGATCAAGATGCTGGTGGTGGCCATCCGGCAGGTGCAGCATACCTTTACCATTGCCGAGTCGCAGAGCGCGGCGGCCGGCGAGCCGGTGGCGGGCGATTACGAAGATCTGAAAGAAGCGTACGCAAGGCTGCACGACAAGTTATCGGCCTTGGCCGGCGGCCCGGGCTCCGGCAAACCGCACGTTGTGAAGTAGTCTTCAGTCGCCGAGCCTCAGTTGGATATTTTGCGGCATAAAGCGCAGGTACTCCTGTAACACGCGGCGGCGTTCCGCATCCTGGCCGGCTTGTTTGTAGAACTGGGCCAACTCCAGGTAAGCATCCGGCTGTGACGGGTCGAGCGCGATGCTGCGCTCCAGTTGACGGATGGCTTCCTGCGTTTTGCCTGCGCGTTCGAGCGCCGTACCCAGGCAGTAAACAAAGCGCGCATTCGAGGGCTCCTGCTGCGCCGCATGCGCGAAGAGGCGGACGGCCCAGTCGGTCTGGCCATCCGCCAGCAATACCGATCCCAAATCGGCTTCGACTACGGGATCCTGCCGTTCTTCCTGCGGCAATCGGGAAAGGATCCCATATGCCTGCCGCAAGTCGGACGCGGCGTGCTCCTGTTCGGCCAGGTCGAAATAGGCCAGTCCGAGGTCGCGGCCGACCAGCGCGGGATCCGGCTCCCGCCATGCTTTCGGCTCGGGACTGGCGCCGGGCGCTTCGGGCTGTCGCCCACGCGGCACGCGTGGGATGCTGTGATCCGTGATCGCGGCATGCGCCACATTACCCGGCCGGAGGCGCGGCATGTGACAACTCACACACTCGGCCGCCGCCGCGTGTCTGCCCGCCGTGAACAGGCCGGCGTGGCACGAGAGGCACACCTGTTTCACGGCTTGGGCCCGGTTCGGCTCGCCGGCGTGCGGATCGTGACAAGTGCCGCACCAGAGGCGGCCACCGCTCTGCCGTGCGCACTGGCTTTGCGCCAGCAGTTCGCTCTGGCTCACGGCCCGCAGCGGTTCGGGGACGCCCGGCGTGAGGTAAGTCACAAAGACGCTTTCGGTGGCTTTGCCCGCCTGGAAATCCCACCAATCGCGGCCGGGGTTCAGCACCCTATCGCTTCCCTCCAGATGGCATTGCTCGCACACGCTGTCGCGCAGGGCGGGGGCCAGCCTGGCCGGATTCATAATGGTGCCCGCCACCGGATTCTTGAGGTGCGCGGCCGCAGGGCCATGACACCTTTCGCAGGAAATGGCCGTAAAGGGCGGGTCTTCGAACTGATTCGCGGCGCCCGCGACGAGATTCACGGAACCGGTGTGGCAGAAGAGGCAGCCGCTTGAGATGGCGTGCGTGAAATCGGGGCTGCGCTCCGTTTCATAGCCCGGCGTGAGGTCCCACCTTTTGGTTTGCGTGTAGTAGGAAGCCGGAGATTGAAACAGATACCGGCCTACCCGGACCATGAAGCTGTACCCAACGACGCCCGCCCCTACGGAATAGGCAACCGGGTATTTCGCGGTCACGCCGTCGCGTTCGAGTTGATGCTCCAGTACGGCGCCACGCCGCCGGATGGTGATGGTGCTGCCCGAGAGTTTGTGCACGATGCGGCCTTCGGCAAGGTCCGTTTGGAGGCCCACCGATCTGCCCATCGGGGACCGCTCGAAGGCCGCCACCTCTGAGGCATGGCACGGCAGACAAGGCTGCCCAGCGCGCGCCGTCCCCAGACAAGCGAGCAGCAGCGCGGGAGCCACTGCCGGAAGACCGCGCCGGATATTTTTGGCCGGATGCATTAGAGCACACCTCTCCTCTGCTAGCGCGAGACGCGCAATCCCCGGACAAACAAATTACCGCGCCTGAATGCCCCAATCCGGCACGGCTACGAAACTGAACCATCAAGCAGGCGAAACCGGCAAGGAACAAGTTACTCCCGCGTGGGCAGGGCTGCGGACGCGGCTTCACGTAGACTTCGCGGTCGACAAGTCCCGCGGGCTTGGGTTATAACAATCCTGTGCATAAGCAATCCGTAAGAACGATCGCCATGCTGGTCACCGCCGCCGCGCTACTCTACGCTCAACCTTCGCGGCGTCCGGCCGCCGCGCCTTATCAGGCGCCCGATATGCACGAGATTCTGGGGCCGGCGCCGGCCGATCTGGGCCCGTTGTTGGAAAGATATTCGAGCGACCTGTGGAGCCTGAAACGGTTCTACGATGTGCCGTTGTCATCCACCACCGAGCGCGTCATGCGCCAGTTCTATGAGTCGTGGCGATCAGCCCTGCAACGAGTCCAATTCGATGGCCTGCCACAGGAGGGGCGTATCGACTACATCCTCTTCCGCAACAAACTGGACCACGAAATCCGGCAGATGGATCTGCAGCGCAAGCGCGCGGAACAGATCGTGGAGCTGACCCCTTTCGCGCCCGTGATCGTCGAACTGAAGGAGGCCCGCCAGCGCGTCGAACCTTTGGACCCTTCCGCGGCCTCCGCCAGTTTGGAGCAGATCTCAAAACAGATGGAAGATCTCTCGAAGCGGATCAACGAGCCGGCTAAAGGATCCGAGCTCAATGTTCCGAAAACGGTTGCTTTCCGGGCGGCGCGCGCGGTGGACCGGCTGCGCGACACGCTGAAGGCCTGGTTCGAGTTTTATGACGGCTACGACCCCTTGTTCAATTGGTGGGTCACCGAGCCGTACCGGAAGACTTCGGCCGCGATGGAGAAATACGCGATTCTAATTCGCGAAAAGCTGGCCGGGATCAAGCAAAACGACCGCGACATCATCGTGGGCGACGCGGTGGGGCGCGACATGCTGGTGAGCGAACTGGCCTACGAGATGATTCCGTACACACCCGAGGAGATCGTCGAGATTGCCAACCGCGAATTCGCCTGGTGCGACGCCGAAATGCTGCGCGCCGCGCGCGACATGGGCTACGGCGACGATTGGAAGAAGGCGCTGGAGCATGTGAAATCCGATTACGTAGCCCCCGGGCAGCAGCCGATTTTCATACAGGGGCTGGTGCTTGAAGCCATTGGCTTCGTCGAGTCGCACAAGCTGGTAACGGTGCCCCCGTTGGCGGCCCAGACGTGGCGCATGGATATGATGTCGCCCGAGCGGCAGCGCGTCAATCCTTTCTTCACGGGCGGCGAAATGCTGAGTGTTTCTTATCCGGTCGAGAGCATGACCGAGGAGCAGAAGCTCATGAGCATGCGCGGCAACAATAAGCACTTCTCGCGCGCCACCGCTTTTCATGAGGTCATTCCCGGCCACTTTCTGCAGGAATTCATGAGCCGCCGCTACCGCTCCTATCGCGACATATTCGAAACGCCGTTTTCAGTGGAGGGCTGGGCCCTGCACTGGGAAATGCTGTTGTGGGACAAGGGCTTCACGGCCACGCCGGAGGATCGCATCGGGGCGCTGTTCTGGCGCATGCATCGGTGTGCGCGCATCATTTTTTCGCTGAGCTTCCACCTGGGCAAGATGACCGCCCAGGAGTGCGTGGACTTCCTGGTGAACCGGGTCGGATTCGAGCGCGAGAACGCCGCCGGAGAAGTGCGCCGTTCGTTCGAGTCCGACTATTATGGACCCCTATATCAGGTGGCCTATATGCTGGGCGCTCTGCAGTTTCGCGCGCTGCATCGGGAATTAGTGGATTCCGGAAAGATGCCGGAACGCGAATTCCACGATGCCATTCTCAAGATGAACGCCATTCCGGTGGAGATGGTGCGGGCCAGTTTAACGACGCAGCCGCTGGACGCGGGTTTTCGATCGCGGTGGAAGTTTTACCCTCACCCGGCTCAGTAATAACGCGGGACTTCCGGATCGATTTCCAGGCTCCAGCGGTCGATCCCGCCGGCCATGCTGACGCAATCCCGCAGCCCCTGGCGGCGCAGCCATTCGACGACTTGCAGGCTGCGCATGCCATGATGACAAAAGACGACTAATTGTCCGGCGCCGGCGCGCAACGACTCCAGCGATTGCGGCACGCCGCGCATGGGGATCAGCTCCGCCCCCGGAATATGCGACTGCTGGTGCTCGAACGCTTCGCGGACATCCACCAGGCGAATGGTTTCGCCGGCGTCAAGGCGTTTCTTCACTTCCACGGGCTCGATCTCAATTGGCGGCACGCGGCCCTCCGTAAACACACGTATCGCGTTCGGCGCCGCGGCGCAAGCGCCGTCCGGTTGTGCCGAATCGGCCCTGGTGTGACCGTCCGGCCCGCTCGAAACTTGAAACCGCGGCAGCCCCGATGGCCGTCACACAGGCTTGCTATAATTGTCGGGTATCAACCAAGTAGCGCCGCGTATCTTAATTACAAACATGAAGTGTGTCATTACTTCCGCTCTTATCCTATCGATGGCTGTCGCCGGCTTCGGGCAGACTTTCGCCACCGGTCAATCCGCCAGGCTGGTGATCGGGCAGCCGGAATTCGATGCCGAGATGGACACGGCCAGCCAGACCATCGTGGGCGCCGCCAGTGGACTGGCGTACGCCAACGGCACATTGTTCGTGGTGGATGCCAACCTGGTGGGCGCCGCGCCCATTAATAACCGGGTGCTGATCTACCAGAATATCGGCGCGCAACTCCCGGCGCCGAATGCCGCGTTCGAATACAACACGCTGTGTCCGGTGTGCGTTGGGCAAGCCACCAATGTTTTGGGCCAGTCCAGTTGGACGACCACCTTGCCGGCGCCTTGCATCACGCCGCCTTCCACCGTGACGCCGACCATCACCCCGACTACCCCCACCTGCCTCACCACGTCGCCGCAAACGCCGATCGCCACCGGCATGAACCAGCCGACCGCCGTGGCTTCCGACGGGACGCACCTGGTTGTGGCAGACACGCTCAATAACCGGGTCCTGATCTGGAACACCATCCCCACCGCGATGAATCAGCCGCCCGACGTGGTACTAGGGCAGAGCAGTTTCACCACTCGTGCGTTCCCCGGCGATACGCCGACGTCGACCTCGTTGCGCGGGCCGCAAGGCGTCTGGATCCAGAACGGCGAATTGTTCATCGCCGACACCATGAACGACCGGGTGCTGATTTACAACTCCATCCCGACGGCCAACGGCGCCGCCGCGGACATCGTGCTGGGTCAGCCCAACATGACCACCTGGGTGCAAGTCAATATCGCCGACCAGAACACCAACGCGGCCGCCAACAACATGCTGACGCCTGTGTCGGTCACTTCCGACGGCACTCGTCTGTTCGTCACCGACCTGGGTTACAACCGTATCCTGATCTGGAATGCGCTCCCGACGACAAATCAGCAGCCCGCGGACGTCGAAATCGGACAGCCGGATATGACCCAGGGCTACCCGGATAACGCCTTCACGACCGTAAACATTACGGGTACCACGACCGGCGTCACGACGAAGGAAGTGGCCGCGCTCTGCACCGTTTCGAACGGAGTGGACGTCAATAACAACCCGACCTATCCCGACCTTTGCGCATCGACGCTCAGTTTTCCGAGATTCGCACTTTCCGACGGCACCAGCCTGTATATCGCCGATGGCGGTAACGATCGCGTGTTGATTTACAGCACGATTCCCACCTCAAACGGCGTCGCCGCCGATATCGTGCTGGGACAAACCGACTTCGTGACCGACGCGCCCACCGATGGCGCCGATACCATGAACGCGCCGCTGGCGCTGGCCTGGGATCCCGACAACTTGAACCTGTACGTGGCGGACACCTACAATCAGCGCATCCTGGTTTACACCAAGTCGGAGCAGGATCTGCCGTACAATGCCGTCTTGAACGCCGCCAGCCTGATCATCTTCGCCGAAGATTACGTGACCATTGGCGGTACGGTCAAGTCGGGCGATAAGGTGACCCTCACGCTCGGCAATAACTCTACGACCGCGACCGAGACCTACACCTATGCCATCCAGAGCGGCGACAATTTCTCCGCCATCGTGGACGGGTTAGTCGCGCTGATTAACGCCGGCAAGGGCGATCCCAACGCGATTGCCACGGCGGATGTGCAAGCCGATGAAGTGGTTCTGACGGCTCGGGTGGCGGGCGCCGCGGGCAATAACGTAACGGTGGCTACCAGCATATCGAGCGGCGCGGAAATCACGGCAGTGGCGCAGAAAGCCAATCTCTCGGGCGGCGGGAGCGCGGCATCGGTGGCGCCGGGAACGCTGGTGTCGTTCCTGGGGACCAATCTCAGCGACCAAACCGCGTCCGCCCCGGCGGACGCCAAAGTGTTACCTACTTCTTTGGGCGGAGTACAGGTTTACTTCAACGGCGTGCAATCGCCGCTGATTTACGTTTCACCCACCCAGATCAACGCCCAGATCCCGTTCAACTTCGGGTTCAGCAATACCGGTACGGCGAACGCCTGGGTGCGCATTCAGCGTAACGACGGCAGCATTGTGGCGACCAACACCGTGGCTATCTCGCTCGTTCCGGCCAATCCCGGAATTTTTGCGAACGCCGGACCGGAGCCGCGCGCGGCGGTGGCCTACCATTCATCCAGCTACGCGACCGGCGTCATCTCGGTAGATGGGACGATTAAGGCCGGCGATATCGCCTCGATTTGCATCGGTTCGAGTACCGCGATGACCGTTCCTACTACCGTGGCAGTGCCGACGGGCTGCTCGCCAGGGCGGTTGTACAACTACGTCGTGCAGGGCAGCGACGGCCTCGCGACCATACAACAAGCGCTTATCGACCTGCTGAACACCGACCCGCAGATCAGCGCCACCGCTTCGAGCGAGTTCACACGCATTCTGCTGCAGGCAAGGGAACCCGGCACTGTGGGCAACGGCATTCCATTTCAGGTCGCCATCAGTACGGGAGCCCATGTGCTGCTGACGGCCATCGGTCCACCACCTCCATCGCCCGCGGTCGGGGCCATGCTATGCTGCGCCAACACCGCCGGCGCGCTGCTTACCAAAAGCAATCCCGCGATTGCCGGCGAGACTTTCATCGTCTATGCCACCGGTTTGGGGCTGCCTTCCCTGACCCCGCTTATCGGCATGAATTTACTGACCGGCCAACCCTACGACGGCCCCCTCGGCAACGCTCCCCAGAGCTTCGTATCCTCGCAGGTGAACAGCACCACCGCGAATGTTTTGCGCGCCGAACTGGCCCCGGGGATGATCGGGATCTACCAGGTCTATCTACAGTTGGCCGCATCCGTAACAACGGATCCCAATGCGCAGTTATACATCGCGCAGAACGATTTTCTGAGCAACATCGTCACCATCCCGATCTTCTCGACGCCGGTGCTCTCCTCGATCGCATGCAGTCCGACCACGTTGACCTCCAATTCCACGCTTACGTGTAGTGTGGCGCTGACCGTGGGCGTGCCTACGGGGGAGACCACCGTCACGCTGTCATCCAACAGTTCGCTCCTTCCGGTGCCGGCCAGCGTGACGATACCGGCGGGCTTTACTTCAACGTCGTTTACCGCGACGTCGGGAAGTATTCCGTCGAGTCAAACGGCAACCATCACGGCTACGCTGGGCACGCTGACATCGACCATCGCGATTACCCTGAATCCGTAGGAGCGGGACTTAAAAGTCGCGCCGGCACGCTAAGCGTGCGCCACGGGCTGGGGTTACGGGCCGATCCGGCGCGTGAACACCTGGAGGGGGCCCCAGTAATACGGGAGGCGGCGGCGCGGCGCGGAATGCATCAACTCGAGCTTGGCCGCGCGTAGGGCGCGGGCGGGCGACTGGCCCGCGGCAATCTGCCGGTAGAGAACCCGCATGAGATCGGCCGAGACGTCTGAACTCTCGTCCCATTGGGTGGCAATCACGTTCTGGGCGCCGGCCTGCAAGAAGGCCCAGGCAAAGCCCATCAGTCCTTCGCCGGAGTAGGCTTTGGCGCCCGCGCTCTGGCACGCGGAAAGGGTGACCAACTCGGCGTGCAGCGGCAGGCCGGCGACATCGCGCGCGTACAATTTATAGTTCTCGCCTTCCCGCGAGAGAATGATGGCCGAGTTCATGGGGCTTTCCACATTGGCGGTAGAGTGGGTGGCAAAGTGGATATATTCGAAACTCATTGGCGAAGCCTTGGCATATTCGCCGGGAACCGCCCGCGCGCCGGTCAGTACCACGCGGTTGCCGGGTTGGAAGGGCTCTTCGACCGCGGCGATCTCCTGTGCGATGTTCTGTAAGGGTGCGAATTCCTGCCCATGCAATATGGGATCGCCGATCAGCAGAAGCTTCGGCACGACGTCTTTCCGTCGGCCGCCGCCGGCCTGCAGCGCCCGCAGCGAAGGGGCCATGGAGATGGCTACGTCTTCAATCCAGTAATGCGGATTGGGCCCGGGTACGACGACGGTACCGAAGGCGAGTTGGTGCAGCGCGCCATCCGGCACGATGACGACGTTCGATCCGGACGGAATCAGCTTGTACACCGGATCGAGCACCGCTTTGTACAAAGCGGATGAAGCCGCATCATTGCGCGCCAATGGGTCGCCAGCCTGAGATACGAGGCTGTTGTGCTTCTCGACCAGCCCGGCGATCGCCTTTGCCGGGGGCAGCTCGAGGCGGGAAATCCGGCCGGAAGCGATGACCCACACGAATGAGCGGCGGGGGGCCAGCCAATACGATAGCAGCACCGTATGGGACTTCTGTGCAGCGGCGACCAGTGCGGAGGGCCGGAAGGTCGAGGTAACCGCACCCCGAATTCCCAGCCGTTGATTGAGAACCCGGGCGCGCGACGACTCGGCCACTTCGAGCGCTTTTCCGTTCTCTCCCTGCCCAATCAGAAAATCGACGTAATCCTGAAAGAAACCGATCAGAGCCGCGGGCGCCAGAAACGTCGTTTTCCATTCGTCACTGCCCAGGTTGTTCCACTCGCGATCGATGGTGTCGATGGCTTTGCGGTAATGGACCTCGGCCAACTTCGGCCTGCCGGTCTCCCGATAGATGTCAGCCAGTCCGCCGTAGGCTTGCCAGAGGGTATCCGGCGCGTGCGCCAGCGGTGCCTGCTGAATCACCTCCTCATAACCGTCCTCGGCCCGCTTATAATCGCGCGCCTTAAATTCGATGGCCGCGGCGATGTTTTCGGAATATGCCAGCGACCATTCGTCTCCGAGGCTTCGCTTAATCACCAGGGATCGATCGTCGAAGGAGCGGGCGGCCGCAAGGTCGCCCCTGGTGAGCGATATTTCCGCCAGGTTAGTGAGCGCGATCGCCAGCCAAGCCTGGTTGCCGGCATCCCGGGCCAGCGCGGCGGCGCGCTGTTGATAGCTGGCGGCCCGATCCAGGTCGCCCCGTTGCAGGTAGATGGCCCCCAGGGCTCCGAGCCATCTGTGCTGGGAGTCTTTCATACCCAACTGCCCGGTGAGCGTTTCGGCGAAAGTAAAAGCATTTTTGGCGCGGTCCATATCGCCGAGCATGTAATAGCACCAGCCCAGATTCCCGGAGGCGATCGCCAGCATGGATTTGGCGCTGCACGGGCGGGCGATTTTCATGGCCTCATCCAGAAAGGGCACGGCTTCGTCGAAGCGCGCGAAGCGGGCCCGGTTGAAACCGAGGTCCAATTGCGCCCAGGAGAGCAGGAGGCAATTATGGCTTTGCTCCGCGGCGGCAAGGGCCGTGCGAGTGTACCGATCGGACTCCGCGAGGGGCATGACCAACTCGCCCAACCGCAACTGGATGTTGGTGACGAGGTCCGCGTCGCCGGAAGCCAGCGCGGCCTGGAGAGCCTCGCGCATCAGCGCCGTGCCCTTCTCCCTTTGTTGCACGTTCAGGGCAGTCCGGGCGAGATCCATGGTGCGGCGGGCTTGCAGGCTGGCGCCGGACGGCCTCCCGGCGGTCTGTAAAAGCGCGGTCGCTTCTTTCCGGTCACCCAAGGCGATCAGGTCTTCGGCGCACATCAGCCGGAACTTCCAACCCCAGTCGCCCGCGGAACCCTGCAGCCCTTCGCGCGCGATGGCAAGCGATGCTTTGAAGTCCCCGGCGTGCTGCGCGGACTCGGCTTTCCGGAACTCGGCGGCATGATCACGGTCGCCGATGCAGCCGGAAAGCCAAATCACCTGCGCGATGAGTGTGAGGAGGCTTAGCCGCCGCCCCCGCCCTGGCCATCCACCTGGCCGCCGCCCGAGCCTCCGCTGCCGGTTTGCGGGCTGCCCAATGCCAGGCGCAACATATAAACCTGATGGATCGGGTGCCATTCCTCGCTCGGCAGGAGTGTCCATTCGCCGAAGTAGATCCTACCAAAATTCTTCACGTAAAGTAAGCGCGTAGGAGTGCCGGTAATGGCGGCACGCACCGCGGCGTCGACGGTAGAGTCCGGATCGTCGCCGCGCAAGTAGGCTTCGCATTGGTCCGCGGAATAGTGGAAAGGCGCGGGGAGGAAATCCTTCACGGGGATGCCTTTCACCACGAGATTTTCGATGCCGCACCCCAGCGGCAAGACCCGCACCCGGGTGGCGTGCGGTTTGCCGTTATCGAACCACTGGCGACGGTACATGCTGACCAGGCCCAGGGTGATGCGGTCGGCAGTCAGGATACCGCCCTCTACACTCAGCTTGTGCAGCGTGCTGCGAACCTCGGTGCGGAAGAAGCCGTCGGCATCTTCGGTGGCGGCGATCACTTCGGATGTGCATCCGCCGTGCGATATCAGGCCGGCTATCTCAAACGGGTCTTGTTGCGCCGTGAAGTGCCCCGGCTTTTTGTCCGGCACGCCGCAACGTGCGTGGCCGTCAATTTTGTAAGGGCCGGGCTCCCAAATGTCGGCCTCGAAGCCGACGGCCTGGCCGTGATAATTGAACTCCTTCATCGACATCCGCCCATCTCCTTATTTCAACGTGAAGTACGAAATCTCGACCATGAAACAATCGCGCTACCCGGACCGCCGCGGACCAGCAGGGTATGTACCCCGGCGGGCAGACGGCCCAGCGGAACTTCCAGATAATGGAAATCTTCATCGCCGGCCGGTGCAGGCAAACTGCCGGAAGACTCGCGCCGTCCGGCTGTATCGAGAATTTCGTAGGAGTAAGGCTGACTGCCCGGGCCTGGAGAGGGGAAACGTACGGCATACCAGGTTTCGCCGGGCGGAACAGCGTGCACGTCGCCGGCCCCATGGGTGGGCGCGGGCGCAAAGACGGGCTGTGTGAATCGCGGCACCCTGGCCGAGGGCGTACCGGTGGTCAGGATGTATCCCAGCCCGGCCACCAGGGCGATGTTTGCGGTAAAGGAAAACACCGTAACCGGATGCAGCCGAAGCCTTTCCCAATTCTTCCAGCGGGCGGCTTTGGGCCATGCCGGCTGCAGCGGGTGCTGCGCCGTTTCCCGGCAGACCGCCCGGACATTGGCCGCAAACGTCAGCTCAAACCGGACTTCGTCCGCACACGCCCGACAATCGAAGAAATGGGCCTCAAACGCCTCCTGTTCGGCAGGTGAAAGCTCATGCGCCACGTAGTGTTCGGCGGCCTGAGAGCGGACGGCTTCTTCGTGTTCGATTCTATGCTCCAAATAGATTGTGAAATGAAAAGCCTAAGCGTTACAAAATCATCATAATCGCTTTTTGCGGCGGCGATGGCCGCGGGGTTCATTTGCTCCCTAGTTTTGCCTCGTTTGCCTGTTTTTTCAGCCTGCGGCCAAGACTCCGATGGCGATGGATCTCACTTTCGTTTCAGCAGTTTCCGCGCGGGAAAGGAGCACCATGGGCACGCGCGCACCCAAAACGATGCCACCCGATTCCGCCTTGGCGAAATATACAATCGCGCGATAGAGGATGTTGGCCGCCTCGATATTCGGCGCGAGAAAGATATCCGTATTCTCCACGACGGGGCTGGAAATGCCCTTGCGCTCGGCCGCGAACTTGCTTAAGGCGGCATCGAGCGCGATGGGGCCCTCGATGAAGCAGCCTGCGAGCTGGCCGCGGCGATGCATGCCAGCGAGCGCGGCGGCGTCCACGGTGGCCGGCATTTCGGGATTCACGAGTTCCAAGGCGCAAAGCGCCGCGATGTTCGGTTTTTCAATCCCGATGCAGGCGGCCACCGCGATCGCATTGCGGCAGAGTTCCGCCTTCTGCGCCAGCGTAGGGGCGATATTGATGGCGGCATCCGTGAGCAGCATCAGGCGATCGAAGCCCGGGACGTGAAAGACAATTACCTGGCTCAGAAGCCGCCCGGTACGCAGGCCCGCATCTTTGTCGAGAACCGCCCGAATCAGGCTGGCCGTGGCGACTTTGCCCTTCATGAGCAGGCTCGCGCGGCCCTCGCGGACCAGCGCCATGGCTTGCCGGACGGCCGCCGCCGGGTCGGGTTCGTTGACGATCTGGCCATCGGCCAGGTCGAGGCCGCCCGCCCGCGCCAGTTCCCGGATATCGTTTCCCTTTCCAACCAGGATGCCCTCCGCGAGGCCCAATTCGCGGGCGCGCTTAAGCGCCTCGATGACATCGGGATCGTGGGCGGCGGCTACCGCGATGGAAACCGGACCGCGGGCGCGCGCGGCGTCCAGGAGGTCGTTGAAGCTACGAAACATAGGAGTCGAGCGGGGCTCGCGATGGCATTCTAACATGTGGCTCTGAGGCTGGTACTCATGGTTCGTCCTGTTTCAAGATGGGTTTGCTTCGCTCGTGGGGGAAGGAAAGCATAAATGGCCGCAGATGAACGCAGAAGAACGCGGATAAGACAGGAGCCGGGTTCAGCGGGGCTTGGACCGGTCGCGCGGGGGGAGAACGTAGTTGGGGGCGCTCCATTCGTTTACGCCGACTCCGTTTTCGGACATGCGGCCCTGAGGCTGGTACTCATGGTTCGTTCCGATTCAAGATGGGTTTGCTTCGCTCGTGGGGGAGGGATAGCATAAGTGGCCGCAGATGAACGCCGATGAACGCGGATAAGGCAGGGGACGGGTTCAGCGGGGCTTGTGGGGCTTGAGGGGTTTGGACCGGTCGCGCGGGGGGAAAACGTAGTTGGGGTCGCTCCATTCATCTACGCCGACTCCGTTTTCGGATTTGAAGAGGACGATGTCGATACCGGTAACCGGATTGGCCCAGGTGACTTGACGGCGGATGATTTCTTCTTTGGGCGGCGATGTTTCGTCGGCCGGTTGCGCGGGTTCGGCCGGGGGTTGCGGCGCGGCTTTGGCGCGGGCGGCCTTGATGCGCTCCAACTCTTTGTAGGCTTTGAAGTAAGAGCGCTCCAGACGGGTTCGAATCTGGGTCATCCGGTTTTGAATGATGGACCGGTGGTCGGCGTCTTTCGCTTCGGCGTAGCAATCGGTTTCGAATTCTTCGGC
>Ga0187871_10001048_pt1 | contig 24741 bp, 12 predicted proteins | sample June2016WEW_16_1_FD_132988 | JGI IMG/M metagenome (GOLD analysis project Ga0187871, IMG submission 132988) | Peatland microbial communities from SPRUCE experiment site at the Marcell Experimental Forest, Minnesota, USA - June2016WEW_16_10 | ecosystem: Environmental > Terrestrial > Soil >...
AAGACAAAGGAGCCGGCCGCTAGCGAGTGGGTCAGCAAGTTCATTGGAAAGGTCGAGATCGAACGGCTACGCGAGACCCACTTCGATGGCTCCCGCGCTGGGCGAAACTTCACGCTGGACCGGCAGATTGAACCGCTGGTGATGGAGTCCGAAATCTCCGGTCTCGCGGACCTCCACGCCTATCTGAAGTTCGAGAACTATGTGACACGCTTCTCATTCCCTCGGTTCGATATGCCGATTGTCGCCAGTGGCTTCGACCTCCGCGATACACCCGAGGACAAGCTCCCCTACGATCCCAAGAACATAGGAGCAGCTAAGCCCCAAGTGCGCCCAGCTGAACTAAAACAAGAGCCCAATGTCTCCACACCGCCGCAGCGAAAATCTCCACAAACAGCGACGGAGATCCCGCAGCAGGAGACGGACCTTGAGATGAACGTGAACGCCCAACAAAGCCTCAATCTTCGGGGGTAGTAACTGCCATGCTGACCATTTCAAAGCCACTCTCCGCGGGCCAGGCGCAGACCTACCACCAGATGGAGTTCACCGCGAAGGAGCAGAACTATTGGTCTCAGCGCGGAGTCACAGCAGGGGAGTGGCAAGGCCGCCTCGCCGAGCAATTCGGCCTTGCCGAAACGGTCTCTGCCGAAGACTTCGCGAAACTCAGCCAGGGCCAGCATCCACAAACCGGGAAGCAACTTGTGCGGCATCGAGCGTCCTATGAATATCAGGATGCCGACGGCAAGAGGATCAAGACGATGGAGCATCGAGCCGGGTGGGATGCGACCTTTTCCGCCCCCAAGTCTGTCTCGCTCACTGCCCTTGTTGGCGGAGATGAGCGTGTCCGCGAAGCGCACCGAGAGAGCGTTCGCGTTGCCCTCGACCAACTGGAACACTATACGCAAGCCCGCATCGGCGGCGATCATCCGGCCGAGACTACTGGGAAATTCATCGCCGCCAAGTTCGAGCACGATACAGCCCGCCCGGTCGATGGCTATGTCGCGCCACAGCTTCATACACACGTTGTTATCTTCAACATGACCGAGCGGGCCGATGGAGAAACCCGTGCCCTACAGGAACGAGGGCTCTTTCAGTCGCAGCAATTTGCCACGGCGATCTATCAATCCGAGCTAACTTATCGGGTACGCCAACTCGGTTATGAAATCACGACAGGGCGGAGCGGAGCCCCCGAGATTAAGGGCTATACGCAGCAATACCTCGACGCATCCAGTCCCCGCAGCCAACAAATTCGCGAGTACCTCGAACGCACGCGCCGCTCGGGAAAGGAGGCTGCCGAGATCGCCGCGCACGCGACGCGCGACCGCAAAGAGATTCATTCGCCCCGAGAAGTCATGGCCGCCCACCGGAAGCTGGCGGCAGACTTTGGGCACCAAGCCGAGGCCGTTGTTCGGGCCGCACATGAACGGTGTCAACACCAGGAGAAACCCGTTAACTCATTTGAGCGTGTTAGAGAATCTCTCACCTTTTCCCGCGACAAGAACTTCGAGCGCGAGGCGGTTGTGGACGAACGTGCGCTCATCCGCGATGGCCTTCGCCGGGGCATGGGCGAGATCACCCATGCCCAAGTGCGCGCTAATCTTGACGCCCGCGTGGCTTCCGGAGAATTTCAAATCGTCGAGCGGTCTCAGGGCATTCCGGGCCGCCAGTTCACCACCGCGAGAACCATCGAAGCAGAACATGAGATTCTGCGGCGGATGCGTGAGGGACAAAACCACGTCGAGCCGGTTCTTTCGCGTTCGCAGGCCATCGCCGTTGCCGATCATCACCAACATCTCAACCGGACACAAAAAAGCGTGGTCGAGGATGTACTCAGTTCGTCGGACCACATCCAAGGAATCCAAGGGTTCGCGGGCTCGGGCAAAACAACGACGCTCGCGGCCATCCGTGGCGCCGCTGAAGGGCAGGGTTATCAGGTCGAGGGTTTTGCGCCGACCTCCCGCGCCGCGCGCCAACTTAATGAGGCAGGCATCGAGGCCGGAACCCTACAAGGCTTCCTCGTCCGCACCGCGAATCACGACCTACGAGAGCAAAAGCACTTCTACCTTGTGGATGAATCGAGCCTCGCCAGCACCAATCAGATGCGCGAGTTTCTTTCCCGGCTTGGTCCCAATGACCGTGTGCTTCTGATCGGCGATACCCGCCAGCATCAGGGCGTCGAAGCGGGCCGCCCCTTCGAGCAACTGCAGGAAGCCGGAATGCGTACGGCCAGACTCGATGAGATCGTGCGCCAAAAGGATCCCGCTCTGAAATCTGTCGTCGAACTCCTGGCGACGAGCCAAGTCTCCGCTGCGCTCGACGCACTCCAGCAGCAGGGCCGGGTGAAGGAAATTCCCAATACAGAAGAGCGCGTCCGCACCATCGCAAAGAGTTACGTCGAATCGCCCGAGAACACTCTGATCGTCTCACCGGACAATGCTTCCCGCCGCGAGCTGAACCTCGCTGTTCGCCAGGAGTTGAAGGCCAATGGAAGCCTTGCGCCGCAAGATCATACTTTTCGTGTCCTGGTTCAGCGTCAGGACATGACGGGAGCCGAACGATCATGGGCAAGCCAGTACGAGATCAACGACGTGGTTCGCTACACTCGGGGCAGCAAAACCATCGGAATCGAGGCTGCCGCCTATGCATCGGTCGTCGCGATCAACCCAGCCGCAAACCTGCTCACGGTCGAGAAAGCGAACCACGAACTTGCGACCTACGATCCCCGCCGCCTCACCGGCGTTAGCGTCTACCAAGAGATCGAACGCGAGCTTTCCGTAGGCGACCGCATCCAGTTCACTGCCCCCGACAAATCACTCGGCGTTGCAAATCGCGACATGGCTGCGATCGAGGCGATCCACCCCGATGGTCGCCTGTCCGTCTGCCTCGACAACAACCGCCAGATCGAATTCAACCCCAACGAGCATCGTCATCTCGACCACGGCTATGCCGTCACCAGTTATAGCGCCCAAGGGCTCACCGCCGAACGCGTTCTCGTTCACGCCGATACCAGTGTCCACCCGGACCTGCTCAACTCCCGCTTCGGCTACGTCTCCATCTCTCGCGCTAGCCACGAGGCCACGCTCTTCACTGACGACTTGGCAAAACTCGGACCCCAATTGGGAGCCGAGGTCTCGAAGACATCCGCTCTGGAAATCAATCAAGCTTCATCAATCGCCCAGGGAATTGGGCTAGGGATCCGATAGTGCCAACCATTTTAAGAAGGAGGAATCGCCATGACGAAGATGACGACCATTCCCGATAATTACAACAACATCCGTGCCGGAATCGTCGAACTGCTTAAAGCCGCTCGCTCTGCTACCGCCCGGAATGTCAATTCGATCATGACTGCGGTGTACTGGGACATTGGGCGGCGCATCGTTGAAACGGAACAAGCTGGCACGCTCCGCGCCAATTACGGCGACGAGTTGATTAAGCAACTGGCGAACGATCTGTCCGCCCAATTTGGGCGCGGATTTGGGGTTGTGAACCTCAGCCAAATGCGGCGATTCTTCCTAACATGGCCCCAGAAGAGAATTTTTCAGACACCGTCTGAAATATCTTTAACTCCCATGTTAATCAATGACATACGGGGTGCTTCTTTAAGTATTACCGTCCTCGGTAGCCAGTTCCCATTGCCCTGGTCCGCCTATGTGCGGCTCCTCTCCGTCAAAAGCCCGGAGGCTCGAACCTTTTATGAGGCCGAGGCTCTGCGGTCCGGGTGGTCTGTCCGGCAATTGGACCGACAGATCGCCAGTCAATTCTACGAACGGATCGCCCTCTCAAAGAACAAAGCCGCACTGCTGGAGAAGGCCGAAATCTCCCTACCCAGCGATTTGATGACACCCGAAGATGCCATCAAGGACCCGTTCGTTCTCGAATTCCTCGACCTCAAAGACGAATACTCCGAGTCAGACTTGGAGGATGCACTCATCCGGCATCTCACCGACTTTCTCTTGGAGTTGGGCGATGACTTTGCCTTCCTTGGCCGCCAGCGCAGGCTTCGCATCGACGAAACATGGTTTCGTATCGACCTTGTCTTCTTTCACCGCGGCTTGCGCTGCTTGGTCGTAATTGATTTGAAGGTAGGCAAATTCAGTTACGCGGACGCTGGACAGATGCACCTTTACCTGAACTACGCCAGCGAGCACTGGATGAAGCCCGGCGAAAACCCGCCAGTCGGACTCATCCTGTGCGCCGAGAAAGGAGCATCAGAGGCCCACTACGCACTCGACAATCTCCCCAACAAGGTACTCGCCGCCGAGTATCAAACTGTCCTTCCAGACGAAAAGCTCATCGCCGAGGAACTTGAGCGCTCGCGCCGCGAATTGGATAAGCGAGCATCCGTCAGGCGAGTACATCGAAAACAGTCGAATCCTCAACGCAGACGAAGACCGTGATGACTCATCGCAACTGCAGCGCGAACGGCTTACGCTCCGCGACGATTGAGTTGACCGACCCCTCTGATCAAATGGCCCGACCGAAATAACCACTGTCAACGAGAGCGTCGAAAAATCGGCGAACTCGCTCGGCAAGAGCGCGAGATTGAATCAGTAGACCAACCTCAATGTTCCTTTCTTGAGCGGCCTCTGTGAAGTTCGCTGACGACACAAACACCTGCTCAGCGTCAACCACGATGCACTTCGCATGCAGTGACCCTGGTTTTCCGTTTTGGGCTATCTGCTGGCCACAGCAGTAGACATTCGGTAAAGGCATACCCTTCGGCCACTGCGAACTCTTGAACTGCTGGACGAACCTAGCGATCAAAGCGTCGGCAGATGACGTGTCACCCTGTTTCCTCGGCACGTCCAAAAACATTCGAGTCTCAAGCTCGGGATGTTGTACCATGCGGTTCCCGAGAGCTTGAAACACACGCTGCCCCTGGTACACCGCGTATCCCGCTACCAAGATCGAATGCTCCGCCCGTCGGAAGAGTTCGCTTACCACTACAGCGGTGCTGCGATTTGCAACCCCACCGCTTTCTGGCCCAGTTGTCACTAGGTCTACCAGGTCTTCAAGTGTAGAACGGCTACTGAGCGCGTCGGCCGTAAGTTCAAGGCAAACAGAGAGCGCCTCCGAGGACATGCCAGATGCTGTGAGGCTGTCGAGTTTGCTCGATATAGACCCTGCAGCATCCTGTCCAATGATCCGCTGGAGGCTCAATGCCGAGTACGGGGCGGACACGCGTCCGTTACGGACCGAAGTTGCAAGCGCACGCAGTTCAGATGGCGCCAACGACAGAAGTGGATCCTTCACTTGTTACAGTCTCCGAAAAGAACGGTCCCCCGAGATCCTGCACGGTTGGGACGACCAATGCCCGATCAAGAAAGTCGTTTTGCTGCTCGCAACTCGTCTCTGAAATTAGCAAACAACCATGACACGCAGCACCGTGCAAGAATCGTCTTTCATGCCGACTGGCTGGGTCATGCTGTGCGCACACCGGATCGTTTGAACAGAGCATCCCCAAATCTAATGCTGCCTTCACGGTCTCCTGGATTCTTCGACCAACCTGCACCAATCCCCCGAGCGTCCCCTCCGCATCCGACGTTCCGGTGTAAAGCAGAATGCCATAACCGACATTTGGTATTGCGTACACCCGCTCCCGGATAGAACTTGCGGGATAACCACAACTGAGCGATAGCGCTGTAATGAGAAGATGAGAAAACGAATGCAGCATCAAATATGCGGCACCAGGAAACTCTCGTGTAGTCCCCTGATGTTCCTTACGCCATTCCTCAAATCCCGCGCTCAGTTTGACTGCACGTGCCTGAACCTCTGGCTGTCGCATCCAGTTCACGATTGCTTTTGTCTTGAACTGCAGGAAGATGCCCTCCCCCTTGTTCTCGAACGCAGGAAGCCAGCTCACTTCGCGCGCAAGGGAAGCACGGCGTACTCCGATGTCTAGTTCGCCTTCGATGTCTGGCGCAGCCGCCTCGAATCGCGTAAAAGCGACCTCTGCGACCACTTCCCGAAGGCGATGTACAAGCACCACCCGTTCGACCTGCTCCATCCATGGAGACTCCCAGATCGCGCGCGGCAAAGCGCGTGCGTAAAACACTCCCTCTGGTCGATCCTCTCCGACCTCGTCCTTTGATGCCACCAGCGTTTCCAGTTCGGCAATCTTCACTGGCTTGTCGATTTTTGAACCGCCGAGCCGCCTTAGCTGGATTTCAGCAAATGCTTCATCGTCCGAAATACCTTCAAGCCCGGCTTTCACGGCTGGTTTCTTTCGTTCGTACTTGAGATCGTCCAAACCCTCGACCGCCTCGACATAAGACCATACGGCGTCAATCGCTTGCCGTACTGCGTCGTCTCTGTCGGGGAGTGATATTACGCTCATAGTTTGTGGAAAGTATGCGTTCGACGCAGAGCGGATCAGGAGTCTGCTTGGTTCCCCGCAAGACTCTTTGGTATATGGGCCCAGCCACGGCCTAGAACCATCACACGATCCGAGCGCCTTATTCGCGAGAATCGCGGCTGCAGCCATGCTGCGCTCGGCTTTTCCACACTCACAGCGAATCCATACTTCGGTTAAGTCGCCACTGGTGCCCCGCTCGTCAATGAATAATTGGCGGCCTTGTTTCGCGCACTCCGATACCCCGTTGTGACCGAAGTAGTACCAGTCAATGTCCGCAATATGACCCGCACGACATGCTCGAACGAAGCGTACAGGGACAACGGTCTTTTTCTTCTTGTCGCGATCAATATACTTTCCCTTCGTTAATGCTTTGCGATGCACCAAAAGCCGCGTTCGAACGGATGGGCCACCCTTTGACTCTTCCAGACCTTGAGTGATGAACCACTCCGGGAACTGGAAGCCGGTGATGCCGGTCGTCGCCGCCCCTGGATCATCGTTCGCCGGTGGGGGTGTCTTCAATTCTACGGAATCAACTTCGAGCACTCGCGAAAGCTTTCTCGACAACCTCGGTTCCGAAATAGTCTCTCCGCCGGCCGACCAGAACTCCAGCCCCGCAACAAGGACGGAGTAATTAGGTAAGTCAAGCATCGAACCCGGACCAAACGTTGTGATGAGCTGACTCTGTCGGATCTCGCCGTGAGGCTTTTTTGCCGGCTTCATATTTTCTCTTCCTCCAGTTCTTCGTCAGCCAGCGTTCTCACCCATAGATTCACTTCAGCCTCGACATCGCGAAGGGACCGATTAGCCCGGAATTTCATCTGCCAACGATCCGGGGGAAGGTTCTTCACTTCCGGGCTCAAGAAGTCATACAAGAGCTGCTTCGCACCGCCTGTTTCAGTCGGATTGTACTGAAGCCCCGTGCCAACACTCTGATAGTCCTGAGCGACCTTCGCCCAATCGTCGAGCAAGTCTCTGGCTCGTTCTTGTACGCGCTGTCTCAGTTTCTCCTTATCGTCTGATGGCAGATCCTTCGCGTGAGCAAAGGCGCGATCTGCAAGCGTCTTTACCACCGACTCCAGCGCCGCACGCTGATTTAATATTTCCATCGCGCCCAGAGGCGGATTCATCGCTTTGTATCCCTGTCGCGATAGGCCAACCAGTGTGGCAGCCAAGCCTTTGTCGAGAGCACGCGGCGAGAACGGAGTAACGCTAGTCGCCTCGACACTCCTGTAAAACGTTTGGTGATAGTAGCTGAATCTCTCAAAGTGGGATCGATCCCGCGGTTTATGAACGTTGAAGATTGTAACGATCAATCCAGGCCGTTCTGCGTCGCGTCCAACTCGGCTCGTCGCCTGGATATACTCGGCACTTGCTTTTGGCTGACCGAATACAACCATCAGTCCAAGTCGAATGATGTCGAGTCCAACGGAAATCATGTTCGTCGCAATGGCAACGTCCACCCGGCTCTCGTCGGAGAACAAGAGTGATAGCCGTCGTTTCGCGGTGGAAACTTCAGCCGTACTGACGCGGCTGGTAAGCTCGACCGGCTCGTAGCCAATCTTCCTGTCGTCAAACAAGCCTTCCGTCTCTCCAACGCGCTTTCGAGTCGCGTAACCCGCCAAGCGATTGCGGACTTCGTCCTCAATAAGTCGTCGTGCTCCACCCAGTTCACGCAGACTATTAAAGTAACCCACGAGCGTCATATACGGATCGACAGCGTTCGACTTTTCGCCTTTCTTTTTCAGACTGTTGTGCCAGCGCTGCCCAGAACCGAGGAGTGCCAGGTATACGCGCAGCATTGCCACCTTCGGACTTCGTCCTTGCGCCGCCACGCCAACATACAGGCGAGCGTTCACACTTGACGAAGGGAGGGTGACGGCGAAAAACGAATCTCGCCGGTTCGGGCCCGGCGGTGGAAAGATGTCAACTGTTTGCCGATTGAAAAGGGCTCTAATCTGCGAATCGGCGCGACGCACCGTAGCTGTCGAAGCAATTATCTTCGGCCGGATCTTCTTACCATCCTTCTCAATCGCGCAAAGCTCATCCAAAGCCGTTTCGTACAAGCCGACCATTGTCCCGAGTGGCCCCGAAATCAAATGCAGTTCGTCCTGGATAATCAGGTCCGGTGGCAGGAGCCGACCGTTGGGAAGCTTCGATCCGGGCAACGGATCACACGGCCCGTAGAAGCCTCCCTTATCATGGCGCTCCACACGTCCAAAGAAACCTCCCACTTCTCCTGTCCAAGGCAGTGCAGCAAACTTATCGACAGTGGCAATCATGAAACACGGAAGCCGTCGGTAAATCGGTTCGTCCACAGCTACTATTGGCAACCAGGAATTGCCTGCGAATGAGCACTGCGGCCTCACACATTTGATCAACAGATTCGTGGGGTTATCTTGATTTGGAATCAGGCGAAATGAGTTCTGCGAAAACTTCGTTCCGCACCACGGGCACTCTTCCAGTGGAATTGGCGACGAATTCGTATCTTTGTCCCAGAACTTTCTCGTACGAGCGCGAGCACTGGTCGGATCGTTGTCGCCCTTGCTACCCATCCGGTTTGGCGTTGCTGCACGACCGACCCAAAGGCCAATTTCGAATGGCCATTCCCCGAATTTGCCCACGTCATTCCGACGCAACAGTTCAAGGGCGCACATCAGCGTCGCAGCACGTCCAAGTTGGTCCAGAGTAAGCAAGCGGAGCGTATAGCGCATGAGTACACTGAGGCCAGTCGATTGAATCCCCGGATTCCGAAGGCGGCGCAATACCAACGTGAACGCTGCAAGGCCCAGATAGGCTTCAGTCTTACCGCCGCCCGTTGGGAAGAACAGAAGATCGACGGTCTCCCGATCATCGTCGGTTGGGGTGGCGATCGCCTTCAGATTCATGAGAATGAACGCCAACTGAAATGGACGCCAGGTCGGGTTTACTTCTGCCACCGGTTTCTGCAGCATCACGCCTTGGCGTTGGCGAGCCGCATCGGCCATGCACTTATTAGCAATCCGGAATGCGTCGAGGCACTGCGGATCGGCCAGCAGATCAATGCCAGCTTGGATACGATTCGCCGCGACCTTGGCACGATTGAGCAGTTCTTCGCCGGTAGCTTTGCGCTTAGCTGGTGACGTGGGCACACCAGCCCCCTGCGCTTTGATCCACTGGCGGTAGGCCGTTACGAGGGGATTCAGCTTCGCGTTTGCCTCCCCTACGTCCTTCAGAATCGCAAGGGCATCCATGCGCAACTCGACATCTTTGATCTGTGCGGGCTCCACGCGCTCCACTTCGGCCTGTGGAGTCCAACAGGTTTGAACGACGTTGCAGCATCTCTTTCCGTCGAGAACCGCATCCGTTGCGACATTGTGCCCAACGGAATATTCGCCAATGTCTCGGTACTGGAGATCTGACACACGTTCGTCCCACTCCCCGCTGGCGAGACTGCGCAAATCCGGGCGAGGCAGGAACTCAGTGTCGCCGGCGATCTCAAGTTGAACTTGAAAAGCGAATGCTTCGTCTTTCTTCTCGTCCGGCTGTGGCGTCCGCCGGTTAACTAGGAACACGGAAACCGTTCGAGCATCAGCGGGAACGCCGGCATCAGCCGCAAGCATCCCAACTGCCCGCGCAAGGTAGGCGATCTTGAGACCGTTGCTGTTGGGAATCTCTTTCTCAACCGGCTTCTCAGAGGCTTTCGAGAGTTCAATCGGGACCACCTCTTGACGTGCAGTACGCTCCCACTGTTCGGGGGGCTCGGCGCGGAGCCGGTAATCGCCCCATGAAGCCCGTATCTCCAGAGTCCTTGCTGACGCGGGCACAAGCACGCTAACGCCAATAGAGGATGGGAAATACCGGGCGCGGGCCGCCGGTTTCTCCGGCACGTCATCGTCATCGCCGCCCCCCGGCTCGCCCGCGTCATCGAGCTCATCGTTGGCGGTTTCGTCGCTCTTGTCTTCGGGTGCTGCATCGAGCGGGACCAGAAACCCAGTCAGATACCAGCGCGAGGGCGACTGAGGCAGTGCTTCTTTGGCGTCGCCAAGATTCTCAGATGGGCCGACCAGATCGAGGCGCAAGGCATCAACCAGCTTGCCGCGGACTTCTACCGACTTCATATCTTCCGGCATTCGCTATCGCTCCTCTTGCCCTACCGTGAACAAGTCCGCTGCAGCATCCTGCGTTTGTTTTGGCTTCTTCTTGTTGGTCTTTTTCGGTTTCGCGTCTAGCACCGCTGCCGTCTCGTCCGTAACCGCTTGTCCCTCTTCGAGCGCTCGTTCTCGATTCAGTTCGAGCAGAAGGGCTAACACGTCGTCGCGAACCTCGTCTGGCCAGCGGTAGCGGTATTTTTTCTTGCGCTGGCGACCGTTTTCATCTTCCTCATCATCATCGATCTCATCCTCGAATTCGTGAATGAATTCAGATTTCGGCTGAATGGCGGTCCAACCGTATGCATCGAGGACAGCGCGATCCATGGCTTCATGCAGCTCCCGAAGCTTGAGGATCACGGGATCGCATTCATCCGGGTCGTGGAATCGATTGTATGTCGTGGTCAGACCCTCGTTGTTTCGGACCATGAGCCCAGCGCGGAACTCGTAGTAGGCCTTACCGACAGCTTCGACGACAGGAAGCATCTCCCATCCTTGGGGAAAAGGGAAAGTCTCGAAGCAATCGGATGGGGTATATCGGAGATCATCCTTCAACGATGACGCGAAGAACCGCGCCCAAGCCTCGTGGACGCGACTCTGAAGGATCGCGAAACCGGAATCTGAGCTGAGCGAAAACACCTGATGCGGCCCTGCAATAAGGACGTCGCTTGGAAGGAAGACGAAGGCGAGAAACGTCGAGGTGAACGGATGCATCATAACGCGAGTCTTGCCCGCGATCGCCTTTCGAAGAGCCGGTCTAGTTTCTGCAAATTGCCACCACCGTTCACGTAAATGTGCCCGCTTTTGGTTAACTCGATCGGGGCGAACCCTTTCTTCGAGAATTCGTAGCAACGTTGGCCAGCGACCGGCTTCCTCTAAGCTCATCTCTCCAAAGTCGATTACGTACCGCGACACGGCGTGAGTCGGGCTCCCTAGCACTTCTTCGCCACCAATCAACGGGAAGATTCGTTCGGCATTGTGCGGTTCGCGTTCGATGATGTTGCGCATCTCTTCGAGCGAAGTTGCTTTACCCGTTGAATCAGCATCGTCGAATGTAAAACCGATACCCAGCGGGATCACTCCTTGGAAAAATGAACCACTATGCTCGCGTAGCGGCCTCGGCGAATCGTCGATTCCACGAGCAGCGAGGTAAGCTGTGATGTTATCGACGATCTTGCCGTCAAGAACATATCGGCGGGGCACATCAATCTTGGATAAATGAATAACGCTAACGATAACTGCCGCTTCGCCCGGCCACTTAAGGCGCTTCGTCGCCTTAAAGATGAATCCGTGATTTGCTTTCAACCAACGCAGCCCAGTATTTCGAGTATCTCCTTGGGAGATAGTATTCGTGGCAATCAGGCCGAAAGCTCCGCCATTCCGAAGGAGGTTGAAAGCCCGCCGGAAAAAGAACGCTGCGAGATCGGCGTTACTGCTGCTTTCCTCATTTGTAATTGACAACCACTCGCTATAACCGTCTCCAAGAGTTGTGCTCGTTCGCCGTCCACCGAGGAACGGCGGATTCCCGACGATCACATCGAAACCACCTGTGACCTGTCCCTTTTCGTCACCGGTGAATACCTCAGGGAACTCCAGTTCCCAGTGAAACGGCATGATCCCCTTTGGACCTTTGCGCAGCTCTTGGACCGTCCTGTCCACTTCGCTATCCAGCGATATGAAGCCCTGCTTCTTGAGGTCGGTCGCGACCAGCGCCCGCATTTCACAACGCTTCTGCTCTCTCTGCTTTGCCTTTTCGGCCGAGAAGAACGCCGCCACCGCCGCATCGCCTACCATTCGGGGCAGGTTCAGAGCGTCATCAGCGTTACGGAGCTCCTGCTCAAGTTGCGCATAGGGCACATTCTCCCGTGCATCGAGAATCTTCTGCCGATACTGAGTCGCCCGGTTGATCCGTTTTCGAATCTCGTCTTCCAGGAAGCTCTGCTGCGCTGCGGGTACCCAATGGAACGACGCAATCTGCTTGCGCGTGAGCCCGACCAGCGCATCACCGTGCCGCAGCGAATGGTCGAGGAACGTAAACGGGTGATCCTTCGCGAGCGTTGCCAGCCAGAGCGACAACTTTGCCAGATCCGCCGCCATCGGATTCTTGTCCAGGCCGTACAGGCAACGCTGGGCGATCATGCGTTGTGCATAAAGCGCTTCGTCCTCATCAAGAGGAATGATCGGAACTGCGATGTGTGCGTGCCATGCTTTGGTTAGCGCGTCCCCGAGCTGGCGACACGCCTCCACCAGGAACGCTGCAGAACCCATCGCTAGATCACAAACCCTCAGATTGAGAATCTGTGCCGGTGTAGGATTTGGACCAAGCTGATCGAGCACAGGCTCTAGAGCCGCTTCGACGATCGGGCCGGTCAGGCTACTGGGTGTGTAATGCGAACCGCTCTTCCGGCGTTCATCCGAGGGTTGGAAGATCATCGCGCCCTTGGGAACAGTCGTCGCAGTGACCGCGGTAGCGATCTTCCGCTGTAGCGCCGGCATAAGATCCTCGATAGTCGTGGCCGATTTAAAAGCATCCGCCACCTGGCCCGTGAGTTTCTGATCGGTCTCGTCAGTGAATCGTTTGAGACGCTTATCAGCCGGAGTAGCCAGCAGTTCCTCCAAATTCACCGTCGCTGGCGCGCCGTGCGTCTTGACGGGCTTAATCGCTATCGACCGACCCGTGGCAACCTGGAGGCTGAACCCCATAATCGCCTGATAAACGCTACCGATCTGCTCAACGGCCAGCGTTCGATAACTCAGTCGCTCTCCATCGAGCAACAACAACTTCGACAGCACTCGATATACAACACCATCGGAGACGCGCGGAATCTCTGGCTTGTCTTTCTTGTCGTGACGCCCTTCGAGAAACCGATAACGCTCTGGATCGAACAGGTAGCCTTCGCGTGCCGGGATCTTCATTGCGCCGTGGCTGCCACCGGAGTAGATCAGTCCGAAGAGCGCAAGCAGTTGCGCCCAAGCACCGTACCGCTGATCCATCGTGTCCGGATAGCGGCCAGCGTCCGCCCGCAGTCGCTCGTAAAGACCTGTAATTGAGTAATAGTTCGAATAAATTGGATCAGTCGAAAGGAGACCACGGTCCTCAGCGAACAGCACGAAAACCAGTCGCAATAGTGTTGTTAGCAAACCGTGGTATACATGGTCCGGGTCACGGGCCAACACATCACGCAACAAATCACCCTTGCTCTGGTCATTCGCAGCCTGGAATCCGCGCAGCAGTTCGTAGAGTGCCTCAAGCACTTGCGTTGCAAGCTGAGTGGAAACCACGTTTTGGTACTTGCGGCTGTTTGCGAGAATCGCTGGCAACCGCTCCTTGTCGGCGACACTGTAGAGTCGTTCCGCGCTGAGGAGCATCTGCAAAGCAGCAAAGATCGGGCGTCCCGCAACCTTAACCATGTCCCCAAGGTTGAAGGTGATGTGGCCGCTCAGTTCCTTCTCGGGTGCATAGACGAGCCGGATTTGGCGTCTGTTTACGAGCAAGCCAATCGGCACATTAGTCTGACGTAGCAGACGCTCGAATCGCGCCTGCGGGCTTGCCTGCCAACCGCGATCGTGCGGCGCGTACGCAGTGTCGAGATCGGTTCCAGTTGGAAGCACTTCAACCAACAAGAGCCACTTGCCGTCGCCACTCAAACTGCGAAGCGCATAAGTGGGACGCAGCGTTTCGTTGTAATTCACAAGATTGACTTCTAGTTCAGGCGGAACAGGTTCTGCCCCTGGACTACCCACAATCAGCTCGCTATCCCAGCCGAAAACATCTTGAGCAAAACGAGCAAAGTCTGAAATTTCAGCAACAGGGGTGCCATCGGAATCTTGGGCGAGAGCCGACAAGAGACGTTGGTGTTCCGGCCCGTAGTTCCTGTTCAAAAATGCACTCGCATCAATCAACGAGGGAATGGAAACAACAAGCCCAGTCGGCTGGACATAACCGAGCCACTCTTGATGCGCGAAGATCGCTGGGTCTTTAGGCATTGCTCATCTCGAAAGTGGCCACAGATAGACGAGGCCTACGGGCTCAACCCGCTGTGCGAAGACCTGATAAAGATTACGGATACGGTCAGGCTCGGTCTTCATCTCACCATCAAGTTCAGACAGCCGCTTTGCCCAATAGCGCTTATTAGAATCCAACTGCCGTTGCTCCTGTTCATCAAACAGGTGAAGCTGATCGATCTTGTCACTCTTCGCCATAGTCTCGACCAGGTGCTTCTTCTGCGACTCAAGAATCTCGCGCATCGCCTTGGATTCAATCTCAGAGCGTTTCTCCAGCTTGGCGATGGCATCACGTGCATACTCTGCGCCGCGGGCCTCCAGGTGCGGAAGAAGATTTTTCACGTCATGCGGAGCGCTGTCTTGGAGTTGATGCAAGACAACCTCAGGAACAGGCTTGGCGTGCTTCTCGATAAGCGCGGCATCCAGCAGAGACATAGTTTTCGCCTCTGCCTCACGGCTGTACGGCGTGAGTTCGCCCTTCCTTACGGAGGGGTCAATCCATCGGGCGGTCACAGGTATAAGCTCTTCGTGGAGCCGCGCCGCACCCGGACCATACAGAGCCAGCCGCCCAATGAGCAAAACTCTGGGAACAGCGTCCGTAGTTTGCGCCATGCACGCTCGCGACAGATCGTGATGAACAAACCCCTGAGCAGTGAAGCGCGAGAGCAGCCGCTGGACGACGCGCTGCTCAAGATGCATCTGAACTACTTCCTCGGTGACGACTCCGGGGTCTTCGAAGACCACGGGGCGGATCGGAGAGGTGCGACGCCATTCCCAGAACTTCTGATCACGAGGACGCGGAGCCCGGAGACTGTCCATCGTTTCGGCCCACGAGGGATCGGCGCCGGGACGCTGATCCAGAGCGGGAAACACCGACCGCCCAGGATTCTTACCGTTAGGCGCAGGCTTCAGCGGATCGGCACCCATCACTTCCAGTGAACAAGATAGGGCTGAACGAAAGTGGTCGGTAGAAAAGGAAAGCGATTCTTGGGATCGGGCTAACATTGTGCTGAGCCGTTCGATTTGCGCGCGCAGCTCGACTTTACGTTCTCGCGTTGCCTCCAGTTCTTCTTCAACGGTTTCTCGTTGACCGCCTTCCAGATCCGCCGAATCGATTTGGTTTTTCAAATCATCGACATCAGCTCGGCGTATGCCGTTTTTCATAAGCCCATCGAGCTTTGAATCAATTACCTGGGACAAGCTCCCAAGTTCTTCTCGAATAGTCTTGGTTTTTCGAACCAGCGCGGCTAGGACCCGGTCTTCCGGACGTTGCGTATAGAAGAAGTAATGGCAATACACGACAGGATTTGGCTGGAGCTTGCGATCAATGCGGCCATTGCGCTGCTCCATTCTGCTCGGATTCCACGGCACGTCGAAGTGGAAAATGTTCCAGCAGTGGGCTTGCAGGTTTAGGCCTTCGCGGGCAGCGTCTGTCGCAATCAGGATTCGAACCGGACTTTGGGTGGGATCGGTGTTGAATGCCGTCTTGATGGCCTCCCGGTCTTCTGAAGAAGTAGGGCCGTGGAAAACTGCGATACGTTCGTCCGCTCGATCTGAGTCACTAATCGCTGCGGTGAGTTGCTGTACCAAATAACGCCTCGTGTCATCCCACTCAGTAAAGATTATTACCCGGATATTGTTCCACTTTGCTCCCACAGCACCAATATCTGGACACATCTGGGATCTGATCCAGTCAACCAGCTTCTTTACACGCGCGTCAGGTAGAGCGCGGCTGGATTCGGCAAGCTCCGTCATCTGATCGAGTAATTCTTGCTCCCGAGCGAACAGCTCGCCCTCTGACGCCCCTGTCAACTTCCCCAGCGAAGCCTCAGACGCAGCTATAATCTGCGCTTCTTCTTCCGCAGCAAGTTCCTGTTCGTTCAGAAGTGCTCGATCATCGTCAGAAGAAACGCTGCCAGTCAGCAGGTCGCCTCGGATCATCGCTGCCGCCTCTTGCGCGATTGCTGCTTCTCGTTGTTTCTTTACTGTGCGTCGATGAACGTGCAGGGTTTTCGAAAATGCCTCTACAGACGACAACAGGCGCTGCTGAAGACCACAAATAAGCAGCCCCGACGCAGACTGCGTCCTCCGCGTTTCACCGCTCAGTCGCAACTCACGCGTGCCCCGATATTCATCCAGTAGAGCTGCCAAGCAGAGTTCGGGAGCGTTCTCTGGCAGCCCTTCAATATTTTCTTGCAGGACCTTCCTCTCCGCGAATCCGCCACAGATTTTCCTGAGATCATCTTTCAGCCGGCGCACCATCACATCTTCGAGCATCTTTTTGGGAACTTTCATTCCTCGAAAGAATCGCTGTGGGTCAAGAAGCTCAAGCAGCGCAGTAAAACTGTTCGAATGACCATTGTGAGGTGTGGCCGACAAAAAGAGCCGATGTTCAAACTTAGGGGCCAAGTCGCGCACGGCACGAGTTATGTGTGAATCAATTGCGTAACGCTGACCGCTCGACGGGGCAGCGTGATGGGCTTCATCCAGAATGAGAAGACTGCCAGCGCGGAACGTTCCAAGCCAATCATGCAGCGGAGATGCATACATTTCATCAATGAGAAGACGATGTGACACTAGGAACCGCGAGTGGGTCGTCCAGGGATTCACTCCAAATCCGCGTTCACGCCGAACTTTCTGGAGGTAACCCTTATCCAGAATCTCGAAACGCAGGCCAAAGCGGGCGTCCAACTCTTCTTTCCACTGAAGCAGCATAGAAGGAGGGCAGGACACGACAATGTCCCTCACCTTTTTGCGCATGAGCAGTTCCCGCGCAATGAGGCCGGCTTCGATCGTCTTTCCCAGACCAACGTCGTCAGCAATGAACAGATTCACCCTCGGGAGCTTTAAGGCTTTACGGAGGGGTTCGAGTTGATACGCATCCAACCTTATTCCTGCCCGGAATGGAGATTGCAGCAGATTGGGGTCGGTTGATGTGACGCAATTCCAGCGCAGCGTATTCAGGTAGGCAGCGAAGCGATCCGTAGGATCGAATCCTCGTTTCGCGATTGCTTCCCATGCTTCGCCCGTAATAACTTGCGCATCCAGCTCCCGTTCCCAGAGCACATCCAGCGGCTGACCCTGCGCATCATCGTCCACGCAAGACAGCCGGAGGAGGAGCGAGTCTGAGGGATTCGGAGGAGGAATTACGTGATCAACAAGATACAGCCTCTGGCGAACCGCGACGATCTGGCCAATTTCTGGAACAAGGGTCTCAGTACTCATTTAGGCTCACGTTGGCTGTGTCCTGAAACAGATCGCCCAAGGAAGCGGAATCACAAACCGGAGCGCTATCCTAGACGCTCTTACTTGGTGCAGCCCGAAATCTGGGAAATTGTTGGCCCTGAGGGGAAGAACTGATTCTACAATGAGTTCAACGGAATTACTCGCCCAACTACCAAGGTCGCATCGACAGCAGCCTGCCTATTGAAAAACGGTACGAGAAGATTCGGGACTAGGAGCTTCTCCTCATACCAGAACCTCACGGGGCCATCTCAACTCTGTGCACGCTTTCGTTGCTGCCTTCTGGCGGCAAGGACCGACTGTTTTCGAGTACGTCTCAACACGTGCTCCGCTTGAGTCCCTGAACTCCAAGAAAACTAACAGCGATCCGAACTCTTCTTGCTGCCGCACCGGTTCTGTCCGTGGCATTGTTAGGGGCCGCGAAAATAATAGTCAATGTCAATCTTGCGGGCACTTTTTAGCAATTCTTCCAAAAGATCTGGATTTGTTATTCGGTCCCTCAATTGCGGGGCAGGCCAAGCATAACGCACAAAAGCCGACACCAATGCCCGACGCATCCGTTCACATTTATCCCAATTCCTACGCCAGCTCAATTCTGGGACGAGCGGCTGCAAGATGAGCCATGCGTCGTCCCTCAAAAGCTCTTTTTCTGCCAACCGGTGAACTCGTTCAAAGGATTCCGAAACAAGATCAAGAGGCGCGGGCGGAGCATTGCAAAGCGCCAAGGCGAGCACGAACGCACACATGTAGTTTTCCTCGTCGCCTCGGTGGTTCTTGCGTAAAGCATGAAGAGCACGAAGCCAAACTCTGGAATCATGGCGCGCGATCTGGCTGGCATGGGGCGCAACAACATGTGCGAGTGCCGCTAACATAGCGGTGGATTTTTCTCGCTCCGTACCGACCCAAGTCATTACGTCAGGCACGTGGGATGTAAGGGCTGCGCGACAGCCTTCCGTCAAGGACCCGCCATGAGCTTCAATCCAATCCAGCGTCTGCAGTACCGCGACTGTGCCCCATTGCGTAAACGCCCGTCCAATAAAAGCGTCCGAGTTGCTGTCCAAGAGAGCATCAATAATCCCCCGCACGACCTCTGGCTCCAAACTTGGTTGCGCAGCAATAGACTCGAATAGCTCCCGCTTACGATCTCTCGCAACCCGCCATAGCTGTGCTGACGTTGCGAGGTTGGCATTGGCCCGGAAGAGACCAGGAAGGAACTGCTGCTGCTCGCCTGCGAATTGCAAAGCGTCCTCCGGACGCATCGCCAAAATGAGAGTATTCAATATTTCGTCGCCGATGGGATTCAGCGAAGCTCGGAAAAGGTCGCCTAATAAAAGACAGCCGGCCGTCGGCTGCTCACGCAGCAAGCGAGATGCTTGCTCTTTGATGAACAATTGATCAGCATCAAAACTCTGATGGCGGTCTGTCGTCGCTAGCGCCAGCAGCATGGCCTTTGAATCAATGCGTGGAATCCGGACTGCTTTTGGATCCCCTAAGATCGCTCTCTTCAAAGTATGTCCATCTGTAGGACGAGGGAAAAGGTCGGCGGTCAACTCTAGAATACTCGAAAGAGGTAACGCCTCCTCCAGACCCTCATAGACCTTCAGAAAGGACTCGAAATCCGATCGGGCGGTGTTTTTGTCACCTACTGACCAAAGAAAACTTCTGACTGCTCCGCCACCAGCTTGCAACGCATCGTCTGCAGCGAGAATCGTCCATCGCGGCAAGTCGCGCAGCGCGAAGTCTATCACGGTGGGCTCGCCGAATCCGGCTTCGGCAATTTCGCGAGACACTTGTCGCGCGGCGACCATCGGCACGCATTGAACCTCTAGCGGGCTGTTCTCATAAATTCGAGCAGAAAGCGAACCTGTGCAAAATGTGAAGCTCATTCGAAGCGTCGGCCATTTCTGAGACCAGACAGCGAAGATGAGGTCCGCGTATTCATCCGAATTAGCAGCGGGAATAATTAATGAATGCGAGTCTTTTTGGTAATGAGCCGCTATGAACGCTTGTATTTTCCCTTGTTGTTCTGAGTCGCGCTCGCATCCCATAACGGAAGAATCAGACTCTAAGAGAATGGCTTTTGAATACGCCTCGCTTATGGATCGTCCGTCGGGCCGTCTAAACAACGCTCTAACGGCAGACAAGGAGGTCATTTGAGTCATAGCCGATGAGGGAATTATGAAACTGTGAGTCCACACGCAACCTGGCCTGGACATTTCAGCCGCATACCAAGTCCGTGCTAGTGCGTAAGCGTCAAGGGATGGGAGCGGATAACCGGTAAGGTAGTCCTGAAATCCGCTCATTACGTAAGAGCCAGACAGATCACTCATGCGAAGCATCAGGCGTTTCAGGTCGTCTGGTATAGAAATAGAACTCTCAAGCAGACGATGACCTTCTGCATACCCGTGGAGCGCCTGATCCAGCCAAATTCCACCGGTCCCGGCATCGAACTGCAAAGGGGTCAGCGCATTAGCCATTGGATCGGCTCAGTGACATCGTGCGGCATTTTAACGTCGTCGCCCACAACCAGAACGCGACCAGTCGGCAGTTTTTGTTGGAGGTCCGAGGCTTCTGTGGCGTGCTCTCTGTCTCGCGACAATTCGCCTGGGTACGCATCTTCTAAAAGCAGCCGAATCAGATAGAACTTCTTCTCTTCCTTTTGTAAAACTCCAGTTCTCAGCAGGCTTTCCGTTTCCGGTCGCAAATCCACTTCCGCAAAGCGGGTCTCATCATAAATATCAGGATCAGCCATTAGTCGATTGAAGTCTTTAGCTAAGTCCTTTTTCTGCAGCGCCGTGGTTTCGTCACCATTTCCAAGAAGCCCCAGCGTCGTCTGACTGGCTGCTTCTAGCTTGCCCCATACCCATGCAGAAATCGGGTCGCCATGCTCAAATATCCGCTTAGCAAAAGCCTGGGAATCGTTGAAATTCCCAGACCAAAAGTGCGGAAGAGCATATCTACCACCCTGTGCGCTGACGCCGTAAAACGAGACTTCAAACAGTTCCTCGTTGGATTCGAAAAACTGTTTAAGGAGCGGTTGCTCTCTTTCGATCCAATCAGAAGGACGGCAGTTGCTGAGCGTGATACGGTCCCATGCCGATACGACGACCGACAGTCGAAACGGCGCCTGGAAATAACTGCGGGCAGCCATAAACTGCAGAATATCCACCAATTGGACTTGCGTTGGGGACTGTTCTTTGTCCCATGGTTTGTCCTTAATCTTTGCTTTCTGTTTGGCTTCGTCCCCACCGATATCGCCAAGCACCACGTTAACTGTGTCGATGCGGTGAGGTTTGATAATGTTCTCAGGATTCAGAAACAACACGCCACCTGTTGCCTCCCGAAGACTCTTGTCGTACGTTCTGGCTAACTGTCGCTCGGTCCACTGCGATCTGAAGGCTTCGCCGGACAGATCGGGAAAACTCAGGCGTCCTACGTTTCCCGTCTCCCGGTTCTTAAGCCACATCGCCACGGCTTTCTCGGAATCCGCTTTGTTTCTTGGCACCGGTCGATATTCCGACCATGCATCGCGGATTTGGTTGAGATATTGGCTTTCACCGTCAAGTTTTTCGAGTTTCAGTGCACAACTGATGCTCGATTGACCCACCATGTACCAAAGAGCCGCGAGGAAGCTCGTCTTTCCCGTGTTCGGAAGCCCAATCAGCAAGAAATGGGCGTTATGCGTTAGATTCTTCATTGGCTGTTGTTGAGGAAAAATGCCGAACCGCGAACAGTTCGCTCTCGCGTGCGCCCAAATAGGATGACGGAAATAAATCCGGAGCTTTCATTTCCAAGGAAGTTGCTGCCCATTGTTTTAACAACGCGGGCGCGCCATGCCCAAAGTGGAGGGCAGTTGTTTCCAATGGCCTTGCTGCGATCTCACTGAACATGAGCCTCGGAATTACTTGGTCGAAGGTCTTGCGAAGCTCTCTTTCAGCATCAGCCCGGAAGATTCGATGTCCGTCGTCGGCCTCTTTCGCGGCGAAGTAGTCAAATCGTGACCAAACTACGTTCACAACGCAATTCGCCGGGATCATCGCACTGTCCACGCACGACCGCAGTAGCGCTCTTCCGTCCTCAATCATCGCCCAACGCTTATCCTGCTGGATCCCTTTTGCGCTATCCAAGAAGAGAAGCAAATGGTTGGCACGCTTAAGGAAGGTCATCTCCTTGCATTCGGTAGTGGAATCACGCGCGTGTTCAAACATCTCCCCGGAAACATCCGTAAAGAGAAAATCTCGGAAGGAACGCAATCCTGCAGTGGGGCGAATTCTCAAGTGCAAATACTGCGGATCAGGCCCTTTGTATAGCGTTCGCGGTGTGTGCGGCAGCACGTTTCCCGAATCTCTACGCGAAAGGTAACAACGCTCTTCAAAAGCGGGTAAGGTATTCGATCCCGCGAATGCGTATCCCTCGACTTTTCTCCACTGGAAGAGCTCGTACAAACTCGTAAGAAGCGTTGTCTTCCCAGAATCAACGGGGCCGGCTAGTACAATCCATTGTACGCACCTGGACTTGGCCAAATCCAAGGCGGCCAAGTCATTGAGTTCCTTGCCCCGTGGCAAATCGATAAATTCCGGCGTCCTTTCCGCAGTGCGTAAATCAGTAGGAACTTCGCCGATCCCTGGAGTCGCACCTTGACCAGCAGCCTGCGCGTTTTCTAGCGCCTTCGGGACCTGCGGCGGTTGTGACGGCGGCGTCCCCATATGCTATCCGACCTCTCCAGAAAGACGTGCTAATAAGAGTTCCAAAAATACTTGATACGCCAGGGCATTCGGTAGCAATTTAGACTTGGCCTCGATGCCAGTCCCTTTCTCAAAAACCGGCGACCATTCATCGCCCTCGGAAACCGTCAGCGATACTCTTATCGCGTTACTAATGGGTGCGAGGTCTTCAACACCCGCAGCAGCCTTAAACCCATATCGTTCCCGCCATTCACGCGGGACTTTTTCTATCGCATCCTTGATGCCAATTGGTTTTGGAGATTTCGCTGAATCAGAGAGTCGAATGATCCTATCAAGAAACGCGGCAGCAGCTACGGGGCCGGGAATGACCCGGGTGAGATCGGCTAGTTCCTTTCCAGCGATGATGGAAGTCGCTGACAATCCGACCTTTTTCCAAGATTGATTTCGGTCGCGACTGTGTTCGGAGACTAGCCACCAGAGCATGTTTACCTCTTCGCCTACAATCGTCAGTTCGCGTTCCAATTGTTCCATTTTAGGGTCCGCCTGCTCTTCAACTGTTCCAACCGACGTTGACGCTCTCTTGCCGGTACGACTCTCGATATAACGCGCTGCGAGTTTAGGCATGTCAGGAACAGGAACATCGGTGCGCGCACTTTGGGCTCCGCCGCACACCAGGCATAGAGCCGCGAGGTCGGCCAATCGCCCGTCTTGATCCCGTTCAATCGTCGCGATGAGTTCAGTACCGGCAAATACTGACAGTAGCCGCTTGTGATCCTGCATTGAGAAGTTCGTATCTATGTCCTGCAAAGCGGTTCCGAACTTGTCCAAAGATGCATCTCCTTGGCTGCTAAAACCATAAAACAAGCGGGCAAAGGAGATGATTTCCTCGGCAGTCGGGAGGTATTCACTGATGACCGCCCAATGTTTCGGCGACGTCTCATCGTTTGGCTCAAGCCCCGCAGCTCTAAGCCATGCAGCAAATTGCTTGTGCATTCGCAGCCTCTCTCGGTTCAACGAACGAACGGATTCTTTTCCGGTTCTCCGTTTTCATGGCGTTTTTCAACCTCGTTCCACAACTCCCGAAGCCTGCCCGCTTGGTCGGCGCGCTGGAACACCACTCCACACCATTGATCCTCTAGGATGTTCCTGTCTCCATCCTTGAGCAGGCCAACAATTTGTGCTATCTCGTCTTGGGTATGTCGCGGCAAATCCAAGAAATGGTGGATCAACTGGCGTCTTGAACCTACCATTAGAGTCCTGTTACCCACCAACGGCGGATGAGCTTCTTCAACGTCATACAACTCTTTAACAGCTTCCATATTCATTCTATTGACGTCGTCGCTGCTCTGCCAATCTAACTTGCGCTTCGCGCACCTGGCAATATTGTCGCGGGGAATCACAAAGAGATCTTTCACCTGGTCGAGTTCAAAAAATCTCCTGTAGAAATCGCAGGAACTGCTCGTTGCCTCTCCCCAGATCTGATCGCAAGCATGATCGATTGCGATTCGGCTGAGGAAACAAAGCAATGCCGGTCCAATGCCCTTCACCTTATAGCCATTGTCTTCAATATGCCCAAGTGTCAACGGGTGCTTTGCCAGATAATCGAGAACCATGTTGTTGCACCATGTTCGCCGAAAATGGCACAATCCGATTATTTTGGAATCGGGAAACCATTCGCACTTCAGAAGCATTAGGCCAGCAACTTCACAATTCGGGTCGCGAGCTATGTGGTCGCGCACATCGCCAGGGGCTGCAATATATGGCTGACCCACCCTTGAATCGGCGAAATAGCGATCGCGCGCGAGTTGCGCCAAATCAACAGCATCTCTCTGAATAGGCTCTGGTTTCGCACCCAACGTCTCGCGCCATTTTTCCACGAATGACATATCGGTCAACGCCGCAAATTCCACCACAACTCTGTGGGGCTTGCCGCTGACTTCGACAATCATTTCCGTCGGAATCGACTTACCTCCTGAAGACTAATCCGCCACAAAGTGTGCTCAGAAATGAACAGAAAATGCAAGACTCGCACGTATACGCGTGCTGGTCAACTTCAGAAACGGACGCTTCAGAAACGGACGCTCCGCATCGTTCTTCCCACTTCGCCCTCTTCCGGGTGGGCGCCGCTCGGCCGCGGCTCGGACGGGCGTTTCGGACTGCGCCGGTTTCGCGCCAAACCGTAAACCTTAAGAGCAGTTTGTCACGAACCGCGCTTTCACTCACGCCCTGCCACCCTCCTTCGGCCTCCGTTCTGTCCCTTTCACCGTTCCGCCTTGTTTCTTCCCGCTGCCGCTCAAGTGAAGAAAGAAACAAGCCGGAAACGGCAGAA
>Ga0187871_10001049_pt1 | contig 24729 bp, 26 predicted proteins | sample June2016WEW_16_1_FD_132988 | JGI IMG/M metagenome (GOLD analysis project Ga0187871, IMG submission 132988) | Peatland microbial communities from SPRUCE experiment site at the Marcell Experimental Forest, Minnesota, USA - June2016WEW_16_10 | ecosystem: Environmental > Terrestrial > Soil >...
CGCCCGGAACCGCAGCCTCGCCGAACCCGGGATAGTAGATCCCTCCCAGCCCTTGCGTGGTGTAGGCGCCGGTCAATTCCAGATCCGGGAGGAGTTCGTTCTTGGACAGCTTGATCCCCAGATCGTCGATGTCCAGATCCTGTATGGCCGACTTCAGATCCGGCCGCGACGACAGGGCTTTCTGCACCTCCTTCTCGGCGTCGATGGGCGGCGCGTCCACTTCCGGCCCCACGGTCTCGGTCAGAACGATGGGCAGCACGCGAATCTTGGGATCCAGGTCGGCGGCGATCTGCCGGCGCAGCGCGTCCTCGGTCTGCTGCAAGGCGTATTGGGCCTGCGAAACGCCGATCTGCGACGTGGCATATTGCTGCTGCGGATTGTAAATGTCCAGCGGTGAGAGCGCGCCCAGTTCCAGCTCCCGCTGCGCGCGCTTCAGCGCCTGGTCCGCCAGGTCGCGGGCGCTTTCGGCCACACGCAGGTTTTCGCGCGCCAGAACGGCGTCCCAGTAGGCATTCTCGGCGGCGCTCACCAGTTGCAACAGGCTCGTCTTCAGGTCGTATTCCGTCTTGCGGAGGCGGCTGGTGGCCACCATGATGGGCACCCGGTTAATGTAGGTGCCGCGATTCTTGATCAGCGGCTGCGATATGTTGAGCGCCAGGCTGGAATTGAGGCTGGGATTGTAATAGTAGTAGCCGCTGTTGGTGGAGAGCTTCTGGGCGAAGAAGTCAACCTGGTAATTCAAGCCGGTTGGCAGGGTCTGGCTGTACGTAAAATTGGCCGGCTGGGAGAGCTGCACCAGCGCACTGGTGCCGGCGCCGGACGTAAGCTGATCGCCCGACGGCGTGCGCTGCTCCGTGCTGCTGAAACTGGCGGTGGCCAGCGGATCGAATGGCGCGAACGCCCGCGTGATGGCGTTCTGCGCCAGATCCACGGTCAGCCGCTGGATGGCGATATCCGTATTGTTGGCCATTACCAGTTCCAGGTACGAGCGCAGGGATAGCTCCAGCTTGCCGCCCACGACGTAGTCGTCCAGGCGCACCGGAGACTGCAATTCCACCTTCGTGACAGGCCGCGCGAAGGTCTCGCGAAAGTATGCCGGTTTGGGAAAGGAAGCAAGCTGCCCGAACGCAGCCGCCGTATACAGCAAGGTAGACAGAATGCTGGCGAAGAAGGCGCGAGAAAGCATGTGGTATCTATGATTGGACGCTGCAAACGGTCATTTCGCTTACAGTTTTTGTATCGTCTTGGAGGGCAGCCAATCTTGGCCGCAGCCGGCTGAAAGCCGGCCGGGGGCAGGATTGCCTGGCACAGTGCCTGCCCCACGACGAATGAAGCGGCTATAGACATATCGCAACAGATAGAGCGAGCAGCCGATGGCCACCGCCAGCACCGCATTCACTACCAGCACGGCGATGGCGGTGGCCAGGAACGCGGAGGCATCCACGCGGCGCATGCGCGGCAGCCGGCGCCAGGTGCTCCACTCCAGCAGCCGCAGGCCGATGTAAGCGGTGACTCCGGCCAGGGCTGGAACGGGGATGCGCGAGATGTACTCGCCCCCCAGGCCGAGGAAACCGAATACAAAGACGGCGTGGAAGATATTGGAGAGGCGCGTGGAACCTCCGCAGCGGACATTCGCGAGGCTGCGCGCCGGAATGCCGACGCTCATGGGGGCGGCGAACATGCCGGCTACGACATTGGCGATTCCGTATGCACCGAGCTCGGTGTCCGCATCGGCGCGCTTGAGGTGCTTATGGCGCCCGCGAAAGTGTTCCACCACGCGCGACGTGATTAGAATATTGACGGAGCCGACGAATGCCAGGCCGAAAGCGGCGGGAAGCACATGCACCACATCGGCGGGCGCCCACGAGAACCCGGCGAAGGGTGGAATCTCGAAGGGCAGGCTGCCAATCTCCTTCTCGTGAATTCCCAACGCCGCCGCCGCGCCCACCGCGGCAAAGACACCGATTAACGGCGCGGGGGCGTGGGGAACAAAATGCGCGGACGCGAAGGCCGCCACAATCACGAACGCGCTGATGGCCAGCGCGCCCGGATGCGCCTGGCCCGCATGCGAGAGGATCTGCCAGCTCTGATACAGAAGGTTGTTCGAGGTGCGATCCAGGTGCGTCGATATCGCCGTCATAGTGGCAAGCTGGGAGAGCACCATCATCGCGCCGATTCCGCAGGAGAAGCCGGTGACCACGGGCTGAGGCACCTTCTGAATATGGCGTCCCAGGCGCAACAGACTGAAGGCCATCATGAAGACCGAAGCCACCACGCAGACTTTCGCCGCGCCACCGAGCCCCTGAGTTTGAACCGCATGCGCGATGAAAGGGACCGTGGCGCTGGCGGTGCCTCCGATCAGCACCGGGTTGCGCCCCAGCAGCGCGGTGATCGGCGCGCTCACGATGGAGGTGACCAGACCCAGAACCGGCGGCAAGCCCATCATGGCGGCCAAGGCCAAGCCGTAAGGGATGGCAATGAGGGCCGCGATGAACCCTCCGAACAGATCGCCGATCAGTGCGCTCCAGGAATAATGAAGTTTGAACATCAATCTTCGAGGGGCGTGGGAACGCGGCAGACCACGAAAGGCGATGGTCTGCCCCACCGGGCCTTTAGGCGTTATAGCACTTCAAGCACGCGGTCTTGAACTTGGCCATTTCTTCCTTGGTGCCGACGGTGACGCGCACCCAGGTGGGCCACACGGGCCAGACACGGCCGATGTAGATATTCTCCCGCGCCATGGCCTTGTAGAATTCCATGCCGGGCCGCCGCGCATTCATCATGAACTTGTTGCTTTCAGACGGGATGAATTCGATGTTCCTGGAGGCCAGGAAGCTCAGCGTGTCTTCGCGGACATCGCCGATAATCTTGCGGCGCTCGGCCACCAGCGACTTCACCTTCAGGCTGGCGGTGGCGCCCACCATGCCGGTAATGGGCATGGCGCCCGCCGACCAGTCTTTCATTTTGTCCAACAGATCGGGTCGCGCGATGGCGGCGCCGGCGCGCAGACCGGCCATGCCGTAGATCTTGGAGAAAGTCCGCAGCACGATCAGATCCTTGTCTTGCGCCACCAGGTCGGTGCAGGGCACGGCGCTCGGCGATATATGCACGTAAGCCTCATCCAGCAGGACCACCGTCTCCTTCGGCTTGTTCGCGATCAGCCATTCGATATCCGCGCGGCTGGTGAGAGTGCCGGTAGGATTATTGGGATTGCATACATAAAGGATACCGGGCGTTGGATGCGCGGCCAGCATGGCTTTGACATCGTGATCCCAGGTGTCCTTACGCAGCGGGACGTTAATCGTTTTGGCGCCGATGAACTTCGCGGCGCGTTCGCCGGCTTCGTATCCGGGATCGGCTTTCACGAAGGGATGCTCCTTGGAGCAAAATGAAAGAACGGCGCGATGCAGCGGATCGCTCGAGCCGGCGTAAGGGGTTACATACTCGGCTTTCACGCCGCATGTTTCGGCCATGGCGTCCCGCATGTTGAAGGTCTCTTCGTACATATAGCGGCCGCCTTTTTTCACGACATTGTAGATCGCGTCGGCGGCTTCGGGACAGGGGCCCATCGGATTTTCGTTGGCGTTGATTTTGACCGCGTCCGCGGGCATGTTTCTGACCATGGAAAGCTGGGCCAAGGCGCGCTCGTTATAGAACGGCAGCGATGCGCCGGCGGTGATTACGGTTGCCAGGCGTCCCAGATCGCGCCGGGTAAACCCGCGCCGCAGAAGATCCGCCGATTGTCCAGTCTTGAAAAACGACGACATAATCCCTCCTCGCTCGATTGTACGCCATGAGGAAGGCGGGCGGGATAGCGCTACGCCCGCTATGCCCCGCGGCGGGAGAAATTCTTTTGAATGGTCCCCATAAACGTTCCTATGGCATGCGACAATGCTCCCATGGCCGATTTCCGGTTCCGCCTGAATCCGCATTCCCGGGAACTGCCTGATTGTTCGGCCGTGTTGAACGGCCGCGGTACGCGCTACGAAGTGAACGACTACCGCACTACGCTGTCGCTCAAATCCGTGGTGCGCGGCGCGGCGCGCTATCACACTCCGCAGGGCCACTATTTGCTAACGCCGGATTCGTTCCTGATCCTGAACGAGGGCCAACGGTATTCGCTGGAATTCGAGGGCCGCGGCGGCATCCAGACCGAAACCCTCTGCCCGTTTTTCCAACGCGGCTTCCTGGAACAGGCCACGGAAGGCGATCTGGACGATATCGATCGGGCCGCTCCCGCGCTCGATTTTTGCGAGCGGATCTACCCTAGGACCGGGGCCGTGGCGCGTGCGCTGGCCGATCTGCACATGGGGCTGCGCACCCCGCAAGCGTCCACGCCGTGGCTGGAAGACTGCTTGTACACGCTGGCTCAGTCGCTGGCCGGCTTGCGCCTGCAGGTGCGCGCCGAAGCCGATTCATTTCCAGGACTGCGGCGCGCCACCCGCATGGAACTCTATCGACGCCTGTATCGCGGTCGCGACTTTCTGGTTTCCTGTTTCGATCAGCCGCTCACCGTGGCGGCGGCGGCGCGCGTGGCCACGCTCTCGCCGTTCCACTTTCAGCGCATGTTCAAGCTGGCGTTCGGGCAAACTCCCATGCAGTTTCTGCAGTCGACGCGGCTGGAAGCGGCCCGCCGCCTGCTGGCGCACACGGGCGACGATGTAACCTCCATTTGCTTCGCAGCCGGCTTCGAAAGCCTGGGGTCGTTCAGTTGGCTATTCCGCAGGCGCTTCGGCGTTTCTCCGCGGAGCTTCCGCGAAAATCGCAGGACTGAAGAAGTATTTCCCAGCGCAGTCGCGTAACCTGGCTGCATGACTTGGATTCGCGACACCCCCGAACTGGCGCCGGGCGTCACCGTCGAACGGCGCGCGATCTTCTGGGCGCCACTAGCCGTGGCCGCGGCCATGCTGCGCACCGCGCAACCCGCGCGCGCGGCCAGCGCCGCTCCGCCGCTCGATTGGGACGATTTCATCCGCCTATGTCCCGCCGACGCCGCCGAATTCGCCAGAGACGCCTCGGAAACCGGCCAGGACGCCTATCTGCACCGCATCGCGGCCTGGGCCGTGCGCCTGAAATCCGCGCCCGACACCAAGCTCGGCGCATTCGCCGGTCTGGACCCCAAGGTCGAATTTGGTCCCAGCTTTCGGGGCGTGCCTTTCGCCGTCATTCAATGGCGCATGGCGCCGCATGCGACTTTGCCCGCGCACTGCCATCCGCAAGCCAGCGTGTGTACCGTGGGAATCGAGGGCGAGGCGCGGGTAAGGCACTTTGAAGTCCACGGCCAGGCGCCGGCTTTCGATTCTGGCGTGACGGCGCCTTTCCTGATGCGTGAGACGCGCAGCCAGATCGTGACGCCGCGGCGCATCAGCACACTCTCGTCCACGCGCGATAATATCCATTACTTCGAAGCTGGGGACGCCGGCGCCCGCGGCCTGGACATCACCACCGGCTACGGCGGCGACGGCAGCTTTTCATTCGTGACCTTCCAGCCGGATAAGCCCAAAGACCCTCGGAAGCAACTGTTCGAAGCCGTCTGGACGGGTATGAAACTTTGAAGGAGCAGTTATGGCAAATACAGATCTCTCTTCCGCCACCATCGCGCAGGCATCCATCAACGTACACGATGTGGAAAAAGCGGTGGCTTTCTATCGCGACACGCTGGGCTTGCGGTTTCTCTTCCAGGCCGGACCAAAAATGGCTTTCTTCGACTGCGGCGGCGTGCGGCTGATGCTGGCCGTACCCGAAAAGCCGGAGTTCGACCACCCCGGCTCGGTCTTCTATTTCAAAGTGGGCGACATTCAAGCGGTCGCCGCAACGTTGCAGTCCCGCGGCGTGCAGTTCGAGGGTCCGCCCCACATGATTGCCGCGATGCCCGATCACGACTTGTGGATGGCCTTCTTCCGCGACGTGGACGGCAACCTGGAAGCGCTGATGAGCGAAGTGCCGCGGGGCTAGGCAGCCGCAATCGATATTCGCGCGATACCTGATAACCTAGCTGGCGATGGCCTCGGCCCCACTCCGGTTCGCAAGTTTGGCGATCGTGGGTTTTCTGGCAATTACCTGCTTCGATATTGCGACCGGCTTGGAACATTGGCCATTCGGCAGTTACCCCATGTACTCGCTCACGCATACCGATCGTTTGTCTTGGCTGCGGCTCTATGGGGTAACGGATGCGGGCGAGATTCCGCTGCGCGGCGAACGCGATCTGGCGCCATTCGACCAGTCGCGCCTGGTCATGGCGCTGAATCGCTTGCAAAGCGCGCCCGGAGGAAATCGAAAGCTCGACGAGGCGCTCCGGAATCTGATGCAGTTGTACAGTCGCCGGAACGCCCAGCATGGGAACGCCGGTCCGCCCCTCCGCGCACTACGCTTGTACGCAGTGAGCTGGGTGCTGCGGCCGGGCATGCAAGGCTCGGAGCCGGGGGAGCGAATCCTGATTGCCCAGACGGGGGATGGGACTGAGCGATGAATCGACACTGGCATCGCTACTGGTTCACTCCGGCAACCGCCGAACATCTTGCGCTGGCGCGAATCGTGACTTACGGTCTGCTCTTTGCGATCTATCTTCCGCTCGACGACCGAGGCTGGACACAAGTTTCGCCGGTTTTTTGGATGCCTGTCTCGGTGTTCCACGTCCTGTCCGGCCCTCCGCGCAATAGCGTGCTGATCGGCGCGCTGCAAATACTGTGGAAGACGTCGTTGCTCACTTCGGCGATCGGGCTGTTCTCCCGCATTAGCACGCTGACCGCGGCCGCGCTTGGCTTCTTTCTCTTGGGATTGCCCAACTGCTTCGGAAAGATCCATCATCTCGATGGATTTCCGGTGTTGGTGCTGTGTATCCTGGCGCTGTCGCCGTGTGCCGATATTTGGTCGGCCGACGGGGCCTTGTGGAGGAAACCGGAAACGCGGACCGGAGTTTCGTGGCAATATGGTTGGCCCGTCCGCCTGGCGCAGACGCTTTTCCTTCTGACGTTTTTCGCAGCCGGCTGGGCAAAGCTGTGGCATGGCGGACTAGCCTGGATGACCGCCACGAATATGCGCTCCATCTGGCTGGGGGAGCTTTTCACGCATACTCCGCCGACCAGGCTCGGCAGCTATTTCGCACGATGGGGGTGGTTGTGCCAGTTTGCGGCGATCACCACCGTCATCGTCGAGTTGGCAGCCTTGCCCGCGTTGTTCGCCCGCCGTCTTCGTGTGCCGACGCTTGCGGGGCTCTTTGGCCTGCAGGTGCTCATCGCGCTGATGCTGGGGGTGTATTTCACGCCTTCTTTGGTTGGTTACGCGCTTTTCCTGCCTTTGGAGCGCTGCCAACGTGTTCTGGCTCGATTCGTTCCTTAGGTTCGCGTGAAATACAGCTCCGCGGCGCGGTCCAGTTCGGCACCGGTGACTTGCGGCGGGCGGCCTTCATACTGGCTGCGCCAGAGCAGGATATCGCAAAGGTCCGCAGGGTAGCAGGCTTTTAGCGCGTCGCCGTGCCGCAGGCACAATTCAACGAAATAAGCCGCCGTTTGGGCGTCGCAGGACATTTGCCGCTGGCCGAGTGCCCGCGCCAGGATTTCCTGGAAGCACGGTTCGCTCACCGGCTCCACGTAGATCTTATTGTGTATGCGCCGCAGGAACGCCTCGTCAGCCAGCTCGGACGGATCCAGGTTGGTAGCGAAGACCACCATCACCTCAAAAGGGACGCAGAGCTTTTGTCCGTGGTGCAGGGTGAGGTAGTCCACGCGGCGGTCCAGCGGCACGATCCAGCGGTTGAGCAGGTCGCGCGGCGAGATCACCTGGCGGCCGAAGTCGTCGATCACCAGGATGCCGTTGTTGGCTTTCATTTGCAGCGGCGCGGAGTAGATGCCGGAGGATGCGTCGGACCGCAGTTCCAGCATTTCGGAGACCAGCTCTCCGCCGGCCGCCACCGACGGGCGATGGCAGAGCACCCAACGGGCGTCCAAATCGTCCGGCTGCGCGGCCAAGGGGCGGTGCAGCACGGGATCGAACAGGGTGATAATGTAGCTCGAGATTTCCAGCGCGTAGGGAATCAGCACGGCGTCTCGATAAACCCGCAACAGGCGTTCAGCCAGGCTGGTTTTGCCGTTGCCGGTCGGTCCGTAGAGGAACAGCGCTTTCTGCGAGATCAGCGCTGGACCCAGTTGGTCCAACAGCGGATCGGGGAGGACTAGGTCGCCAAGGGCTTGGCGCAAGCTGTCGCGGCTGACTTGCACGTGAGCGGCCTGCTGCCGCACGGCGCGCTCGTATGCCGCCAGCGACACCGGCGCCGGACCGGCGTACGAACAGATGGAGGCGCGCTCCGCGGCCAGCAACTTGCCCGCGGCGGTGAGCCCGAAATAGTAGTCGTTGCCCTGCATGCCCTTCACGTCCAGATAGGCCTGTTGGCGCAACTGGCGGAATACGGGTTCCAGCACCATGTGCGGCAGTTTCAGGCGCTCGCGGACCGATCCGATGCTGGACTGGCCCTGTTCGCGTACGGTACGCACGAACAGATCCTGCACCAGCATGGGCAGGATATCGAGGCCGTCCAGGGATTCCGGCTGCGGCGGCCAGAAGGCGGGCGTCTGCGCATCCGGTGAGACCTCCAGTGCGGTCATGGAAGGCTCTCCGCGGGGGCGCGCATCTCGTCCAGGCAGCGCTTGCGGCCCCGTCCGGCCAAGGCGAGGGTAGAAGTGAACTCCACGCCGATCGAGTATTTCAACGTGCGCCGTACACAGTGGCGAACGGTTGCCGTTCCCAAACTGCCGTAGCTCGCGGAATGCAAAGTAATACTGGTGCGCGCCGGTATGGGGATGTCCGCGCTCAGACGGGCGCCTTCGGCGGACAGATCCAGACACTGGGCCCAGATGCTCTGTACCTGGCCCCGCGAATCCTTCCAGGACACCTGCATCCGGCCTTCAAATGGCAGGCGGCCATGCCTGCGCATGTGAGATTTGGGCGGCACACTATTTCGTGGGGCGAGTGGGGAGGGAATCTCAAGAAAAAGAGGACAGGCCGGGAGGCTGCCGGGAGGCCTGTCCTACAACGTCAGTCGGCCCGCAGAGTGACAGTGCGCTCCAGCAGCGCGTTTAAGCCGCCGACCACGGTGATCTTTTCCACCTTGTCGGCGATCTTTTCCAGCGCCTCGAGCTCCTTCAACCGCAGCAGTAGCGGGTTGCCCTCCATCAGCTTGGCCGTGTTGAGCAGCGACCGCGTGGCGGCCGTCTCTTCCCGGCGGCGGATCAGGTTGGCCTGCGCCTGCTTCTCGGCGGTCACCACCTGGTTCAAGATCTCGCGAATGTCTCCGGGCAGGATGATGTCCTTGAGCGCGATTTCGCTTACGCGAACGCCATAGGCCTGCATCTCCCGGCGGACCTCGTCCGATACGGCCTGGTCGATGTCCGTCTTCTCCGCGAGAACCTGCTCCAGGGTGCGCTTACCGAGCGACTGGCGCACACGGCGATCTGCAAAGCGCGGTGGAGGTATTCGTTGACGTCCTTCAAGCCCACACGGGCCATGGTGGCGTCCACGATTTCAAACACCGCCGAGATGTTGACTCGGACGGTGACCTTGTCCTGGGTCAGGATTTCCTGCCCGGTTACCTCAACCGCCTGGCGGCGCGTTTCGAGCACTTCGATGCGGGGCATCGCAATCGTGTTCCAGAAGCCGTAAGTACCGGGCTCCAGCTCACCGGTCAGACGCCCGTCGAGGTACAGCAGTCCGCGCTTGCCTTCTTCGATGGCGGCGAAAGTCACGCCGGATTCGCGGCCCAATCGCACCAACCCCGGCAAAAGACGGGCGGGCACTTCGGGCTCGGCGCGCACTTCTACGATCTCGAAGGTCACGTTCATGGCGCCCTTCCAGTACAGGACGCGGTTGGAAGGGGCGACGATCCGCGCCAGGCGGCCATCCAGATACACGACGGCTACCTGCGCATCGGTCGTCTCGACCACCGTGAAGTAACGCGCGACGGTTTTGGGCTGGTGGTTCGCGATGTAATCGGCCCACTCGCCCGCGAAGATCAGATCGCGGACGTTGTGCACCAACACTTCGACGCCGCGGCCGAAGATCCATCGCTCGCCCGGCCCCAGAACCTCGACGAAGCGGCGCTTGCGGATGACTAGAACCCGTTCGTTATCGCCAATAAGTACGTGATGCAGCATAGGTGGTACCTCCTACAAGAAGACAGAAGATCAGAAGACAGAATAAGACCTGATCGCAGTATGGCGACCGTTATTCTGACTTCTCACTTCTGTCTTCTGACTTCTGCTTTTTTTGAGTTTCCCAGGCCTGACTCCACGGCCAACCAGCGGGCCTTACCTAGAGCGGACTTAGCCGCGCCATAATTACATCCGGGCGAAACGAGAGTTCGCAGTTTCAGGGAAAGCGCAGAGCAGTGGAGCCGTTGCCGATTCGCGCAAAACGGACCGAAGTCTACCTTGCGAGGGCGGCGGGAGCCAGGCCTGGATCACTCAGGTTAGGCTGTCGTTCAGACAGCGTGGATAGCGGGAATCGAACCCGCGGCCCGCAGATTATGAGTCTGCTGCTCTGTCCGTTGAGCTATATCCGGATGGATGCGGAAGGCTCCGACTATCGCAGGCATACGGTTCTTCAGAGAAGCCGCACCAGCGAGGCGGTTGGAACCTCGACTATAAGCGATCATCGGTCATTTACCTCCAGCTTCATTAGAATAATCCACGCGGAGGTGGTGGTCAAGGAAAATTTTATTAATCTAAGTGATATTTCGCGCGACTTAAATCTGACACCAGTGCGGCTCACCCACCGCCACCCATTGTCCCCACTGGCTACCCTTGTCTTCGGCCACGATGCGCAGCTTATCGACGCCTTCGAGCTCGACGGCCCAGAATTGCCAGGTCCCCGGCGTCTCACTCAGCGGTATCGATTGCACAGTCTTGCCGCTTTCCGGATCCACCAGGCGGACCGACTGGCTGCCGACGGATGGGCCATGCGCCACGGGTAACGCAATGCAAGTGTGACCGCTGGTGGCGAAGGGCGCAGAGGTCAAGACTCCCTGATTGGCGTCGTTGCCGCTGTAACTGCCGTATAAGACCTCGCCGCTGAGCGTGCCCACTGACGGATGGAAGCCGTCGCGAGTCCACGCCGGATCCGCCTTCCATTCGGAAATGTGGATGGGCGCGCCCACCTGGTTTGCGGGGATAGGCTTGATGCGCGGAACCGGGTGCGGCGATCCCAGGGCACAAGCCATCCTGCCGCCGTGGACGATGGCATAGGCTTGAATGCTTCCGGACATTCCGGCGGCCCGTGCAAAGCCCACCCAATCCCAATCCGCGGGCGGCCTGCGGGCCGGATCGTTGCGCGGGTAGCCGCCGGGTCTGGTTTCGCCAAATCCAACGATGGCGCCGGCCGGGTTGGTCAAGACAATGTCTTTGGGCGGGCGATCCGCGGCCCGATCCCAGGCCCATCCCGCGGCGCGGTAGCCGCCGGTGACCGGCCACAATATCTCGAAAGCGCCCGAGCATTGCGTCTCGGGAGCGGGAACAAACACGCCGTTCACGGGCTGTCCGATCCAATCCTGGTGGCCCGCGGCGAAGATGGAAAGCCGCCTCTGCCGTATCGCAGGCAGGAGCTCCAGCAGGAATTGCGGGACCGGGAAGATCACTTTAGTAACATCCGCGTCTTCAATGCCGGCCACCAGGGCGATCTCGGACTCGTGCGCGTACGCCTGTTCCGAAGCGAAAACCCGCTCATAAGACTCTTGCCGGTGCATCACCGCTACCAGGACGACCAGCATCAGGGCGGCCGCGGTGAAATGCAGCCCGAGCCTCCGGCCGTTAGGCAGCCGCATAACCAGCCAGCCAATCACTACGGCCAGATTGGCGGCGTAAGTCAGTGGCACGTTGACATAGCGCGCGGCCAGCGCCGCCGCCACCGTCGCATCCCCGGGACGCATGCGGCCATATGCGATGATGACCGCGCTGCAGGCGATGTAGAGGCAAACTCCTGCCACCACCACGGGAACTGGGTCTGCGAACCGGCGTTGCCGGCCTGCGACCGCCACCGCAAGGGCCACCAACAGCAGGCTACCCAGCCCTATCACGCCGCCCAAAGCGGTACTGAGATAGCTCACGGGAGTCCCCAAAAAGACGCCTACGAACCAGGTCGTATAGAACGGATGCGCCAGCATAAGCGCGGCTCGTCCATGACCCAGGAATGAGTAGCCCACGAAGTATGCCGCGATGCTCAATGCGCCGGCGATGGCTAGAGTGGCGATACGAGGCTTGGGAAGGCGCAGCAGCGCGGCCATGGCCACGAGTACGGGCCAGACCGTCATGCCGTTTCCTGTGGAGTAAGTTACTACAAGGGCGGCACCTATGCATATAGCCAAGCCGTTCCACCCGCCCGTGCGCGAGGATAGCCAGAGAGAGAAAAACGCCAGGGCAGCCGCCATCTGGCTCAGATACCACTGCAGCTCGAACGTGCCCAGGATGCCTTGGACTTGCATGGCGGAGGTCATGAACAGGCTGCCGCAGACGCCCAAAGTGAGTCGAAAGGCCAATGGCATGTCTTTCATGCGCCACAGAAGCCACCACAAGAGCGCTATCTGGGCCAGTTGACATGCGATGTTCACGGCAATGGGCAGGAGTTGCTCTCCCCGAAAGAAGATGTAGTCGAGCGAGTATACGATCTCCGGGAACACGATGCGGTGTTCGTTATGCTGGATCCAGAAATGTCTCAGATCGAACTTCAGTAATTGGGGCAGGTATTGCACGCTTCGCCAGGAATCCCAGATAGGAACGGTGGTGTAATCGAGCCTGATGGCGCGGGCCGTGTAGAAGGCCGTGTATATCAGGCAAGGCAGCAGTACCAAAAAGTATAGATAGGACCAATACGCGCTTCTGCGTGACGGCGGAACAGGATTTTGCATGTTTAGCCCGGTCGCCGCAGAATCACGAGATCCTGAAGGTTGCCGATGGCTCCCGGAAGAATATCCACTATATCGAAATGACGGGACCAATTGCGCGAAATGTAATCGTGAGACACAAATACGTTGCGATAATAGTCATGATCCGCCACGCCGGTCTCGTCGATGTCTTTATTCGGCCCGGCATTGTAGAAACCTTCGTGATCCACACGCCAGGCGGCGTATAGGTTCCAAGGAAGCCTTCCACGCCACCAACCTGTGTCCCCGAACGTGGTCAAAAGAATCACTGCGTTCGGTTGGGAGATCCGGTGCAACTCCTCCAGCCAACGGATGTGATCGGCCTCTCTCAGATGAGTGAGCACGGAGATCGCGTAGATGAGGTCGAACGTGCCGGCTGGCAGAGGGACCGGCGGGTCCGGGTTTACCGCCACAAACTCGCAGAGGGGGAGAGCTTGCCGGCACCAGTCGATGGCTTGCGGGTCGATATCGATCCCGGTGACTTTGGCCGCGCCGCCGGCAAAGTAGCGCAGCACCCTGCCGGAGCCGCACCCCCAATCGAGCACGTGGCTGAAATCGGCGATCGACCTGGAGAAATACTCTTCGAGTACGCGCTGCAGCCGGACAAATGCCGTGGAGCCTTCCCGTACGAAACTCGATGCATCTTCCGACCCGTGGACACGCTTGCGCAGAGCCGCGGGTGGAAGCGGCGTAGCGCTGTCGATATAGTGGATGGTCTGATGGGGATCGAAGGGGCGCAGGGTGCCGGCGTGCTGGAAAGAAAACTCATGCGCGGCGGATGCTTTGGGAAGCGGACTTCGGGCCTGGAACCCGAAACGGGTTTCGTCGCCAACCAAGCCCAGCATGCGGGCTATATCGTCGCGGCGCGTACGAGTGAAGTGCAGTGGCTTTCCATTGTGTGTAATGGCGACGGGCACGGGCAGCGCGCGGGGAGGCACGCACCATCCCTCGATGGCGACTTCGGTATCCGACAGGTTCAGGTTATCGATCGACCAGAGGCCCCTCGCAAGCACGGACGAGGCCAGCAGGCGATAACCGATACCCGGCAATGCGCACTCGCCATTGTTCAGAACCGGGCCGCCGCCGGTGAAGCGAACCTTCAAATCTCCATCAAGCTGGGGCAGGCGATACGAGAAGCCATGCCGCCCGTCGCCAATCCTGGCGTCGGCCAGGTCCTGGCGAAACTCCGCGCACTTGACTGTGGCGACGACCGCCCCATTGATGCAAATATCGACCTTGGCGGACGCCTGCGGGTTCCCGTCGTCGAACGCCCAGCCTCGCACCCGGCCGGTTTCGACCGAATCCAGGAAGCCTAGTTTTGCCATGAACGTGTCAGTGCGCCGCGGCTACGCGCTCTACTTCCCGCATGACGCGCAGCGTATTGCCGCCCAGAATCTTCAGAATGTCGTCGTCCGAATAGCCGCGCTCCATCAGGCCGCGCACCAGGTTGGGGATTTTCGAGATATCTTCCATGCCTTCCGGAAACTGATCGTCGGCGCCGTCGAAGTCCGATCCCAGACCCACATGGTCCACACCCGCCATCTTCACGGCGTGGTCGAAATGATCCAGCAGGCGGCTGAGCGGCACCCGGCCCAGTTTGGCGTTGCGCTGCGCATTGATGGTCCGCGTGGCAGGACCCAGTTGGCTGCGGTCGCCGAACTTCGGCGCCTGGTTCTCGCGCTCGTCTTGCCGATCCTGCTCGTCCTTCAACGCGCCCAGCCGGTCTGTGAAGCCGCGATCCAGGAAGCCTTCAAAGTAGTTGATGTGGACCACGCCGCCGTTCTTGGCCATGGCGCGCAGCATGTCGTCGGTCATGTTGCGCGGCACATCTGCCAGTGCGCGGCAGGATGAATGCGAGGCGATCACCGGCGCGGCGGAGGTCTCCACCGCGTCGTAGAACGTTTTATCGGCAACGTGCGAAATGTCGACCATCATGCCCAGATGGTTCATCTCGCGGACGACTTGCTTGCCGAAGTCCGTTAGACCGTTGTGGGCGGGCGGGTGGCTGGACGTGTCGGCCCAAGGCGTGTGCTCGGTGTGAGTGAGGGTGAGGTAGCGGACGCCTAACTGAAAATAAGTCCGGAGCACGGCCAGATCGGAATCGATCATGTGCCCGCCTTCCACGCCCATCAGGAGGGCGATCTGCCCGCGCTCCTTGGCCGCCATCACTTGATCGGCGGTGGTAGCCAGCGCCAGGTCGGCCGGATGCTGCGCGACTTCGCGCCGCACGGCGTCGATTTGATCCAGCGCGCGCCGGATGGACTCGGGCGGCGTGTACCGCACGGCATCCGTCCAGATCGACAGAAACACGCCCTCCGCGTGGCCTTGCCGCATGCGGGGCACGTCAACCTGGCCGTAGTCGTGTCGCTGGGTAATGTCGTAACCTTCGTCGACCATCATCTGGGTGGTGTCGTCGTGCAGGTCCAATACTACGGCGCGGCGCAACAGGCGCTCCACGCGCGCGGGATCGACTTTGATCTGCGCGCCACTTTGAGCCACACCCAAGCACACCGCGAACAGGAACGGAGCCAGCCGAACGAGAGCGCGCACCTACGCTTCCTTCTTTCGCAGCACCGCGCCCACCAGATCTTTGCCGCGCTCGTACGCCACCTGGTAAGCGTCGCGCCGCTGCAGCCGTGTGTATCCGTAGCCCACCCCATGGAAATGCTCCAGCCCCTTACCCAGCACGTAGGTGGCGGCATAGGCGATGGCGCCTTTGGGGATCAGCCCGCCGCCCAGCGGAATAAATCCCACCAGCTCGCGCGCCAGTGCGCGCCAGCCGAAGGCTCCGGCCGCAATCGATATCAACTCGGCCAACTGCTTGTCGTATCCCACCTGCTTGTCGCTGGCCGCCGCCACCAGAAAAGCCATGCGCACCTGGTTCATGGTGATGAAAGCCGTGTCCGAAGCGAACTCCCCGATGGCCCAGGGCAGTTCCAAGAAGCTGGGCACCACGTTGGGCAGCGCGCTGGCTACGGCAAAAATGGCGTTCTCGCGCGCCACGGACGTAATGATATGGTCCACTACCGGCCTGCGGAAGGGATAGAAATTGCGGGCCAACGCCAGTCCCAGGTCGTCGCGCGCCTTCACAATCTCCTCCACCGTGCGCCCCGGATCGTCGCGGAAGAAGGTGAACGCGGTGGCCGGGCACGGCAGGCCTTGTTCGTACAGCACCAGGTCGTACTTCTCCGGAATGCCCGCATCGCACGCGCGGTACACCGACTGCATCACCTGCATGCGTTTATCGTGCGAAACGGCCGCGGGCATCAGAAAATCTTCCATGTCGGCGTACGCGGCGCTGCCCTCCGCGACCAGTCCCACTATCAGAGGACGTTCCGCGCGCTGGCGCACTTCATCCGGGTTAAGCAGGGAAAACGCGGACTTGGCTTGTTTAAGGTATCGGAGCATGATCGATTGCCTACGCACGTGGATCGGTGCAGGGGCGTTCGGCTCCGCTCAGGCGGAACATCACTTGCAACCCCTTACGCCATTCTACTCCCACGCCCACGCGTTCCACATCGATGCCAGGCGAGAAAAAGCTCAGAACCGTTTCGGTGGCGGGATGAAACTCGAGCGCGGGCGATACCAGAAACAGGCGGGGCGGTTCCGGCCGCAATGCGATACCGGGAAAATAACCATTGGGCGCAAACTCGTCGCGATCCAGGTGCCACTTGACGCGCAGCCAGTAATCCAATGCCTGCATGGGAAGCTGGAGATCGGCGGTGGCTTTCAACTCCAGCACTGCCAACCGACCCGACCGCTCCACGGCCAACAGATCCAGCACGCCGCGGTCGCCGCCCGCAAACGCAGGCACCTGATCGTATATGGGCGCGGGCTGCAGCGGCGCGTACACTCGCTCGATCTGCGCGCGGACCTGCGATTCGAGCCAGGCTTCCGGATTCCGCCGGTACAGCGGATGCTCGCGATCCTGCGCGGCCGGCGAGCGCCGCTCCGCCAGATCGCGCGCCAGCCGTTCGATCTCGGGCAAATCGCGGGCACGCGCGACGCTACGCTGAGCAAGGCCGAAGCGCGCGCCGCTATCGGAGACCAGTGCGAATTCCACGCCGCGCACGCGCAGGCTGACCGCGCCATCGTGACGGGCGACGCGCTCCACTTCCGCCGAATCCAGCAGGCGATCGAAGGCTCCCAAGGAGGCGGGCTGCCGGCAGACCTCCACGCGCGTATCCACGTTGCCGAAATCGCGCGGATCCACGTGCGCGGCGAAGTCGTGCTGGTCATAGGCGAACAGTTCGTAGCGCGCAACTTCCTCGTTCAGCCATGCCAGGCGCAAGCTGGTGTTGCGCTCCTGCCCGCGCGGCACATAGAGGGCGATGCCCTCCACGGCCAGCCGTTTCTCCCGGCGGCGCAAGTAATCCAACCAGATCAATCCGAAGGTCAGCAGACCCGCGGAATCGCTTTCCGGCGGTGCGCCGATCGCCGCCCACCCATTTTGCCCGCGGCGCAGAAAGGCGCGCGGATAGCTGGGCGACAGACTGTCTTCCAAATTGGCTTCGGCGCTGATCTCGGCCAGGGTCCAGTCCGCGAACTGGCGGGTAAGGAACTGCCGGAATCGCTCGCGAAAAACCAAGCGTTCGCTGCGGCGTTCAAAATCCTGGCTGGACGGCCGCGCCAGGTCCACCAGGAACAGGCGGCCCTCTTTGCGGGCGAATTGTTCTACCACCAACTCCAGCCGCCCGCGCGCCTCGTGGGCCACGCCGGTAACGCGCCGCACTAGGTTGCGCGTCTGGTCCCACACTTGGAGGGTCAGCCGCGAATTGCGCAGTTGCAGGGTGAAGTTATCGGCCGCCAGCGGCAGCAGCGGCTCGCCGGGCTCAAGCAAAGCAGGCAGGCGCGCGGATTTAAGAAAGCGCTCGATGGCCGCCTGCGCTTCGGTGGGTGCGACAGCCAGTGCCACTAGGAGTGGTGGGTTTGGCGGGCGGGAGTTCTCGCAAGAAGTGCGGGGGTACGCCTACCAACCGGCTTTATAGGCGATCAGAGTCTTGAGAGTCAACCCGCCAAGAAAAATGCAGACCGCCGTCCGCATCTGGACCAGCCTGCCGCCCACGTAAAAACCCGCGCTGCCCAGCGTGAACCAGGCCAGCAGAGCCAGCACCGCGTAGCAACCGAGCGCAAATGGCAGGCGTTTATGCACGACTCTTCATTGTGCCACGCGCCACGGGTGCGGGCCGAATCCTTGATAATAGAGGGTGTTAGCCGCAGCCTTCTGAAACATGCCGGACATCGCGCTGCTCTACTCTCCGCAGAATCGTGTGCGCGCGCTGGCCGCCGCCGCTGCGCTGGTCGCCATCGTCGCGTCGGTGGACTGGGTCATCAAGCCGAATTTCTCGCTGAATTTCCTGTACCTGTTCCCCATCATGCTGGCTGGCGGTTTTCTGTCCCGCTGGCAGATCGGGGCGATGGGGGTCTGCTGCGCGGTCCTCGGCGAGTTGTTCAGTCCATTTCCGCAGGCCTACGCCGCCACCCGCATGGCCATGATGAGTGTGGCTTTCACCGGCACCGGCCTGTTCGTCTCCGAACTGGTACACAAGCGGCAGTTGGTTGTGGAACACCTGCAGCAGCTCACCGAACAGATCCGCCACCGGGAGGACGCCGAACAGCAGATCCAGATTCTGATCGAGTCGAGCCCGGCCGCAATCGTGGCTGTGGATTCCTCCGGTTCCATCGATCTGGCCAACCAAGCCGCCGGGCAACTGCTGGCGTCCGGCAACCCCCTGGTGGGCGAGCCGATTCGCAACTATCTCCCCGCGCTCGAATCGGTGGCGCGGGGCCACCGCTCACAGGCCTTTCGCACCAGCATGCAGTGCAAGGGGCAGCGGCGGGATGGCGAGGTCTTCCTGGCAGCCATCTGGTTTTCCACTTACAAGACGCTTTCCGGCCCCAAGCTGGCAGCCATCATCGTGGACCTTTCCGAAGACCTGCGCGACCGCGAGGACTTGAGTCTGAATCATCTGCTCAAGAACACACGTATCCTGATGGGCGCCATGTCCCACGAGATCCGCAATCTGTGCGGCGCGGTTTCGGCGGTGGGCAGGAACCTGGCTCGCGTGGAAGGGCTGGCGGGAAACCAGGATTTCGAAGCGCTGCAAACGCTGATCCAAGGCCTGGAAAAGATCGCCGCGCTCGAGTTGCAGGGTTCCCCGGAGGATCAAGGCATCGCGGTGGATGTGATCGAGGTACTGGATGAGTTGCGGGTTTTGATTGAACCGTCGTTCCGGGAGGCGGGGATGGCGGTCGACTGGCAAATTGCCCCCAGTCTGCCCTTGGTGTGGGCGGATTCTTACGGGCTACTGCAGGTTTTCCTGAATCTGGCGCGGAACAGCCAGCGAGCGCTGGAGACGTGCGCGCGCAAGGCGCTGACCATCGCGGCCAGCGCGGAGGAAGACTCGGTGGTTATCCGGTTCGAAGATACTGGCGCGGGGGTCGCTTTTCCCGAGCAGTTGTTCCGGCCCTTTCAACCGGGCGCGGACGGCGCGGGGCTGGGGCTGTACGTGTCGCGCGCCATCGTGCGCAGCTTCCGCGGCGAGCTGCGTTACGAAGCGCGTCCGGCGGTCAGTTGCTTTGCGGTGGTGCTGGCGCCGCTGGCGGAGAGCTGAGACATGGCAACGCCTGGCCGCATTCGCATCTTGGTGGTGGACGATCACACGCTGTTTCGCGAGAGCATCGCCCGGCTGCTGGCGGCCGAGCCCGGCTTCGAAATCGCGGGACACTGCGCATCGTCCGGCGAAGCGCTGCGGCTGGTGGCCAAGACGCCCGTGGACGTGGTGCTGCTCGATTTCGATTTGGGCGACAGCAACGCGATGGACTTTCTGGCCAAAGCGCAAAGCGTGGGATTCACCGGGAGGGTGCTGGTGGTGACCGCGGGCGTCAGCGAGCTGGAGGCAGCCGAGATGATCCGCCAGGGCATCGCCGGCATCCTGCGGAAACACTGCTCGCCCGCCGCGCTGGCCCAGAGCATCCGCGACGTGAGCGGCGGCAAGGATTATTTCGAGCCGGGCTACCTGCGGTCGGTTCTGGCGGGCATCGCGGCGCCGGCGGCGGAGTATCAACGCAAGAAACTGACCGAGCGGGAGCGCCAGGTGCTGCAGTATGTGTTCGAAGGGCTGGCGAACAAGGAAATCGCCGACCGTTTGCAGGTTTCCGAAAGCTCGGTGAAGGCCACGCTGCAGCAGTTGTTTTCCAAGACGGGCGTGCGCACGCGCAGCCAGCTTGTGCGGACGGCGCTGGAGAATTATAAGGATCAGCTTTGAAATGGGACAGTGGTGTATGGAGTCCGGATATGTATTGGTGGAATCGAGTCGTCGAGTTCGACCGGAAGCCGCTTGACCGGAACCTGCTGTGCGGATTCGTCCTGGAGTTTACCGACCGGCTGACCCTGATCAGCCTGTTAGACGATGTACGGTTCGATCTGAATGGGTACTTCGTGTTCCGCAATTCGGACGTCCGCAGGTGGCGACCTGTAGGAGAGGATTCGGTGCGCGTCCGGGCTTTTGCGGCTCAAGGGCATCAAGCCGGTGCGTAAGCGGGGCTTGTCGCTGGCAGGTTGGCCCGAGTTGCTCGAAACCGCCAATAAACTGTACCCGCTGATCTCGATTTTTCGGAAAGGAATCGACCGGAGCGTTTTCCGGGTCGGCCGCTTGACCTCGATGAATCGAGTGTCGTTCGAATTGAAGGAGATCGATGCGGACGCAACGTGGGACGAATGCTATCGCTACAAGTTCAGCGACCTTACTTGCGTCAGATTTGGCAGCGGCTACGAGGATGCCCTTGCTCGCGTGGCTGCGGCGGACGCCGCAGCCAGTCGAGCATCGCAGGGAAAACAGGGCGCCAAGAAAATCTTGCCTGCCTAGGCTTCCACGGTGTAAGCGTGCTCGCCGTGCAGTTCTTCGTCCAGGCCGGCCTCCTCGGCGATCTCGGTGACTTTGACCGGCGTGACCCGGTCGATCAGCCAGAGCATACCGAGCGTGAAGGAAAATGCCCATACGGAAGAGATCGTCACGGCGACGAGCTGGACGGCAAAAAAATGGGTGTTTCCGCGCAGCAATCCGTCCACGCCACCCGACGCGGCCGGGTTCCAGGCGGTCGAGGCGAAAATGCCGAGCATGATTATCCCCAACATTCCGCCCACGCCATGCACGCCCCAAACATCCAGTGCGTCGTCCCACTTGAGATGGTTCTTCAGCGCCACCGCGTAGTAGCAAACCACACCCGCCACGGTCCCGATCAGCACCGCCACCGCCGGTGAAACGTAACCGGCCGCCGGAGTAATCGTGGCCAGCGCCGCAACCGCGCCGGTCAACAGGCCCAGGAAGTGCGGCTTACGGCTATTGAACCACTCGACTATCAGCCACGCCACCGCCCCAAAAGACGCCGCGATGTCTGTATTCAGAAACGCCACCGCCGTGATCGAATCGACGCGAAACTCGCTGCCCGCGTTGAAACCGTACCATCCGAACCAGAGCAGCCCGGTGCCCAGCGCCACCAGCGGGATGCTGTGCGGACCCTTGTCGGCCACGCGCCGCTTACCCACGTAGAGCACGGATGCCAAGGCCGCCATGCCCGCGATATTGTGCACCACAATGCCGCCGGCGAAATCCTTCACGCCCCAGGAGGCCAGCAACCCTCCGCCCCACACCATGTGGACGAACGGGAAATACACAAACAGCAGCCACGCCGTCAGAAACGCGGTGTACGCCTTAAACGTCACCCGGTTGGTGAACGCGCCCGTGATGAGCGCCGGTGTGATGATGGCGAACATCATTTGATATGCGCAGAACACGATCATTGGAATCGTATCGTTGGGCGAGGGCGTCGATAGGGTAATCCCTCTGAGGAACACCCAATGAAAGTTGCCGATGATGCCGGCGAAGTCGGTGCCGGACTTGAGGTCGCCGCTGAAGCACATCGAGAACCCGCAGAGCCACCAGAGGACCGTGGTCCATCCCATGGAGACAAAGCTCTGGATCATTATCGCAAGCACATTCTTGCGGCCCACCAGGCCGCCATAGAAAAACGCCAAGCCCGGCGTCATGAGCATGACCAGGCTGCAGCACAGAATCATGAAACCCGTATTGCCGGTATCGAGGTGTAACATACCGAAGATATTGTAGTCTGAAACTCGTTAATTGTCACCACCCATCAGTGGTGGACGGCCTGAGTGCTCCCCATCGGGTTATGCTGGCAACTGATGCCACCCGAAACCGATTGGCAAGCGCGTTTGAATACCGTGGACTGGTCGCGCTTTCACACGATATACGGCGACGCTACCGTGATCCCCGAGCAGCTAGAGCGGTTGGGGTCCGCGGACGAAGAGATGGCGCTTTCGGCGGCAGCCGATCTTTCCGCGGAGCTATGCCACCAACATGTGCAAATCGCGTCCGCCGCTCTTCCCGCATTTCCCTTCATCATGGAGATGCTGCCCTCTGTAAGCCACAAGGTCACGGTCGAAATCCTGGACATGTTGGTGGGCTTTGCCATCACCACCGATCCGGTTCGAATGCGCCAATTCGCGAGCGCGGTGGGTAAAAGACGCATGCCTCCGCCCGGATGGGTACAAGAGCTGCGAAGGGCACTGCAAGCGGCGTTGCCACGGATCGCTGAATACGCGACACACGAAAATCCCAGTATCTCGGAGTTCGCTAGGATGTTCGTCGAGGAGATGAGCAAGGACGTCAGTCCGGCTTGATTCACCGCTCCACGTACAACTCCGCCCACACAAAACCCGCCGAGCGGATCTGCTCCCGCAAGCTCGAATACTTGACCACCTCGCTGGCGGTGCGCAGCCTCTCTGCGGCGGCCAGCGGCATATCGAAGCGGTAGCAGTCGGCGCGATCCTTATAGGAGTAATGCAGGTACCGGATCTCGCCCGCCGCGGCCAGGTCCATCAGCACATCCCAAAAACTGGCTTTGCGCAGTAGCGGCTTCCGCGCGCCGGCCTCGCGTGGAATGTGGATGGCCTGTCGTCCGCCACGCAGCACCGCGCGCACGCAACGCTCGGGTGCGAACGTGCGCACGGGATCGTCGCCGGGGAAAGTCGCCAGCAGTTCGCGCAGGCTGTCGAGCTCGGCTTCCCAGCCGTTCCAGCGGAAGCGCGAAGCACCGCTGACCAGCGTGCCGCGCAGCAGCAGCTCGCGCACGCGCCCTTCGTTTTTGCCGGTGATGCCCAACATGTGCTCCACCAGATCGCGCAAGGGTAAGTCCTGCACTACCACGCGCGTGATGGAAATACCCTCGGCGGCTTCCGAGCTAAGCTTGACCCGGACGGTGGCAGGTAGAGACATGCCGTGTTTTTTCACGCTAGCATAAATGCGTGAGCCCACTGGAAAGTTCCCTGGCGAGTCCCTTGGCGAAGGTTGAAGCCGAACTGCGGCGCTACGAGCACGCGTTGGTGGATTTTTCGGCGCGAGAGCACAACGGGTCGATCGAGCTGGTCATCGAGCTTAAGAATCGCGGGCTGGGTCTGCACACCTACTATGCGCCGCTGCATCCGCGGGATATCGAGCATCCGCAGTTTCCCTGGACCTTGCAGCGCTACCTCTACGATTGCCTGCACGATTACCTGATCGAGATGTTTATCCGCACGCCGCAGAACCGGGTCGTCGAACCGTGAGCCCGCTCACTGAAATACTGCGGGACGAGATTCGCCGGGACGGCCCGATCCCGTTCCGCCGTTTCATGGAAGCGGCGCTTTACGATCCGGTCCACGGATATTACCGGCGCGCGCGCGACCCATTCGGCCGGCAGGGCGACTTCTACACGGCGGAGCAGATCCAGCCGGTCTTCGGTATCCTGATGGCCGCTCGCGTGCGTGCGCTGTTCCGGGAGATGGGCGCGCCGCCGGACTTCACGGTCGTCGAATTGGGCGCGGGCAGGCGCGAGATGGCCGCGGCATTCTCCGAGTGGCGTTATATCCCGGTGGATCTCGGCGTTGATCTCAGGTGCGGAGCGATGCCGGACCATTTCCGCGGTGTGGTATTCGCCAACGAGTTCTTCGACGCCCTGCCGGTGGAGCAGGTTACTTTCCGCGGGGGCGCCTTCCACGAACTGCGCATCGCATGGGACGAACGTTTCGTGTGGGCCGCTGGCCCGCCCGCGCGAGAAGACGAGGCCGATTATGTGCGCCGCTACTACCCGCCTCCTGTGGAAGGCGCGCTGTTCGAGGTGAACCTGGATGCGCTCGACTGGCTGGAGCGCATCGCGCGCGCGCTGGTGGAGGGATTCGTCTGCACCATCGACTACGGCTACACGCGCGCCGAGTCCAAACGGTTCCCGCGCGGCACGCTCATGAGCTACCGGCGGCACCAGGCGGATGAAGATGTACTGAACGATCCTGGGGCGCGCGACATCACCGCGCACGTCCCCTTCACGGCGCTCCAGGAATACGGCGCGCAGCTCGGCCTGGAGGCCGTGCGCTTCGAAACGCTGGCGCAAACGCTGCTCGCGGCTGGAGAGCCGGATCAGTTCGCGGCGGTGCTGGCGGGTTCCACCGAGGAGGAGCAGTTGCGGCGGCGATTGCAATTGAAGAGCCTGTTGTTCGGGATGGGTGAGACGTTCCGGACACTGCTACAGAGGGCTGGGGAAGGTCATGGCGCCAAATGAAAAAGGCCCCGACGAATCGGGGCCTGTTGGTTCGAACTTGAATCACGCCCTTAAGCGGGCGCCCATGCTACTTCTTTTTCTTCGCGGGCGCCTTCTTCTTCGGGGCGGCTTTCTTCGTTGCGCTCTTCATCGATTGATTCTCCCTAAACATCAAATTTTGCGATTCGAAAATCGCAATGTGATTCATATATAAGGTTGTTCGAGAAAAA
>Ga0187871_10001050_pt1 | contig 24677 bp, 18 predicted proteins | sample June2016WEW_16_1_FD_132988 | JGI IMG/M metagenome (GOLD analysis project Ga0187871, IMG submission 132988) | Peatland microbial communities from SPRUCE experiment site at the Marcell Experimental Forest, Minnesota, USA - June2016WEW_16_10 | ecosystem: Environmental > Terrestrial > Soil >...
ACTCTTAATCAGTAGGTTGTAGGTTCGATTCCTACCGCGCTCACCACGATCACCAATAAACATGATGTTTCGAGCGGGCGGGCTCGCATTCACGTCCACCTCCCGTCCTGTGTCCGTGTGATATCCGTCTCGCGGGAATTTCGCGGCCGGCGGGACCGGGAGCGGGAGTCGCCGATTGCCGACTCATCGCGAAAATGATTGCAGTTTAGGCGACATCGAATCTACATTACAGATGGTCCACGGCGGAGGGCCCGGTGAAGATTGTGGTTTACTTATCTGGAAAGTTCGCTTTTGCTGCAGAACTCCGATGGCACGATTGTGCAGTTCACCATGGACATCACAGGGACCCTTACTGCGAACCCGCAAACGTCGTCAGAATTTGATTTTCGTCTTGACTACATAGGCACGGTAGCCGGAATACAGATGCTGCTCCCGAAACAGCTGGCCACTGACGTCCACCGTAACTACGACCTTTTGTGGCAGCCATAAAGGCTCGGTCTGCGCAACTTGGGTCTCTCCAAAATAAATGTCCGCAGTGAGCCTCTGCAAGTGAACAGCGCGCAGGGGAGCGAGGAGATCGGTGCGCAAATGCACAATGTGGAAGTCCGATTCCTCAACCCAGGCGATGCCCTGGTAATAGATTGGAAGCGTCTGCCCTTCAAATCGAAGTTCTCCGGGCGATTGCACCGAAGCCGGTACTTGCGCAAATGCAATCACGAAGTTGTTATGCCCGTGGATCCGTTGCCGTCCCAGGTAGCGGAAGATGGCTTGAGAGCGGTTATAAGGATAGAAGTACACCCAACCGTTGGCAAAGCCCTGGCTCAGCGGCAGAGCTTCTTTGTTGTGCGTGCTGGCTTCGAGGCTCAGACGTTCCAGGTCTGCAAGTGACACGCCGCCGGAGATCACTGCCGAGGGGTTGTAGGTCTCACCCGGCGTTTGTGCTTTGTTCTGCAAATCAATGCGATACTCATCGAGGGTTACATCCTTCTCAGTGTGGTGAGACAGGATGAGGTATTCAAAGTCTTGCCGGGTTGGCTTGGCGCCAGTTCGCGCCTGAAGGACTTCTTCATGCGCAATAAGGTTCGGCATTTTGTGAAAAAGAGCTTCCGCCTTATCGCCAACTTTCTCCAGAAGAGCGGGTAGCTCTTCCTGGTCCTTTGCAGGCTTGAGTCCCCGCAGTTGCGGAATGGCCTTCAGAAGTTCCGAGAGCGTGAAATCCACGACAGTCGCTGAAGTCTTAGTGGGTTGGTTGTCGGCCAAGGCGGTGGATGGCGCCTGTGCATCGTTGGTTGAAGGAGCGTTCTCGATGGTGTTGGGCTCAGTTTTCTTTTCGTCCGTGTTGGCAGGCCGGATGGGTTCAACCACCGAGCAGCACTCAGAAGTTGAAGGTTGAGGTGCACTCCTGACGCCAGACCCTGTTACGACGACTTGACCGTACGCTCCATTTAGAAACCAAAGCAGAAACAGACTCGCCGTGGCAGTGGCGCATCTCATAGAGTAATCCTATCTCACTGTGGCGTGGTGGGCCACCAGTTGATGTAACTAGAATGGCGCTCACAACCTGTCAAGAGGGAGCTGCAGCAGCCATTCCAGAAGGCAAATCGATCGTTCACAAGGTGTCTCCGAGGCTCTGCTTGCAACCAAGGTACGTTTCGTGGTCTGCACCGATGCGTGACCTAACAAGAATTGAATCGGCCCAAGCTCACCGCCGCTAGTGTGACACAGCTTGGCACGTCCTCCGCAAGTTGCAGGAACAGGACCGCATCCTCCGTTCGTTCACCGAGGTCCAGACCGTGTTCGGCACGGTAGGCCGTTCCGACAGTGCAACGGATAACGCTCCGCTCGATATGTATGACACGACGATCATGCTGAAACCACGAGAGCAGTGGCGAACCGGCATGACATACGAGAAGCTGATCCGTGCAATGGATGACAGGCTACAGTTTCCGGGCCTCACGAACACTTGGACAATGCCAGTAGAGAACCGGCTCGATATGGAATTGACCGGGATCAAGACTGCGGTTGGGTTAAAGATCCAGGGTCCGGATCTGGCTCGAATTCAGGACGTTGGCGAGCAGATCCAGCAGATCCTCTCGCGTATGCCAGACACGAGTTCGGTGTTTGCCGAACGCGTTTCGCGAGGATTCTACCTCAACGTGGAGGTGAACCGAGCCGAAGCGGCACGCTACGGACTCACGGTCGCAGATGTGCAGCGGGTCATTACCTCCGAGATCGGAGGAGCGAACATTGCACAGAATGTGGAAGGCCGTGAACGAGTTCCGATTGCGGTTCGGTACGAGCAAGACTTCCGGGACACTCCAGAAGCGCTGAATCGTGCTCTGATCGGCACTCCATCCGGCGCGCAAATTCCGATCAACCAAGTGGCGCGTGTGTATTTTTCGGGAGGCCCGGCAATGATTCGCGACGAAGACGGAGCGCTGACCGGTTACGTGTATCTCGATTTGAAGACGACAGACTATGGTGGCTTCGTGAACCGCGCCGACAAGCTCTTGCGGGAGAAACTGGTTCTTGCGGGAGGATACACGTATCGCTGGGCAGGTGAGTATGAATTCGAACTCCGCACCAAGCAACGCCTGAAGATCATCCTGCCTATCGTTTTCTTTGTGATCTTCCTGCTGCTCTATATGGTTTTCAAGTCTGCCGCCGAGGCCGCAGTACTGATCTTCCCGACGCTCTACGCCATGTCCGGAGGGCTTCTGCTTCAGTGGGCGCTGGGCTACAACTTCAGCGTAGCTGTGTGGGTCCGATACATTGCGCTTTTTGGGATCGCCGTCGAGACCGGAGTGGTCATGGTGGTTTACCTGCATGAAGCCCTTCAACACAAAATCGCTGAGGGGAGCCTCATGACGGAAGCCGATATCGAACAAGCTACGATCGACGGAGCTGTGCAGCGGTTGCGTCCCAAACTGATGACGTGACGGCGGTCATTCTCAGCCTTACGCCGATACTGTAATCAGGTATCGGATCAGATGTGATGAAGCCGATTGCTCCAATTGTCGGCGGAATGATCACGTCAACCATCCACGTGCTCATTCTGGTGCCGGTGTTTTTCTTGCTCATAAAACGACGAGCGCTACGGCGGGGTGTGCTAGGAGCGAATCCGAAATGAAGTGACGCTTGTACGACAGAAGTCGCGGACATACACCAACGCATCGAGGCCGTGCTTATCCACTGAAGGATAGCTCGAATTGTCGGCCAGTCTCCGCCGATCGCGCAAACCCATCACACTGCCAAGCTGCATCTGCAGCTTGGGCAGTGGAGAGTTTTTGGGTATCTGTCTCTGCCCAGTCGCAAGAAACCGAATACGCCATTGCCCTCGGAGCACGGCTCACTATTGCTGGGGTGGTGGTGCCTGCTGGCCCGAGTTGGAATCAGGCGGCCCCGAATGACGATTCTGCATCCATTGCTCGCGCTTGGCTTGCTTCTCGTCCCACTTCTTCTGCTGGTTAGCGTCGAGAAGTGCGCGGATCTGAGAATCAGTAGTCTTGCGGATGTCCATCATTTTGGTTCGCCGATCCTGCTGGGAAAGAGAAGTGTCCTGGTGCAGGCTCTCCATCTGAGAACGTTCGGACTGAAGAACACTTAACACTTTGGCTTGCTGATCGGATGTGAGGTTGAGTTGTTTAGTCAGTTCCGCAGTGCGCCGGGCGGGATCGGGCGGACCATGGTGCCGGCCACCGTTCTCCTGCGAAGGCGGGGCCTGTTGATCATTGGACTGGTTATCCTGAGCGGCGGCGAAAGGCGCGGCGATCGAAATGGCGCCAGCCGCGACGAGAGCAAGCAGATGTTTCTTGAGCATGGGAATCTCCTTTGCAAAGCTATCGGTCTGAATCTATGAACGGAATTATGCGCCATTAGTTGCGCAAGAAAACCAGATTCGTGCAATCTTTGCATAACTTTACGAAGCGCAGCTTCTATTGCGAAACTGGAAAAGATGCCACAAAATTTTACAGTTCCGGGTCGGGGAGAGCGGTATGATCGCAGAAAGACAGCCTCGAACGCCTGGGCCATGCTAATTAGGATTTCCAGTCTTCAATTTTTGGGCATCAAGGGCGGGCTCCGGGCGGAGTTTGTCTTTCAGTTTGTCTTCTTGCTTCATGTCGTCGTGTTTCATCCGCATCTGCTGTCGGGGCAGACTCCTGGACAACCTGCTACTCCCACGGCTGGAGGACGAACCATTCACGGCGTGGTGAAGTCGGGCAACATGCCGATTCCGGGCGCGGCAGTTTCTGCGGCCAATACCGCTACGAAGGAACAGATCAATACGTGGACGGATGTGGATGGCAGTTACCGGTTGCTCATTCCAGCCGATGGGCACTACGCCGTGCTGGTGCAGATGGCGGCGTTTGCCGCGAGCACGCAGGAAGTGGTGCTGGACGCAATCCACCACGACGTGCAGACGAACTTTGAACTGGTTCTTCTGTCGCGGGCACGCGAGGCGCACAACGAGCCGCGGCGGGCGAATGCGGGCGGACGTGGTTTTCAAAATCTCTCCGTGTTGCAGAGTGGTGCCGGACAGGACGCTGCCACTGGTTCCATGAGCGACATTGTGCCATCCGGTATGCCGGTTCCTGGAATTGCACCGGATAGCGCCACGGAATCGGTGGCGGTTTCTGGTAACACTTCCAATTTGTTTAATGCGATGAGCGCTGATGAAATGCAACAGCGCTTCAACGATGCGCGCCAACAAGGAGGGGGATTCGGCGGCGGGGGCGGATTTGGTGGTCCGGGGGGTGGTCCTGGAGGCGGAGGGTTTGGGGGCGGAGGCGGAGCGATGATTTTTGGACGGCGGGGTTTTGATAGCAATCGCCCGCATGGGTCCTTATATTACGGCGTCGGCGATTCGGCTCTGAATGCGTCGCCATTTTCGCTGACCGGACAGCCGACAGAAAAACCGGCATATCTGCAGAATAGTTTCGGCGGTTCCGTGGGCGGGCCGCTGAACATTCCCCACATCTACCACGGTGGCAGCAAGACTTTTTATTTCATTAATTACAACGGAAAGCGCGCGGAAAATCCTTTCGATCAGTTTTCGACGGTGCCAACGCTGCTGGAGCGGGAGGGAAATTTCTCTCAGGCCACCTACACTTCGGGACAAGCAGTAGAGATTGTCAATCCCGCGACAAACGCCCCGTTTCCTTGCAACCCTGCCTGCAACACGATTCCGCAGAGCAGCCTCAACCCGGTGGCGCAAGGATTGCTGCAATACATTCCGCTGCCGAACTTGCCGGGCAGTTATCAAAACTTCCATTACGTCACTTCCGCCAACAGCGACAGCGACGACCTGAACATCCGTTTGAATCACACCTTTGGCGCGGCGCCAGTGCGCGGCCGCCGTGGCGGAGGCCGCAATGCTCCGCGCAACAATCTGACCTTCGGCTTCCACTACCACGGGTCGAGCGCGAACCTGACGAATCCGTTCCCCAGTGTGGGCGGTAACACCTCGGTCCGCAGCTTTGACGTTCCAGTGTCTTACACGCGCAGCATTGGAAAGCTGACCAACATTGTGCGGGCGGACTTCAATCGCAGCCGAACCCGAACGCAGAATCTGTATGCTTTCAGCAACGACATCACGGGTGCGCTGGGAATCACCGGAGTTTCGCAGAATCCGTTCGATTGGGGCTTGTCGAATCTTTCCTTTACAAATTTCGCCAGCCTTCAGGACACGACTCCGCAACTAAGCCGGAACCAGACTTACACCTTCTCCGACAATGTGATCTGGAACCACGGCAAGCACACTGCGCGTTGGGGCGGAGACTTCCGTCGCGTTCAAGTGAATACGGAGACCGACGGCAATCCGCGCGGGACGTTTGTCTTCAACGGAGACAACACTTCGCCCGGTGGCCAGCCCGTGGCAGGAACTGGATATGATTTTGCTGACTTTTTGCTCGGGCTACCGTATCAAACTTCCGTGCAGTTTGGAGGAAGTGACCACTTCCACGGCAACTACTGGGATTTATACGCGCAAGATGAGTGGAAGATGCGCGCGAATCTGACGCTCAATCTCGGGGTGCGCTATGAGTACGTCTCACCACTTACAGAAGAAAACAATCGTATTGCGAATCTCGACCTTTCCCCCGGAGTGCTGGTGCTGAACAACCTGCTCACGCCGTCGGTGACGCCGATTCTGCCAGGGCAAGCAGGGCCATACAACGGCAGTTTGCCGGCCAGCCTGGTGCGGCCGGATCGCAACAACTTTGCGCCGCGAATGGGCTTTGCCTGGAAGCCGTTTTCCAAGACGGTGGTGCGCGGCGGATATGGAATCAACTACAACACGGGCGCGTATCAAACCATCGCGCAGCAACTTGCCTTGCAGCCGCCGTTCGGCACCACTGCGACCAATAGCCAAACGGCTCCTGGAGATTTGACGCTGCAGAACGGATTTCCGGCGGCTACCGGCATTACTAACGATTATGCGGTGAATCCGAATTACCGGCTGGGCTATGTCCAGATTCGCAACCTGGACATTCAACAACAGATTCGTCCCACCATCCTGCTCAATATCGACTACACCGGGACCAAGGGAACGGATCTCGACATTCTGGAAGCGCCGAACCGAACCCCGACCGGGCTTCGCATTCAAGGGGTGGAAGCCTTCACCTACGAAAGCTCGGTGGCCGATTCAGAGGCCAACGCGGGATCGGCGAGACTGCGCAAGCGGTTAGCAAAGGGATTTGCCATCGGCGGCATCTACACGTTTTCCAAGGCGCTGGATGATGCCTCTTCTATTGGCGCGGGCGCCACCTCGGGCTCGAACACCCCCGGATTAGGCGCTGGCGGTACGGGCGCGACCGGCGGAGGTGGCAGTTCATCAAGCGCAAGCGGCGGTTCGTCGGCGGGTGCATCCAACGTCGCGCAGAATCCTTTCAATCTATCAGCGGAGCGCGGGTTCTCAAGCTTCAACCAGACGCACAAGTTCACCGCAGATTATTTGCTGGAGCTGCCTTTTGGTCACGACAAGCGGTGGCTCGCCGGCAATACTCCGTGGCGCGCAACCCTTGGCGACTGGCAATGGAGCGGCGATTGGACGATCGCATCCGGCCTGCCGTTTACGCCGCGGTATCTGGGAAACACCGATGAGCTGAATGCGGGAACGAACGGCACGCTCCGGCCGGATGTGGTTCCCGGACAATCGGTGAGCCTGGCACATCGCTCGATTGCGGAGTGGTTCAATACGGCAGCATTTGTTGCCCCTGCGGCGGGACAGTACGGCAACGCGCGGCGCAACAGCATCATCGGCCCGGGCAGTAAAGTATTTGATATGGCATTCACAAAGATCGTCCCCCTGAAGGAGTCGCGAATGCTGGAGTTTCGGGCGCAGGCCACGAATGTTTTCAACATACCGAACTATTCCTCGATTGATACCAGCGTGACCTCGCCCACCTTTGGCCGGGTTACGGCGGTTGGGGCTATGCGACAATTCACGATAACCGCGCGCTTTCGCTTCTGACGAGGATGCTGCCGAAGGGGACGCTCTCAAAGAGAATCGCCATGACTTCTACGCCAACCCGATTCGCCGACAAGGCTGTGGCAGTACTGCTGGCCGTTGTACTCCTATGTTCCACATTGCCTTCTCAGCAGCAATCGGACTATCTGATCCACGTGCAGTCGGAACTCGTGCTGGTGAATGTGACGGTGAAGGACAAGAGCGGAAACTTTGTGCAGGGATTGAAACCGGAAAACTTCACGATTCTGGAGGACAACAAGCCACAAAAGGTCATTTCGTTCGATGTGGAGAACGTGGATGCCGTGCTGCCGCAGGATGTGACTCAGGCGAAGCCGCTGCCGGCACCACCGTCTGCGCCCTCGACTCCAACGGCTGCGACGCCCCAGTCCACTGCAGCACAATTTAAGGATCGGCGTTTGATTGTTTTGTTCTTTGATCTTTCTGCAATGGAACCGGACGAAATTGACCATGCGGTTACGTCGGCTCAGCACTATGTTGATACTCAAATGGCGCCCGCAGATCTGGTCTCTATCGTCTCTCTGGGCAGTTCGCTTCAGGTGAATCAGGACTTCACCACCGATCGCGCGCTGCTGAAGAAACAGTTAGAGCAGTTCAGTTCGGGCAGTGGACAAGGTTTCGAAGAAGGCACCACTGGCACAACCGAGGGAACCCCCGATACAGGGCAGCCCTTCACCGCCGACGATACGGAATACAACATCTTCAATACCGATCGGCGCCTGCAGGCTTTGCGATCGGTGGCGGAGAAGCTTTCGTACGTTCAGCAGAAAAAATCACTGATTTATTTTTCCAGCGGCATGGACCGGACTGGCATAGAGAATGAATCGGAGCTGCGTGCAGCCGTGAACGCCGCCGTGCGTTCCAACATGGCGATCTACACCATGGACATGCGTGGCCTGCAGGCGCTGGTGGCCGGCGGCGAAGCACAGAACGCCAGCCTGCGTGGGGTTTCGGCGTATTCCGGACAGGCTACACTCAATGCGTTGAATTCGAATTTCACGACCCAGGAAACGCTGGTAACTTTGGCCAGTGACACCGGCGGACGCGCCTTTCTCGACTCCAACGACTTCACAAAGATTTTCAAGGGCGTGCAGCAAGACACGTCGACTTACTACCTGCTCGGCTATCACAGCACAAACCCCGCGCGCGACGGACGGTACCGCCGTATCGTTGTGAAGAGCAATCTTCCCGGCGTGAAGATCGAGTATCGCCGCGGTTATTACGCGCCGGCGGATTATCAGCATTCCACGAAGGACGACAAGGAGCGGCAGCTTGAGGAGGAGCTTGCTTCTGAACTTCCGGCCACGGACTTGCCGCTGTATTTGGGCGTCACGTACTTCCGCCTGGAGGGCAACAAGTTTTTCGTTCCTATCTCGCTGGTGGTGCCGGGATCGCAGATTCCGTTTGTCCGCAGCAGCGACCGAGACAAGGCAACGCTGGACGTAATTGGCATGGTGCTCGACAGCGAACACCATCCGTTGAATAGAATTCGCGACACCGTGAAACTCGCGGTGGACACATCGGCTGAGGTGCAAAAAAAGAATGTGCAGTATGACACCGGGATGAGTTTGCTGAGCGGCAAGTATCACCTGAAATTTGTGGTGCGCGAGAATCAGACCGGCCGCATGGGATCGTTCGAAGCCGATATCGACGTGCCGGACTTGAAGGCACAGCCGCTGAAGATGAGTTCAGTAGTGTTGGCTAGCCAGACTCAAGCGGCAAAGAAGGGTACGAACCTGAACCCGCTGGTCCACGATGGTTCCGAGATCATCCCGAACATCACGCACGTTTTCTCAGCCTCACAACATCTGCTTCTCTATTATGAGGTTTACGATCCAGCGCGGCCGGCCACCTCGGATTCTTCGAGAAGCAGAGAGAACAAGCCTGGCATCCGACTCTTGACCAACGTCGCATTTTTCCAGGGTAAAGCCAAAGCCTACGAAAGTTCGCTAGTGGAGATGACGGAACTGAATGCACGGGAGCGGAAAGCTGCCGTCTTCCAACTGGACGTACCGCTCACTTCACTCAAACCCGGCTTTTATACCTGTCAGATAAATGTTATCGATGATGCCGGCGGCCACTTCTTGTTTCCACGACTTGCCTTGCTGATACGGGCGGAACGTAGGGGCTAGACCGGAAGCTTTTCGTCGCACGTAGCGCAGTGACGCGCATCACTGCGGCCCCGGATAATTACCTTCATTTTGAATATGGATGTTTCCGCACTGGATACAGGCTCGGGCTTTGATGGACATGCCAGCCAGCATTTTTTCTGTAGTGGGGGTCCCGGCAAACAGCCTCGATTTCTCCATGGCACGCTACGCCCTTCCGATCACATTTGTCGCTCTTGTGGTGATGATCATTGTATGGCGACTGCAGCGGCTTGAATGGAAACGAGTCTGCGAAGCTCTAAAGCAAGCGACAGAACTGAGGCAGCGGTTGGAGGTTGAGCGCAATCAGGCACAAGAAGAGGTTTATCGCCGCCTCTACGAAGATAGCGAACTGGACAAGGAGAAGTTTCAATTCCAGGCGCAGCTCGCCGAGTACGAAAAATATTCAACGCTGGCACAACTGGCTCTGGGTGCGGCACACGGAATCAACAATCCGCTGCTCGGCATCCTCTCGCACCTGGAATTGGAGCTGAAGAGCGCCAGTGATCCCGACCAGCGCTGGGAAATCGAACAGTGCATTGCCGGCACCAAGCGCATTTCCGCTACCTTACGCGGACTTGTGAATTATGCTCGTCCCGGTCCCCTGGTATTGAGCAATCTCAGCCTGCATCGCTTGGTTACTGATACGCTTGGCTTTCTCGAAGGCCAGCCCGCCCTACGCGGCAAACGAGCGGAGAACCAGGTTCCAGAAGACTTGCCGCACATCCTGGTTGACTCCAATCAGCTTTCGCAAGTGCTGATGAATCTGCTGATTAATGCGGCCGAGGCAACGCCGGACGGCGGTCTTATCACAGTTTCTGCCAAGAAACTCACTTTCGTGGATAGCATCGAAATCTGCGTCAGCGACACCGGCTGCGGCATTCCGCCTGACATTCTGCCGCATGTCTTTGAACCCTTTTTCACCACCAAGCCGGGCAAAGGCACGGGTCTAGGCCTCAGCATCAGCGCAACGTATGTCCGGAGAAACAAGGGAGAGATTCGAATCGATAGCGTGCTGCAACGCGGAACCACAGTAACCATTACGCTGCCCATCCGGCAGGAGGAGACACATCAGGTTCGGGAGCAATCGGAGATCGTGGTTTGAGGGCCTCGAATGCTGCCGAGTTTGTTACTACGTGCAAGAGCATTCGGTAAAAGATCGAAGTCCTGGCTGGTGAGACAACATGCCATATTGTGCTTTGATCATCGATGACGAAGAGCTTACGCTCCATACCATCTCGCGCGGTTTGCGGCAGGATGGTTTTGAGGTATTCACTGCGCTTTCCGGCGAGGAGGGCTTGAAAATCTTTCAGGATGAGAATCCCGATCTCATCTTGCTGGACATCGTTCTTCCCGGCATCGATGGGGTCGAAGTTTTGCGCCAGATCAAGCGAGCGAGCCCGACCGCGATCGTGATCATGATGAGCGCCTACCATCTAGTAGAGCGCGCTGTCGAAGCCATGAAGCTGGGTGCTTTCGACTATTTGGTTAAGCCTTTTCACCTCGACGACATGACGAACATTCTGCATCGTGCCGCCGAGGTGCTGGCTCTGCGAGTGCGGGTGCGTGATTCGGTGGAATCGGAAAAGGGCCGTTATGATTTTGGACATATCGTCACTCACAATCCCGCCACCATCAAGATGTTGGAGGTGGCCCGTAAAGCCGCGGAGGCCGACCACACCACGATACTGATTCTGGGTGAGAGTGGTACCGGCAAGGGAGTGCTCGCCAAAGCCATTCACTACGCCAGCCCGCGCACTTCGATGCCATTGCTGGAACTCAACTGCGCTGCTCTGCCCGATGCTTTGCTCGAGAGTGAACTTTTCGGCTACGAACCCGGGGCCTTCACCGACGCTCGCCGTCGCAAGGAGGGGTTGCTGGAGCGGGCCAGCGGTGGCACCGTTTTTCTCGATGAAATTGGCAACATGTCCGCCAGCGTACAAGCCAAGATCCTGCGGGTACTTGAGGAAGGGACGTTCATGCGGCTGGGAGGGACGAGCACGATCAAAGTCAACATCCGTTTGATCGCGGCCACCAATGACCAGTTGAAGAATGCCGTAAGCCAAGGGCGATTTCGCGAGGACCTTTACTACCGCATCAATGTGGTTCAGCTGGAGATTCCTCCGCTGCGCGAGCGCAAGGAGGATATCGTGGCTCTGGCGCTTGAAATCCTGCTGCAGTTCAATCGCGAGTTGAGAAAGAATTTTACCGGGTTCAGTCCGGGCGCGGCCGATTTGCTGGTGCAATATCCCTGGCCGGGCAACATCCGCGAACTGCGGAACGTGATTGAGCGAACCATGATTCTCAATGCGGAAGGCGAGATCGACTCTTGCCATCTTCCAGAAGAGATTCGCGACCAGCGGGACGAGAAAAAAAACAGTGAAGCATTCTCCTCGGTCGACATTTCTCCCACTGGGGATCAGTTCCTCAGCCTGCGCGCTCTGGAAGACAACTACATTGAGCAAGTCCTGGCTGCGACCGGCAACAATAAAACGCAGGCAGCGCGGATTCTCGGTATCCATCCCACATCGTTACAGCGTCGGCTGAAAGTGAAGGAGTTGGACTGACCGGTAAAAAAACAGATCCCCTATCTAATATATCTGGAATCAATCACTTAGCAGCTTGGTCTGGACGCTGTCTCGCTAAAATATTGATTGGAGACATCTTAAGAGTAAAATCCGTCGTATCGATCACTTGCAGGCCTTCCGAAATCGGCTTGGACGCTATGCGCTCCGGAATCAACGGAAACTCGCTCCGCAGCAGCGGCCCTTTCTCTCAAAATATCCGAAGCAAAGGAGTTACAGGCGCAATCTGCGCTTAGAAGACTTACGTCAGAGGTGTTCTGACTTATCCGTCAGCCCACCTTGGGATCATGAGCTAATCGTGGAGGCAGCACAAGGTCAGATGTCACACGCTGGGCGTGGATTCGAAGATCAGAGAGCGTCTTCCAGCCTTCTCTCGCAAGAGACGCCGGAAAGGGCAAAGAAGAAGCAGGTTCCTCACCGGCTTGACGCCGGTTCGGAATGACAAATTTTTATGGGGCACCTCGGCCCTTGCTTGTTCGGCAAAGAAAAACCCCGGGCTGGTTCTCCCGGGGCTTTCTGCTGCAGCGTCGTACTTCAAGCTCTTGCTGGAACACTTGAAGCCATCCACTTCTGTGGCGGCGGGTTCTTTGGCAAAATATCCAAATAGACTATCGCGTAATGGAATGCCACCACTGCTGCGGCAATCGTCGCCAGCGTGGCTGCGAATTCCGTCCATTTCGGCACGTAGTAAATACCTGAACTAGCCTGCAGTGCTGTGATCGAGACGTTCAACCGATTCGTGATGAATCCCATCACGACTACGGCACAAGTACCGTATAAGTATTGTGGGTTCTGGCGCACCTTCTGCTGATTCAGCAGGATTAGAGGGATAATCACTAACAAAGCAATCTCCAGCCAGAACAACAGCGTTTCTTCCCGCCACATCCACAGATATCCGATCGTATCGCGACTGATGAGATCGACGAACCGGAACACACCCCACATTGCCAGCAAGGGCGCGATCACTTTGCTCACATCGCTCAGAATGCTCATATCAACGCGAACGTTGAGCGAACGCACGCAGAGGTAGATCGCCATAATGGTGAGTGCCAGTCCGGCTGGGATCGCCGAGAGATAAAACATCGTGGTCAGGTAAGGTGTGTACCAGAGTGGATCCAAGCGGCCTTTGGTGATGAGGTAAAGTCCGCCGAGGAACGATTGATGCATCGATGAGAGCAGCGTGCCCGCAAGTACCAGCGCAATCAGGATGCTATGGTGCCAGCGCAGATAGAGGTCACGCGGCTTTGCCCAGGGAAGCTTTTCGATCAGGGCCGGTGAGAACTCGAGCGCGAGCACCGTGGTGTAGAGCATCACGCACCAGGACACTTCAAACAGCACGGAGTGCCGGTTCCACATCACAATGGGATGCCAGATTCTCCAGGGAATGCCGAGCTCGTACATCATGCCGATACATACGGTGCAATATCCCAGAAAGGAGATGAGCACGGATGTACGTAGGATCGGGCGGTAACGGTCAAGGCCCAAAAGATATACCGATGCCGCGATGGCAAAACCGCCGGCCGAGAGTCCCACGCCGCACAGTGTCCCCAATCCTACCCATAGGCCCCAAGGCTGAGGATCAGTAAGGTTGGTAGCAGCTTTGAAGCCCAGCGCGAACCGCGCATACATCGAATAGATGCCGGCGGCGAAGATCAACGCCACGATGGTGCGCCAGAAACTGATTTTTGGAAATCTCTTGGCAGTCATGGCTAACTCCCTTCCTTTGCGGATTTTTCTCGGGCTTCGGCCAAAGCGACCAGAGCCCTGCGTTGCGTGATCCAATACAAACCAGAAAGCAGAGCGCCACCGACCAGGATCACGGTAGGCCCGTCGCCCAAGGCACTGGCGGTCAGCAACGGCAGCGGCTGCTTGGGCGGAGCGGCAAAGCCTAACTTCTCGAAAGGAACATCGGAAATGAAAAACACCGATGTTCCGCCCGCTTCCTCGCTGCCGTAAATGCGCTTCACGTATTTCGAATCATTGAGGATGCGGCGCTGCGCCTCTGCCAGAATTTCTTCGCGAGTACCAGAGATCGAAGCCTGCACGGGACAAGCTTCCACGCAGGCCGGCAGTTGGCCTTTTGCCTGGCGCTCCGCGCACATGTCGCATTTCTTTACGTAGGGCACCAGCTTCGTCCACTCGTAACGCGGCACGCTGAATGGACACGCCACCAGACAATAGCGGCAACCGATGCATTTGCCCGCGTCATAAGTAACAGGCCCAGCAGCGCTCTTCTTGAGTGCACCCACCAGGCACGCCGATGCGCAGGCTGGATCCTGGCAATGCATGCACATCCGCCGCACAAAGCGATCGCCGTGCTCTTCCACGATGGTGAGCGCGGTGGTTGAAAGCTTTAACTCGGTGTCCGTCGGAAATCCGTGAATCTGTTTGCAACCTTGCTCGCAACTCCGGCAGCCGATGCACTTCGTGATATCGACCAGAATTCCTCTCGTGGTTGCCATGACTTTTGTCCTTTCCGAGTCAGAGTTCCGTTACGACAACAAGAACTCTTTCACCACTTTCTGCCGCAACTCAGGGGTAAGCCGCGGAAGCACACCACTGACGGGGGATCCGCCATCCTGGGCCAAGGCAGGAGAGGATTCGGTTAACATTGCATTCAGCCGGGTTACATTGTTTTGCATCCAGGGCGCAACCATCGAGCCTTGAATCAGATTTCTTTGGTTGACGGCCAGGTCTGGGGACTTCACCATCGCGATCCAGCCATGTTCGTAAGGATCGTTCGCGACCAGGCTGGGATCTCCCAGCGCATCGTTATTAATTGCCGTGACCACGCCTTCAACGGGCGAGAGTAAATCCACACTGGTCTTACCACTGTGCAGCGTGATGAGTTTCTGTCCCTGACGCACCCAGCGATTGGCTCCGCATACATCAATATGATCGATCTTTCCCATCAGGTTGGTGACAAATTTGTCCACGCCAACCCGCGCATCGTCAGAGCTTTCCTTCATGACCCACATGTGTCCAAGATGAAAGGCATAATCCTGCGGGATCTCGAAACCGTACTCGCGCTTCACCCTCGGCGATTGGGGTTTGGCCATGACTTCCTGCTCCAGCGCAGGTTGAGGATGTGGCTCGATGAAATATCTGACGCTGATGACCAGCAAGAACATCAGCAGTACAAACAGGATTGACATAGACCCTCCTCTCGGGTTCGACTCGCACCGCTTGATGCTGCGGCGACTCTTTAGCGCCCGGTTTCGTCTTTACTGAGAGCACTTAAGGGGCAAATGAGACTTTGTGGTCTGATTTGTTGCAGGACATGGACTTACGCGCAAAAATCGGAAGGAAGTGACCCTTCAGGCCACTGCATTTTGCAGCGAGCCAAGCGTTTTGCATGAGTCACCTGAGGCTGCGCACCTATCAGCGGTCGGCAGTGGTGCAGTTTGAATCTTTGGACCCGTTTTGGAGGCGTCATCCCGATCCCGGCGCAGTTCAGCCGGGTGAGGGTCTAGCTTGGGAGCTCATCCGGCACGCACTGCCGGTCTGCGCGCCAGACCTTCCCTCCGCCTGAAAAACGGCTCCGGTCAGGATGACGCCCTAGAAGGGAGCCTTCCGGAATTCAAACTTCACCACTACCCAGCGGTCCCGATTCTTTCCATCTGTTCCCGGCTACATTTACAATCAACCCTCCACCCGGCTGAGCTTGCATGGCCCTTAAGGAGTCTGAGGCGATCGTTCTGCGGACCTATCCGCTGCGTGAAGCCGATTTGCTGGTCACACTGTTTACGCGCGCGGAGGCAAAGTGCGCGGCGTGGCGCGATCGGCGAAGAAGTCGAAGCGCCGGTTTGGGGGCGCTCTGGAACCGATGACCTACGTTCGCGCGTTTTACGATGTTCACGAACGGCAAGAACTTGTCCGTCTGGATTCCTGCGAAGTGCTGGAGTCTCCCATGGCCACCGAAGTGACGTACGCACGGGCCGTAGCGCTTGCGCACGTGGCCGAGTTAGTGGACGAGTTGCTTCCCGACCGCGAGGCGAACGACGCAATATTCCGGCTGACCATCTCGATACTGCACGCGATGAGAGGTTCTAACGTGTGGATGCCGGTCACCTATTTCGAATTATGGTTGACGCGCTTGGTTGGGTTCTTGCCCGAACTGACGGAGTGCATCGTCTGCGGCCGCAGCCTGAACGGCAGCCGCGCCTACTTCCATGCGCTGGCGGACGGCCTGATGTGCCCCGATGACAAACGCTTGGCGTCGTCCGAGATTTCAAGTGAATCCCGTACGCTGGCCGCGCAGATGTTTCGCGCCCCGGTGGATAGCTTTTCGGAAGCGCCTTGGCCTAAGATGCAGGGCGCCGACCTGCGCAAGTTTCTGATTCAAACATTGCAGAGGCAGATTGAGAAGAAGTTGGTCACGGCGGGAATGCTGGAGAAGGGCGCATTTTAGTCGGGGTTCTTTATCGCAGAATGCGGAGGAATATTGAATGAGGTGGTTTCGAATCATTGCGATTGAAGTGCTTGTGCTCAGCGCGCTTGGGTTCGCCGTAGGTCAAACGGATCAGAAGCCACCGGAGACTCCAGAGGCGAAACCCTCCGCGCACGGTACCAAGGCGGATCCTGCTTCAGAGCCGAAGCCCGACCCGCAGATAGAGAGATTGTTGAGAGCGCTGGGAGGAACTTGGTCGATCAAGGAAAAACTTGCGCCTGATGCGGCCTCGCCGCGTGGCGCGACGGGCGAGGGGAAGATCGTTTGGCGTCGCGGGCCGGGAGGTTTCTCTGTAATAGAAGACTACCAGTCGAAGCAAGGCTCGCGGGAGATCACCGGGCTAGGCGTATTTTGGTGGGACGAGGCGGTGCAGGGTTACCGCACAATCTGGTGCGACAGCACAAATCCCGGGGGATGCATCAACTTCAAGCATGTTGCCCGCTGGGCAGGCGAGCAGCTGATCTTGGTCGAGGACTACGAGATCAACGGAAAGAAGTTCACCTTCAAGGAAGTGTTTGGCAACATCACGCTGGGCGCATTCACCCAGACTTTGTACGGTGGTGAATCCAGCAAAGAGTTGAAGGTCGACCAAACCATTCAGGCGACGAAGTTGCCCGGATCAGCAAGCTGACGACGGACGACAACTTCCATTACAATCGTGGTTTAACCTTCTGGTCTCCGGCTGCGCTGTACGAGTTCGAATGACCACTCGCATTCTGGGGTTTAGAGCTAAGAGCCAAAAGCTAAGAGCCAAGGGCCGAATCTGTGAATCCATCCTCGTCCAACTCGCTGACGTTCCAGGAACTCATCCTGCGCTTGCAGGCATTTTGGGCCGAGCGCGGGTGCGTGCTGCAGCAGCCTTATGACGTGGAAGTCGGAGCCGGCACCATGGCGCCGGAAACGTTTCTGCGCGTGCTGGGGCCGAAGCCTTATAAGGTCGCGTATGTGCAGCCTTCGCGCCGTCCGGCGGACGGGCGGTACGGGGAGAATCCGAACCGGTTGTTCAAGCACATGCAGTTGCAGGTGATCCTGAAGCCTCCGCCGGAGAATGTGCAGGAGTTGTATTTGGAGTCGCTAGGCGCGATTGGAATCGACCTCCGCCAGCACGATATCAAGTTCGAAGAAGATAACTGGGAAGCTCCGACATTGAGCGCGTGGGGCGTGGGCTGGCAGGTGATGCTCGATGGACTGGAGATCACGCAGTTTACCTATTTCCAGCAGTGCGGCGGCGTGGACTTGTTCCCGATTTCGGTCGAGCTGACGTATGGCCTGGAGCGTATCAGCGCGTTTCTGCAGGATGTGGATTCGATCTACGACATTGTGTGGGCGCGCGATCCGGAGACGGGACACGAAGTGAAGTATGGCGATGTGCGGCTGGCCGATGAGCTGCAGTTCTCCGTGTACAACTTTGAGGCGGCAGATGTGGAGAACGCGTGGAAACATTTCGAACTCTGCGAGGCCGAGTGCAAGGCGCTGCTGGATAGGTACGCCGCTTTGTCCAAGGATAAAACGAAACGGGATCACATTGTAAGTGAAAAAGCTCGATTTCCGTTACTGGGGGCTTACGACCTGTGTTTGAAGTGTTCGCATTTGTTCAACATCCTCGATGCGCGGGGTGCGATTTCAGTGACGGAGCGCGTCGGCGTGATTGCGCGCGTGAGAGCGCTGGCGGTCGGCATCGCGAGGGCTTGGGTCGATCGGCAGAAAAGCGAGGCGGCTGCGCCGGAGAAATCAGACGAACCTGAACCTGCCCGAGAACGGAAAGCGCAGAAAGAGAAGCTGTTGCCGGTAGCTCTGTGAGTTGCGAATCCGAGGTTCTAGATTTTGCACAGGCCGAATGTGATGCGCATCACATCGGCGGCGGCCTGGATTTGAGAAGCTTGATGGTTTGAAGCCATGCCAGACTTCCTACTAGAGATCGGGTGCGAAGAGATTCCGGCGCGGATGTTGATGGACGCTGAGCAAGATCTCGTGTGGCGCATTACTAGACTATTGGGCAATGAGAGGTTGAAGTACGGCAGCGTCAACCCATTCTCGACGCCGCGGCGCCTGGCTGTGATGATTTCCGGAATTCCTGCTTCGCAACCTGACGCCACTGAAGAAATCACCGGGCCCTCCGTGACCGTCGCATATAAGAATGGTGAGCCAACGCCAGCCGCGCACGCGTTTGGCAGGAAAGCTGGCGTGGATGTCTCGCGACTGGAAACGATCACCACGGCGAAGGGCGAGTACCTAGCCGCGAAAGTCGTTAAGAAAGGCCGAAGCGCCGCTGAGATCCTCACTGAGAATCTTCCGAAAGAAATTTCCTCGATTTACTGGCCCAAGAATATGTACTGGCGCAAGGCGAGTGAACGGTTTGTGCGTCCGGTGCGCTGGCTGGTGGCGATGCTGGATGGTGAGACCATTCCTTTGGAGTTCGACGGAATCCGGGCAGGAAATGTTTCGCGGGGACACCGCATTCTGGCCGGTCGCGACGTGTCAATTCCGCGGGCCGGTTCTGCGTATGTCGACGCGCTGCGGACGGCGAAGGTCCTGGGACGCGGGGAGCGCGAGCAACAGATTCGCAAGGCTCTCGATACAGCTACACGCACGATTCCTGGAGCGCGCTGGAGGGAAGATAAGTCACTGCTTGACAGCGTTGTGAATCTGACGGAATTTCCCTCGGTGATTCTTGGCGGATTCGATCCGCAGTTCTTGGAGCTGCCGGAAGAAGTTTTGGTGACGGTGATGCGCGACCATCAGAAATATTTTGCGGTGGAAGAGTCGGACGGCAAGTTGCTTCCGCATTTTCTGGCGGTGCTGAATACCGATGGAGATCCGCAGGGGCTCATCCGCCACGGCAATGAGCGCGTGCTTCGTGCGCGCTTCAACGACGCTCGTTTTTTCTGGGAGACGGATCAGAAGCGATCCCTGCTGGAGCGTCTGGAGTCGCTCCGCCACGTTACTTTCCAGAAGGACCTGGGCAGCTACTATGAGAAAACACTGCGCGTGCAACGCCTGTGCAGTTGGTTGAGCGAGATTATCAAGCAGGCCGGGGTTGTGGTGCGGCCGGGAGTGATCCACAAGGCGGCCTGCCTGTCGAAGACTGACTTGACCACCGAACTGGTGAAGGAGTTTACGGAGTTACAGGGAATTGTGGGTGGGTTGTACGCGCGGGCGCAACAACTGGATTCCACCTTGCCCGAAGCTACGCGGTTTGCCATCGCCGACGCCATGTACGATCACTACAAGCCCGGGTCGACTGAAGATGATGTGCCGCGGTCGATCGAAGGCGCGGTGCTTTCAATTGGCGACAAGGCAGACACGATTGCGGGAATGTTCTCCCTGGGACTTGTTCCTAGTGGGTCGAAGGATCCATTTGCTCTGCGGCGGCAGGCGAACGGAATTGTGAAAGTAATCGCAGAGAAGAAGCTGCCGTTGCGTTTGTCGGATCTGATGCGCGATGCACGTGCCGGATATAAAGGATCGGAAGCTGAGAAGAAATTTGTTGACGACGCGAAGTTCCTCGAGGCAGTCCGTACGTTCTTACACGAGCGTCTCGAGTTTTATTTAAAGGACGTACGCGGGTATGCATATGATGTAGTCAAGGCGGTTCTGGCGGCGGATTCCGACGATGTAGTGGATGCCGTGGCCCGGGCCGAGGCAGTTAGGCAGGTGATGCACATGCCCGAATTTCAAGCGATTGGCGCCGCTTGCAAGCGCATGAGAAACATCCTGAGACAAGGTGCGGAGAAGAATATTGGGCCCGCCGCCAAATTTGAATATCTGCCGGAAAGTGCCGACGAAGAAAAAAGCTTGATGGTTTATATGGAAAAGACAGCCTCGAAAGTCCAAGAACACCGGAGCAAGAAGGAATATCTAGACGCCCTGCTTCTGTTATCGACGGCCAGGGAACCGGTCGACAAGTTTTTCGACAAGGTCATGGTAATGGTGGAAGATGAGAGAGTCCGGGCAAACCGGCTGGCACTACTGCGCACCTTATTGAAAGAGTTCTCAACCATTGCGGACTTTTCCGAGATCGTAGCGGAAGAGAAGAATTAGAACGGAAACTCATTAACGTTTCAATGTTGGTGCATTACCGAAGCGCTGCACCACCGAAGATCGAAATGGCAAAGTCTAAACTGAAATTCGCAAATCTCGAAGCAAAGGACTGGTAGTTATGGCAACGTTGACCCTCCCCGAAACTGAAGTTCACGAAAAAAAGAATGCGCCAACCAAGTACGTTTACTTTTTCGGCGGCGGTAAGGCCGAAGGCAACGGCAAAATGAAAGATGATCTGGGCGGCAAGGGTGCTGGCCTGGCTGAGATGACCAACGCCGGCCTGCCTGTCCCGCCTGGATTTACGATCCAGACCGAGGCTTGCCGAGAGTACATGCGGCAGAACGCTGTGTCGAAGGAAGTCGACAGCCAAATGGACGAGGCGCTGGCGAAGCTGGAATCCCTGCAGGGTCAGAAACTCGGTATTGGCGAGAATCCACTGCTCGTGAGCGTGCGCTCAGGCGCGAAGTTCTCCATGCCGGGCATGATGGATACGATTCTCAACCTCGGATTGAACGATAAGAGCGTTGAGGCGCTGGCCAAGCGCAGCAACAATCCTCGCTTCGCGGCGGATTCCTACCGGCGGCTGATCCAGATGTTTGGGAACGTCGTGCTCGAGATTCCAAAGTCCGCATTCGACGAAGTGTTTGACGCCAAGAAGAAACAGAAAAAGACCAAACTCGATACCGATCTCGATGCGAAAGCTCTGAAGGAAGTCGTCGAGGAATACAAGAAGGTCGTCAAGAAGCAGGCGAAGCGCGACTTTCCGCAAGATCCTCATGAACAGCTGGTGATGGCGCGCGACGCCGTGTTCCGTTCCTGGCAGAACGAGCGCGCGAAGCACTACCGTCGCATCAACAACATCGATGACATGCTCGGCACCGCGGTCAACGTTCAAGCTATGGTGTACGGCAATCTGGGCGATACCAGCGGCACGGGCGTAGGTTTCACGCGAAATCCAGCTACTGGCGCCAAGGAGTTTTACGGCGAGTTTCTGATGAATGCGCAGGGCGAAGATGTGGTTTCCGGCGTGCGCACTCCGGTCCCAATCCTCGAACTGCAAAAGATCATGCCCGATGTCTACAACCAACTCCGCGAAATCACTACGCGGTTGGAAAAGCATTACAAAGACATGCAGGATTTCGAGTTCACCATCCAGGACGGCAAGCTCTATATGCTGCAAACTCGCAACGGCAAACGCACGGGCCTGGCTGCGGTGCGCGTGGCGATCCAAATGGTGGACGAAGGACTGATCACGAAGGAAGAAGCAATCTTCCGCGTGGAACCGAATCAGCTCTATGACTTTCTTGTGCCCCGGTTGGATGAGAAGAGCACGAAGGTCGAGGTGCTGGCTACGGGTCTGCCGGCGTCGCCGGGGGCAGCGGTCGGCCAAATTGTGTTTACCGCTGAAGAAGCGGTGAAGAAGGCTGGACACGGAGCGAAGAAAAATCCGGTGATCCTGGTACGTGCGGAAACCACGCCGGAAGATATTCAGGGCATGGAAGTGGCTGCTGGTATTTTGACTTCGCGCGGCGGAATGACCAGCCACGCGGCCGTAGTCACGCGCGGCATGGGGAAATGTTGCGTCGCTGGCGCTGGTGACATCGGAGTCGACGAGAACAAGCGCGAGATGCACGTGAAGGGGCAAACCTTCAAAGAAGGCGACTGGATTTCGCTCGATGGCACGACCGGCCGCGTGATCAAAGGAAAGCTAAGCACGATTCCGCCCACGGCGGATGATCCCGAACTCCTGAAGCTGATGGGCTGGGCGGAGCCGTTCCGCAAGATCGGCGTGCGCGCGAACGCTGACATTCCACGCGATGCGATTCAAGCACGGGCATTTGGCGCCGAAGGCATTGGTCTGTGCCGCACAGAGCACATGTTCTTTGCGGAAGATCGCATCCCTCATATGCGGACGATGATTCTGGCCAACAATGAAAAGGACCGGCGCATCGCGCTGAAGAAGCTGTTGCCGATGCAGCGTGCCGATTTCATCGGCTTGTTCAAGGCGATGGCAGGTTTGCCCGTGACCATCCGGTTGCTGGATCCGCCACTGCACGAGTTCCTGCCGAAGCGCGAGGAACTGATGGTGGAAATCGCGGTGCTCGAAGCTACCAAGCCCCGTTCGCCGAAACTGAAAGAACTGCGGACGCTGTTGGCGCGAGTGGAAGAACTGCATGAGTTCAATCCGATGCTGGGACATCGCGGATGCCGGTTGGGGATCACCTATCCGGAGATTACCGAGATGCAGGCGCAGGCCATTTTTGAGGCGGTCGTCGCCGTAGACAAGGAAGGCATCAAGACTCACGCCGAAGTGATGATCCCGCTGATCTCGACGGTGAAAGAGATGGAGAATCAGGGAGCGATCGTCCGGCGCGTGGCGGAAGAAGTGTTCAAGGAGAAAGGAAGGCACGTGCACTACCTTGTGGGCACGATGATTGAACTGCCCCGCGCCTGCCTGGTCGCGGACGAGATTGCCAAGGAAGCGGAGTTCTTTTCCTTCGGCACGAACGACCTGACGCAGACCACGTTTGGCTTCTCACGCGACGACGTCAACAAAGTGCTGCCCACGTATCTGGCGGAAGGAATTCTGAAGCAGGATCCGTTTGCTGCGATCGACCAGGTGGGTGTCGGCGAGCTGGTGAAGATCGGGATCGAGCGCGGACGCAAGACGCGTCCCAAACTGGAAGTGGGAATTTGCGGCGAGCACGGCGGAGACCCGTCGTCAGTGGAGTTCTGCCATAAGGTGGGAATGGATTACGTGTCTTGCTCTCCGTTCCGCGTGCTGACGGCACGATTAGCGGCGGCGCAGGCAGGCGCATCGGATACGCTGAAAGTTGAGGGCGGACGAACGAAATAGAGTTTCACCACTGAGGCCACACGGGCTCGCATGATCCGCTGTTCGCTGAGCGATCTCATTTGACTCCGTGTCCTCGGTGGTTTATTGCACTTTCTGCAAGCGGGCTATCAGCTTCTGCGCCAGGCTTTCTTCCGATTCCGACCAGAGCAATCGCGAACTGGTACCGCTATTTTTCTCAACGTTTACCGAGAATTCGACCAGTTTTGCGACGTTGTCGCGAATCTTGGCGCGCGTCTGGTCACTGAGTTCAGTCTCAGGTTGCAGAAAGTACGAATCCAAACCGAAGTCCACTTGGATGTGACCCGTCTGCTGGTAGGCCCCTTCGTCAAATTCTTCTCCCTGAACGATGAATTTTACGGCCGCGGGTTCAAGCACCCAGTTTCCTCTCGACTCATCCGGCGTCCATAGATCCCAGTACGCTTCGAAGACATAAGCGTAGTCGTCGTGAATCAACTCGGCGACGATCAGCGTGGCCTGCCCCGCATCGATCCCGGAAGGGAAGCGGCGCTCAAGCACTGTGGCCTCGCCCCACGACACAGGATGCACGGCGAAGTAACTGATTCCTGGACGCAGTGCCGAAGAAGGGAACTGCTGCAACACTGCGAAAGCGTGCGGCAACATCTCCGGTCCGGAAAAATCGCGGAACCACAGGCTGAGATAGACTGGATCGGACACGTTAGCCTCGAATTCTCTTCGGCCGCGCATCTGTAGGCGGCCTTCACAATTCTAAATTGTCTTGGGATGGCAGGAGACAGAATAGCGCGTGGGAAACAGTGTGCACGGGATCTAAGCGGCAACGCGTCTTTCTCAGTTTCCAGTAACACTTTTTCGGAATCATCGTGGATGTTGCCACGCGCCAATGCCGGGAGCGACGGCAAACATTCTAGGCCAGCTTTTGACACGGCTATGAGGGCTTGTTACGATCAAGTGTTGCGCCAAGCAACCCACCTTGCAGCCGTCCCCGTCGTCTAGCCTGGCCTAGGACATCGCCCTTTCACGGCGGTAACACGGGTTCAAATCCCGTCGGGGACGCCAACAATCCAAAGCACTTATCGCAAGCCGATTTCCGGAGCAATGTCTTCGGGGGACGCTGTGGGGACGATAGAACCGG
>Ga0187871_10001051_pt1 | contig 24639 bp, 20 predicted proteins | sample June2016WEW_16_1_FD_132988 | JGI IMG/M metagenome (GOLD analysis project Ga0187871, IMG submission 132988) | Peatland microbial communities from SPRUCE experiment site at the Marcell Experimental Forest, Minnesota, USA - June2016WEW_16_10 | ecosystem: Environmental > Terrestrial > Soil >...
CGCCTGTCCCGGCTGGCCCGGCTGGCCCGCCTGTCCCGGCTGGCCCGGCTGGCCCGCCTGGCCCGGCTGGCCCGGCTGGCCCGCCTGGCCCGCCTGGCCTGCTGCCGGCTGTCCAGCGCCACCCGCGGCCGGCGCGGCCGGCTGTCCGGGCTGGCCCGCGGCCGTACCCGGCATGGCATCGGCCAGGTCCCCGCCATCGGCGCCAATGGCATACCTGACTGCCTGGTCCGCGCTCATCGCGCGGCCCTCGGCCAGCAGCTCGGCGACCGCAGTCTCACCGAGCTGGCCGCGAGCCGCGTCGAGCAGTCGGCCTGATCGCTTCCTTGCCGATGCTGACGGAGCATGGCCGAGCGACTCGAGCAGCGCGAGCGCCGCGCCTTCCAGCCTTGCCGTCCGTGCAGGTTCCTCGTGGCGGGCGGCCAGGACCGCGGCGGCCTGGAGGCCACGCGCGATAGCCAGCCGCTGACCGATGGCCAGGCTGAGCTGAAGACTTTCAGCGAGCCTTGCGGCGGCGCGGTCAAGGTCCAGGCCGGCCAGCGCCACCCAGGCGAGGCCAGCCAGGCAGCGGGCAATGTCTGGCCTGGCGCCGATCTCTCGGTACAGGGCCAGCGCCGTTGCGTAATGCTCGGCCGCGGCGGCGTGGTCGCCGCGCGCGCTCGCCAGGCCGCCGAGGCCGTAGCGGGTATGCGCCACCCCCCAGCCGTTGTTGTCTGATAGCACGTCGAGTGCGTGCTCAAAGGTCCGCTGGGCTTCCTGCAGGCTGCCGTGGCGCGCGATGATGGCGGCCTTAGTGCTAAGCGCGATCCCTTCCTCCCAGTCATCCCCGTCGGTGCGCGCCGCCTCGATCGCCGCGTCCATCCCGGCCAGGGCGTCCTCGGGCCGGCCGGCCCTGAGGCTGACCAGCGCCAGCATCCGCAAGCCGCCCGCCGCGCCGGCTCCGCCTGAAGCGCGGCAGAGGTCAAGGCCGACCCGGGCGCAGTCCCCGGCCACCGGGTAATCCTGCTGCTCGAAGGCCATCTCGGACCTGAGCATCAGGGCCCGGGCCCGGACACGCTGCGTGACCTCCCGGTCCAGCCCGAGGAAGCGATCGAACCAGCTTGTTCCCTCCGACACGTCGCCGTCGGCGATCCACTGGCTGCGCAGCGCCGAGCAGAGCCGCAGGCCCTCCTCGGCATCGCCGCGGTCCAGGCTTGCCGCTAGGGCCGCACTGTAGTTCGGCCGCTCCACAGTGATCCTTCGGTACAGGGCGACCCGCGCCGGCCAGGGCGGATCCCCGCGCACGAACGCCTTGCCGACGGTGTCCTCGATCAGCCTCAGCAGATAATCGCGGTGCCGCAGCCGGATGACAGGCCTCTCGCCGGAGGCAGCGAGCCGGGCGGCCGCGTACTCCTTGATGGTGTCGAGCAGCCGGTAGCGGGCGTAGCCATCCAGTTCAGCGTCGAGTGTGACCAGCGACTTGTCGATCAAGGCGGCCAGCAGGTCGAGCACCCGGCCGACCGGGATCGCCTCGTCGGCGCAGACCTGCTCGGCCATTTCCAGGTTCCAGCCTGCGAACACCGACAGTCGGCGCAGCAGGATCTGCTCGGGCTCGGTGAGCAGCTCGTAGCTCCAGTCGACGGCTGCTCGGAGAGTCTGCTGCCGAAGCGGGGCGGTCCGGTCGCCGGTCGCGAGCAGCTGGAACCTGTCGCCCAGGCGGACGGCGATCTGCTCGATGGACAGTGCACGCACCCGTGCTGCCGCGAGCTCGATCGCCAGGGGCACGCCGTCAAGCATCCGGCAGAGCCTGGCGACCGCGTCCGCATTCTCGGCTGCCAGCGTGAATCCAGGGCTGGCCGCCGCCGCCCGCTCGGCGAACAGCCGGATCGCCTCGTGCCGCGCCAGCTCCCCTGCCCCGAGCCCGTCGAGGACCGCGGGCATGGCAAGGGGCGGTACCCGCCAGACTGTCTCGCCGCGCACCCGCAGCGGCTCCCGGCTTGTCGCTACCAGCCGCAGTGTCGGGCAGCTGCTGAGGAGCTGCTGGACCAGCGCCGCACAGGCCGCCACGACGTGTTCGCAGGTGTCAAGGACCAGCAGCAGCCGGCGCGGCCTGAGCGCATCGACCAGGGTCTCGGCCAGCGGGCGGTCAGGCTCCTCCCTGATCCCCAGAACTGAGGCGATCCGCGCGGGCAGGAGGGCAGGATCACCGGTATCGGCGAGCTCGACCAGCCATGCGCCGTCGGCAAAGCCCGGGGCCATCTCGCCAGCCAGCCGGAGCGCCAGCCGGCTCTTGCCGATGCCGCCGGGCCCGCAGAGCGTCAGTGCCCGGACAGCGCTGAGCAGCAGGGCAAGCTCTTCCAGGTCCCGCTCACGGCCGACGAAGCTGTTCGGTTCCGCTGGGAGGTTGCCACGGCTGATCTCATTCTCAGTGGTCATGGCCCTTCAGGGGTGGTCGCCTTCGGGTCCATTGTCGCATCAGTGACTCCCTCGCAGCGACCAGAGCGGCCGGCCCGGCGCTCAGGGCACTACGGTGACCGCCACCGGCTCGCTGTAGCGGAGCCGGCCGAAGTACATCACCTTGACCAGTGCCCACCAGTGCTGGCCGGGGCGCGCCGAGGCCGGCACCTGGACGGGAAAGCTCAGTGTCTGCACTGCGCCTGGCTCGGCACTGAACCCGCAGGTCCACCGCGGCAATGCGGCCCAGGTGCCGAACGGCGAGACCAGCTGGGCCTCACCGCGGATCTGCGAGGCGGTCGTATTGGCCACAGCTACCTCGATCTCGGCGCTGGACGCCGGCTGCACGGCAAGCTCACGGCTCAGCAGCCGCACCACAACCTCCGCTGCGCTGGCTGCCTGGTCGGCCATGTAGAGCGGGACGAGCTGGTCGAATGGCAGGTCGAGTGCAGGCGCAGGCGGTTCGCCCACGGTCAGGAGGACGGCGTCCTCCAGGACGCCGCCGACGCCATCGATCTGCGCTGCGACGAAGTAGCGGCCCGGCCCGGCGCCAGGCACCGTCCGGACGGTCAGGTCCCAGCTGGCGTGGCCACGCGCGGCCAGGTCATAGGCGAGCGGCCCGGCCGGATCCACCGCAAGCTGAGCCGGCCTGACCAGCCGCACCGTGCCTCCGGCCGGATCCGGCCCGCAGGCCACGGTCAGCCGTAGCGGCGCTGCCTGGCCGGCTGAGAGCGCGGTCCTGGCGGGGGAGAGGTGCACGGTTTCCGGGAGATTCCCGGCCGGCGCCGGGCCCTTGCCGTGCAGCCAGTAGCGGGTGAAGACCGGCTGCGCGGGCTCCGGCGGCCGTTCCGGCGCCGCGCCGGGGACCAGCGGTGCGTCCGTGACCAGTGTTACGTCCGGGGTCGACAGCGGTGCGCGCATGACCAGCGGTGCGTCCGGGGCCAGCGGTGCGTCCGGGGCCAGCGATGCGCGGGGCACCAGGGCGAGCGTTACCAGCCCGGACGGCGGCAGTTCGGTCTCTGCGGCGTCATCGCACACCGGCATGGGTGGCCCGTCCCGGTCCTCGCACAGATCGGTGCCGTGCGCCGCGGCGACACCGCCCCGCAGCCTGACCTGCGCTCGTACCGGTGTACCCGAGCCGGAGACATCGCGGAGCCGTACTGTAAGCCCGTCGGTGGGCCGCGGCTTCCCGCCGGGCACAAGCGGGTTACCGCGCGGCTTCAATGCCGAGATCAGAGCGGTAGCGGGCGTCGCTTCGGCCAGGCTGGCAGTGGCTGGCAGGGTGCCGTCGTGCTGGTCTGTCTCCTGCGCTAGCAGCTCCCGGTTATAGTCCTGCCCGGCCAGCGGGAACCCGGCACCGCGCCAGTCGCCGGCGCCCGCAGCCAGCGCGTACTCGAAGGTGTGGCTCCAGTGCTGCCAGGCGAAGCTGCTGCCGTCGGGCACCGTCCGCTTCTCGCCGTCGATCCAGACGCCGCACGGCCAGGCACTGCAGGCGCGCATCAGCGAGATGTACAGCACCCCGTCCGGGGTGACGAGGCTGCCCGGGGTGCCGCGGTTGAGGAGCGCCACACTGTGACCCGCCAGGCCGGGATCCGCCGGGCCGGGATCTGTCAGGCCGGGATCTGTCAGGCCGGGCCCGGGCCCGGCCGGTGGCGCGGGCACCTCGATGACAGCATCGGCCAGATCCCTGCTGAGCGCCGCGATCGCCGCACCGAGGTCATCGCCGGACACGATCAGCACTGGCACGTCGCGCGGGCCGCGCAGGTCGGCCCCGGGCGCGAAAGCATCAGCCCGGCTCCGGCAGGCCGGCACCCAGACCCGCGCCGAGCCAGGCGAGCCTGCCGGGCCCGCGGTGGCGAGCTGTCCCGCCAGGTCGGCGGCCACGGCGGGGGCGGCCGCCCTGAGCACCTGGCTGGTGAACGCGTTCTGCCCGGGGCCGCCCAGCGCGATCCTGAAGTCCGGCAGGTTGGAATCCGCGTCGATCGAGCCGTAGCGAGGGCTATCGGAGCGCGAGCAGGTAGCCGTCACCCCGCTGCGGGCGAGGGCCACCATGAGGTCCCTGACCACCTCCCGGCCTTCGTTGCTCATCGCTGGCGCAATGACCTCGGCGACCCCGATCGCATGCAGGCTGCGCCCGTCCGCGAACTCCGCGCCGCGCACCGCGACACACGCGGTGGAACCCACGCCGAACCATTCGTGGGCCGGATTGTCGAGGGTGTAGGCGTGCTGCCCGACGTCGGTGTCGGCTGATCCTGGCGATCGGCCGATGACGGCCGTCGCGGTCTGGTAAATGGGCAGGCCGCCAGGGACCCGGGCCGGGAAGGCGACCCGCAGCAGCCGGTCCTGGCCGATCGAGCCATCCACGTGCGTGCGGAACTCGACCCGGTCGGCGCCATCCCAGAGCAGCGTCTCCTGCCGCACCCGCAGACCGCCGATGGTGAACTCGGCGACCAGCCGCGAGCCGACCGGGCACCGCTCCGCACGGACCGTCGCGGGCCCGGCCGCCGATCCTGTCCGGCGCCCGTTGGTCGAGAGCAGCCACGGACCTTCGCCCCAGCGCGGGTGCTGAGCGTATTCCTCCTGGAGCACAAGCTCGTTACCGGCACCAGCGAGCAGCTGCGTCCCAGACCGCTTGTCGGTGATGCCGGTCAGCGTGCCGCCGCGATCCGGGTCGGCCGCCACGGCGAACGTCTCGTTCTCGATAGCACTGCCCGGCGCCGGCTGCCAGCCGGCCACTGACGTCGCTTGCCCGGCGGCCGGCCCGGCGACAGGCCGAGCCCAGTAGGTCCGGTAGCCGAGTGCGGGCACCTGGCTGGCGCGGAAGGTGAGGGTCAGGGCGGCAAGCGTGCCGTCGGGGTGCCACCGGACGCCCTCGGCGAGGCAGGGCAGCACGGCGCCGGACGCGTCGGTCAGCGTCATCAAGTCCGTTCCGGGGCCGTCGGCTTCCAGGGTCACGCTCACCTGGCCCGACCTGGGGAAGGACAGCGTATTGAACACGACGACCGGGCGTGCCCCGGCCGGCCCGCTGGTGTCGGCGAGCGCTGCCAGATACCCGGCAGCCTGCCGGCGGGCTGCGTCGCCGCGCTCGTAAGCCTCCCGCCAGCCGGCCAGCAGGTCGAGGTAGACCTGATCCGACTCGGTGCCGGTGATCGCGTCGTGGTGCGCGCCGAACACCAGCAGCCGCCACGCCTTGTCAAGCGCCAGCGCCGGGTAGGCCGCCCCGGCCAGCCAGGCGAGCGTGGCCAGCCGCTCGCCGTCCTCCGTGGCGATCTCCGTGGCGCGCTGTGCCTGCTTGGTGTCGATGTAGGAGACGTCCTTGCCCGGGTAGACCGGGTTCATGTCCCTGGTCTGCGGCGTGATCCAGACGTCCCGCTGCGCGGCGTCCTTGCGCACCGCGGCGAAGAACTCCGATGGCACCGCGGTCACGAACCGAGGCCAGACGTACCTGGCGTTCCAGTCCCGGTGGATCCCGGTGGCCCAGCGGGACGGGATCACGTGGTCGGCGCCGACCGGCAGCAGCACATTGCGGGTGGCCGCGACCGGCGCCAGCTGGCGGAACTGCTCGTAAGCGGCCTGCTCCGCGGCCGGCAGGCTGGCCGCCTCGTGGGTCACCCAGCCGGCGCCGTAATGGTTCGGCATGTAGCTGGTCAGCAGGCCGGTCCCGGTCGGCGACAGCCACTCGAACTCCGAGGCGAACTGCATCCGCAGGTTGTCGCCGACGCTCCGGTTCGGCCCCCACTGGTGGTGCGGGCCCCTGGCCCAGGCCGATTCGGCGAGTCCGGCCGCAGCCATCAGGCCGGGGTAACCGGGATCGTGCCCGAACGCGTCCAGCATCCAGGCCACGCTCGGGTCGGCGCCGAGCATCTCCCGCTGGTAGCCAAGGCCGTGCACCACATTACGGATCGTCGACTCAGCGCTGGTCAGGTTGGTGTTCGGCTCGTTGTAGCTACCGCCGACGATCTCGATCCGGCCGGCCTTGATGAAGCCGAGCAGATCCGCGCGATCCTCCGGATGCGCGTCGAAGTGCGGCTTCAGGTAGTCGATCTCGGCCAGCACGAACTTGTAGTCGGGATCCCGCCTGGCCGCCTCGAGGTGCAGGCGGACCAGCTCGAACGCGGTCCTGACGTCAGGCAGGCTGCCGTCGGCGTCCGGCAGGAAGATCCGGGCTTCGGTGTACTGGCCCTGGGTGCTCCACCAGACCGGGTCGTAGTGGAAGTGGCTGACCATCCACATCGTCCAGCCGGTCTCGGCCCCGGTGATGGTGGCCGCCCGTTCGGCCCGCAGCCCGGCGGCCTCGCTGTCGGCGATCACTGTTACCTGCAGGGGGCTCCCAGCGGTGAACGGGGCGGCGATCGCGACCCCGACTTCGACCTCGACCTGCTCGCGCCGGCCAGGTGCCGCCACGACCGAGGGCCGCGGGGTGGTCACCGCTGGCCCCTGGATGCGGACGGTGACGGGTACCCCAGCTAGGTCGGCGGCCGCGCGAGGACCCTCATTCAGAAGGGTGACCCGGACGATCGCCAGCGGCCGGGGCATCGTGCCGCCGAATAGCTCTGTCGAGATCACGTCACCGATCCGCATGCCTCATCGTCGCACGAAGCCACGGACCGACCAGCCGGCCAGCAGGCCGCGAGCTCGTCGCTCCAGGCGGATAGCATGCCGGGAGGCCAGCGGGAATATCGTAGGGACCCGCGCGGAGCGGAGCTGACTGCCGGAGACGATTGTGGCTGGGATGGGGCGATGACCGATCAGGGCAATGACCGCCGGCTCGGCTGGCTCGGGACCGGCCGGATGGGCTCGGCGCTCATCCGCAGGCTGCTCGCGGCCGGCTGCGACGTCTCCGTCTGCAACCGCACGAAAGCGAAGGCGGACCCGCTCGCGGGCGCGGGCGCGAAGATCGTGGCCAGGGCAGCCGATCTGGCCAGCGCGGACATCGTCTTCGTGACCGTCGGCACCTCTCAGGACCTGCTCGACGCAATCCTCGGCCCGGACGGGCTAATGTCAGCGGCCGCGCGGCCATCCGTTGTCGTCGACTGCTCAACGATCTCCGCGGAGGCTTCCGCGCAGGTCCGCGAGCGCCTCAGCGGCCGGGGCACGACGCTGCTTGCCGCCCCCCTCATGGGAAACCCCAAGGTAGCCAGCGCCGGGCGGCTGACGATGGCGGTGTCGGGCCCGCGGGCCGCCTTCGATGAGGCGCGGCCCTACCTCGACCTGCTCGGCGCCGGCTCGACGTACGTCGGCGAGGGAGAACTCGCCAGGACGGTCAAGCTGTGCCACAACCTCTTCCTCGGCGTCGTCACGCAGGCCCTGGCCGAGGTGACCATCCTGGCGGAGAAGAGCGGCGTCAGCAGGCAGGCGTTCCTCGCCTGCCTCAATGACAGCGTGATGGGCTCGACCTTCACCAGGTACAAGACGCCGGCGCTGGTGAACCTGGACTTCCACGCGACATTCACCGCCAGGCTGCTGCGCAAGGACTTCGACCTGGGGCTCGCGGCGGCCAGGGAGCACGAGGTCCCGCTGCCGGCCGCCGCGCTCGTGCATCAGCTCGTGCAGAGCCTGGTCGGGCACGGATTCGGCGAGGAGGACTTCGCGGCGCTGCTGCTGCTCCAGGCGCGGTCAGCCGGGATCGAGCTCGCCAGCGAACAGGCGGAGGTGCCGGACGGACTCGAGCCGGCCCGCCGCACCGGGGGCGACACACAGTCAGCCGAATGATCAATTGCTTCGGAGGGACGCAGCACGTCATCCCGAGCGCGGAGGCAGTGGCCGCGGCGGCCCGCGGGCTGGCTGCCTAGTGACCGCCAGCCAGTGCGCGCAGGGCCGGCCCGGTGAGCCTGTGCACTGTCCAGTCGTTCATCGCCGCCGCGCCGAGCGCGGTGTAGAAGCCGATCGCGGGGGAGTTCCAGTCCAGCACCCACCACTCAAGCCGGCCATAGCCCCGCTCGACGCAGATCCTGGCCAGCTCGGCCAGCAGCGCCCGGCCGTAGCCACGCCCGCGAACGGCCGGGGTGACATAGAGGTCCTCCAGGTAGATCCCGTGACGGCCGAGCCAGGTCGAGTAATTCACGAACCACAGCGCGAACCCGGCGACCCTGCCGTCATGCTCGGCGACGTGCGCGAAGACCGCGGGCGCCGGCCCGAACAGCGCCCTGGCCAGGTCATCTGAGGTCGCGCTGACCTCAGCAAGGGATCGCTCGTAGTCAGCAAGCTCACGGATGAGCCGGTGGATCTCCGCGACGTCGCCCGGGCGGGCCGGCCTGATCACGCCGGCGCGCCAGGCACCGGGAACCGGTACCTGAGCCGGAACCGCTCAGCCGCGACCACCACCTCGCCTGCTTCCACGGCGAGGCCGCCAGCCAGGTGCATGCGCTCCACGAGCAGCACCGGCGCGCCAGCCGGGATGCCCAGTGCGGCCGCCTCGGCGCGCAGCGACGCCCGGACCGATACCTCCTCGGTCACCTGATCCACCTCGATACCGATCGAGGCCATCCGCTCGGTCACGCCGCGGCCCGCCAGCGGGCCCTGTTCCGGCAGGGCCACCTGGCTCCCTGAGGTCAGCCGGTCCGGCTCGTAACTGACCGCGAGCTGGACGGCGGTCCCGTCCGCGCTCAGCAGGTACCGGGTGGTCATGACGAGGTCGGCGGCCGGGTCAAGGCCGAGCCGCCGCGCGATGCGGGCCGGCGGTGGCACCAGCTCGCTCTGATGCTCCCAGGCCAGCCGGCGCGCAGCCAACGGCCCGTCGCCGGCCGCGTGCCGCGGCGCCGTCTCATCGAGCCCGAACGGCGAGCCGGGGAACTGCAGCCGGTCATGGTCCAGGTAACAGACCGCGGGGACCTCGCGGACGTAGGACCCTGACCCGGCCCGCGCCTCGATCAGGCCCTCGGTCGCCAGGACCTGCAGCGCATGCTTGGCCGCGGTCTCGCCGACGCCGTACCTGGCGATGATGGCGTTGCGGGACGGCACCCGGGCACCCGGGGCCAGCGCGCCGTCGCGGATCCTGCCGCGCAGGTCCTCGAGCACCCGCAGGTAAACCGGGTCGGTTGACGTGGTCATCGGCTCTCGATCGTGGTGGCGGAGCCCCGGCCGCCTGGCCAGGCAGAGGCCATTGTCACCCAGACGGCTGCCGTGCGGTCAGCCAAGCGGGATTTTGCCTGGCGGCCAGCGCGGCCGGTGCCTGGTGCGCCCGAAAAGGCTGCCCGCTAGCCGCTGCCCGCTAGCCGCTGCCCTCCTCAAGGAGCAGGTGATAGCCATTAGGGGTGCGGGCGTGCAGCAGCCGGTACTGCCAGTCGTGGCTGGGCGTCATCAGCTGTTCGGTGAACGGGACCCCGGCCTCGGTGAGCCGTTGCCTGGCCTGGCCGATGTCGTTGACTCCGAACTGCCACGCGAGCACCTGATCTGGGCGGTCGACCGAGAATCCGGCTTTCCGCTCGATGCCGAACTCGACGGACCCGTGGCCAAGTGCGGTGAAATCAGGATATTCAGGTCCTTCATAGGTGACATGGAAGCCCAGGCGGACGTAGAAATCCCGTTCAGCCTCGAGATCGCTGACGAACAGGATCGGAATGATCCGGTTGAACAATGCCGCCATAGCGGGACATCGTAGCGATTCGCGATGGTTATGGTGACAGGGTGAGCGGGCCGGCGCGCGGCGAGCTTGCGCGAATTTGCGGTCGTCATCGTGTCCAGCGGCGTACCGCCGCGGGCACCCGGCAGCGCCGCGGCTGGTTTACCCTCGGTCCATGGCCCTGCACATCCCCAGCCCGCCGGCGAACGGGTTCCACATCGGCCCGGCGTACGTGCACGTCTACGGGCTGATGTACGTGGTCGGCATCACGCTGGCGATCGTGATCACTAGGCGCCGCTGGAGCGCGGCAGGAGGTGACGCCGGGCTGGTGGCCGACGTGGCCACCTGGGCAGTCCCGGCCGGGATCATCGGCGGACGGATCTACTTCGACATCACCACGCCGGCCGACATCCCGCACCACTGGTGGGGGATCTTCGCGGTCTGGTCGGGCGGCCTGGGCATCTGGGGCGGGATAGCGGCCGGCGCAGCGGTGGGCGTGTGGCGGGTGCACCGGGCCGGCGCGAACGTGCCCGTCTTCGCCGACGCCGTGGCCCCCGCGCTGCTGGTCGCCCAGGGGGTGGGCCGGATCGGGAACTACTTCAATCAGGAGCTGTTCGGCAGGCCCACCAGCCTGCCGTGGGGGCTGGCGATAGCGCCGCAGTACCGGCCGGCCGGGTATGCCAGCTATCCGACCTTCCAGCCGACGTTCCTTTATGAGCTCATCTGGGATCTCGCCCTGGCGGCCGCGCTGGTGTGGCTGGGCCATCACCGGCGAATCCGGCCGCCGGGGCTGTTCGCGCTCTACGTGGCGGGCTATTCGGCGTTCCGGATGTTCGAGGAGACGCTACGGATCGACTCCTCGGAGCACTTCCTCGGCCTGCGGCTGAACTTCTTCGTCGCTTCCGTGCTCACCGCGGGCGGCCTCGCCTGGTTCATCGTTAGCCAGCGGCGCAAGGACAAGCCGGGCCCGGTACCCGGTGATGCCGCGGTGCCGAGCGCCGCCACGGGGCCGGCGCCGGGCGCCGGGCCGCCGCAGGGCGCTAGGCCATCGCAGGGATAACCCGCTCCGGCTCGCTCGCCCGCGACTGCCACCACTGCTGGCCGTCGGCCGGCAGCATGTAGATCGGGTCGTAGTAGCGGTACTCCCTGACCAGCGCCAGCGGGTCCGCCGCCTCCACGCCGGTGCGGTAGTTCTTGGTCCAGTAGGAGATGCCGCGGCTGGTGTCGTACCTGGCCACCTGGTGCACCCAGCGCTTGCCCACATAGGGCACGTCACATAGCAACCGTGGGGTGGCAAAGCCCGGCAGGTAGCCCATGATCTGGTGCTGCAGATCCTGGGCCTCGGCGAGGGTCAGCCGCCAGTGCTCGCTGTTGGGGATCATGTCGCACATGTAGAAGTAGTAAGGAGTGATCTTCGCGTCGTCGAGCAGGACGAAGCACAGGTCGAGGAGTGCCTCGGCGGAGTCGTTGGTGCCGCGCAGCAGGACGCCCTGGTTGCGGACGTCCCTGATGCCGGTCTCCAGCATCGCCTTGGCCGCGCGCGCCACCAGCGGTGTCACCGATTGCGCCGCGTTGACGTGGGTGTGAATAGCGATGCTCACGTCACGCTCGCGGGCGGTGGCGGCGAGCCGTTCCAGGCCGGCCCGCACCTCGTCGGTCAGCCAGTACTGCGGCAGGCCCATCAGGGCCTTGGTGGCCAGCCGGACGTCCCTGACGCTCTCGACGTCCAGCAGGTCCGACACGAAGGCCTCGAGCCGCGGCCAGGGCAGGTTGGCGACGTCGCCCCCGGACACCACCACGTCGCGTACGCCGGGAGTGGCCCGCAGGTACCTGATCATCGCCGCGAGCCGGTCCTCGCGGGTGAGCCCGAACTTATGCTTGTCGATCTGCGGCGTCGGATTGCCGACCAGGTCCATCCGGGTGCAGTGGCCGCAGTACTGCGGGCAGGTGGGCAGCACCTCGGCCAGCACCTTGGTCGGGTAGCGGTGGGTGAGGCCCTCGACCGCCCACATCTCCGCCTCGTGCAGTGAGTCCCTGGACGCCTCCGGGTGCGATGGCCAGTCGGTCCGCCGGTCGCTGAGGACCGGGATCATGTACCTGCGCACCGGGTCGGCGTAGAATGCCTCGGTGAAGCCAGCCGCCGCGGGGCTGGCCGCGGGGACCATGGTGTTGATCATCTGGGGCGGCACCAGCATCGACATGGTGGCGCGTTCGGCCTGGTCACGTTCGAGGTCGGCGTAGAAGCCATCGCTGAGGCCAGCGCCGATCACCTGGCGCAGCTGGCGGATGTTCTTGATGCAGTGCGAGCGCTGCCACTGCGCCGACTCCCACTCCTGATCGGTGACATCGGCCCAGCCGGGCAGCCGATGCCAGTCGGGCTCGGCAAGCTCGTTATGCCGGTACACGTACGGCTGGTCGATCAATGTGGCCCCTGCCCTTCGCAGCTAGCCGGGTGCGGAACGATAGCCAGCGATGTCGGCAGGCTACGCAAGAAGTTATTGACTGTATAGTACTAGACAGGAAATCCTATCGAATCCTGCCACCAAACCGTGAAGAGCTCATGTTATGCGCTCGCAGCGCCGCGAGGAGTGACTGATCGCGTGACCGGATCGCCCGCCGGCCAGCAGCCGGGGACCGCAAGCACGTCAGCCGCCGGCCGGGCCGCGGGGTCCCCGCTTGGCCTGCACCGGGTGACCGAGCCGCTGGGCGTGCTGCCGCAGGCCGCCTGGCGCCTTGACCCGAGCCCGCGGCTGTGGCCCGATGAGGTACGGGTACGCGTCAAGCGGCTGAACCTGGACGCCGCCTCGTTCCGCCAGCTCCACGAGGCCGCCGGCGGCGATCCGGCCGCGCTGAAGGCGGCGGTGCTTGCCATCGTCAGCGACCGCGGCAAGATGCATAACCCGGTGACAGGCTCGGGCGGGATGCTGACCGGCGTGGTGGACGAGGTGGGGCCTGACTCCCCGCTCGGGCTGAAGCCCGGCGAGGCGATCGCGACCCTCGTCTCGCTCAGCCTCACCCCGCTGTCGCTCCGCGATGACCTCGCGGCCTGGGACGGCCGGTCCGAGCAGATCCCCTGCGACGGGCACGCGATCCTGTTCGGCCGCTCGATCGCCGTAGCGCTCCCCGATGACCTGCCCGCAGCGCTCGCCCTGGCCGTGCTGGACGTCTGCGGGGCGCCCGCGCTGACCCGCCGCGTGGTCGCCGGGGCTGGCACCGCGGACGGGCCGGTCGTCGTGATCCTCGGCGCCGCGGGCAAGAGCGGCAGCCTGTCGGCGGCGGCGGCGCGGCGGGCCGGCGCCCGGCACATCATCGGCGTCGTCCCTGACCCGGCCGAGGCCGCGGTGCTGCGCGCAGCGGCAGCCGCCGGCGGTCAGGCCGGGCTGGTCGATGAGGTGGTCATCGCCGACGCCCGCGACCCGGTGGCGCTGTCCGGCGCGGTCCGCGGCGCCGGCGGCCCGGCCGACGTGACCGTGGTCTGCGTGGACGTGCCCGGCTGCGAGGGCGGCGCGATCCTGGCCACCGCGGACGGCGGTACCGTGATCTTCTTCTCGATGGCGACGTCGTTCACCGCCGCCGCGCTCGGCGCGGAGGGCGCCGCCGCCGATGTGACGATGCTGGTGGGCAACGGCTTCGTGCCGGGCCACGCCGCACTGGCCCTGGACCTGATCAGGGCCGAGCCCGGCGTCCGGGCGATATTCGACCGCCGGGTCTCCGGCCACGTAGCAGCAGGCAGCCAGCCAGGGAAGGACGGCGATGGACACGGCTAACACGCTCAGCGGCAAGCTCGGCCTCGACCCGGACATCGTGCGCGAGGCGCGTGCGCTGGCCAGCCGCGCCGGACAGCCGATCGTCGACCTGGCGAAGGCGCACACCACGGTGTCGGTCGAGCGGGCAGTGCTCCGGCTGGCCGGGCTTGACGGTGCCGACGCCGACGGCATGCCCTGGGTCAACCGGCTCGCGGACGCCGTCAGGGACAGCGCCGGGCTCCAGCATGGCGTCGCGCTGCCCGTCTGGGATGCCCTGCTGACCGGCGGATATGACGATCTCGCCGGGCTGGCCAGGGCGGCGGCGGCCGGCCGGGCCGCCTTCAGGATCCCGGCTGCGGGCGACGCCGCGATGGCACGCGCGGCGGCCGAAAGCGCGGTGGGCCGCGGCATCGCGGCCATCGACGCCCAGCGGCAGCAGCGGGAGCGCATTATCACCGCCACCGCAGACCCGCCCAAGCCGTGGATCTACCTGATCGTCGCCACCGGCGACATCTACGAGGACATCCCGCAGGCCCAGGCGGCCGCGCGGGCCGGCGCGGACATCATCGCGGTGATCCGGTCCACCGGCCAGTCGCTCCTCGACTACGTGCCCGAGGGCGCCACCAGGGAGGGCTTCGCCGGGACGTACGCGACCAGGGAGAACTTCAGGCTGATGCGGGCCGCCCTTGACGAGACCTCCCGCGAGCTCGGCAGGTACGTACGGCTGACGAACTACGCATCAGGGCTGTGCATGCCGGAGATCGCCGTGCTGGCCGGCCTCGAGCGGCTCGACATGATGCTGAACGACTGCATGTACGGCATCATCTTCAGGGACATCAACCCCCGTCGCACCTTTATCGACCAGCGGTTCTCCAGGCAGATTCACGCGCGGGCCGGGATCGTCATCAACACCGGCGAGGACAACTACCTGACCACAGCCGACGCCGTCGACGCCGCGCACACGGTGATCGTGAGCCAGCTGCTGAACGAGTACTTCGGCAAGGAGGCCGGCCTGGCCGACGGCCAGCTCGGCCTGGGCCACGCGTTCGAGATCAACCCGGCCGTGCCGGACTCCTTCCTGCTCGAGCTCGCGCACGCGCAACTGGTCCGCGAGCTGTTCCCGGCCGCGCCGCTGAAGTACATGCCGCCGACCAAGCACATGACCGGCAACGTGTTCGCCGGCTACCTGCTTGATGCGTTCTTCAACCTGTGCGGGCTGATGACCGATCAGTCGATCTTGCTGATCGGCATGATGACCGAGGGCATCCACACCCCGTTCCTGTCCGACCGGGATCTCGCGATCGAGAACGTGCGCTATGTGCGCGACGCGGCGGGGCGGCTCGGCGAGAGTTTCCGCCCGGCACCCGGCGGCTTCATCGAACGGCGCGCCAGCGAGGTGCTCGGCGAGGCGGTGGCGCTGCTGCGGGACCTCTGCGACCACGGCCTGCTGAACGCCATCGCCGACGGGACATTCGGGGTCACCAGGCGCCCGGCCGACGGCGGCCGCGGCCTGGACGGGGTGATCGAGCGGGCCGACGGCTACGTCAATCCCGCGATGCAGCTGCTGGACGACGGGCCTCAGCCAGCGGCAGGCGACCCGCCCGCCGCAGCCCCGGGCGTGCTCGGAGCGCGGCGATGAGCGGCCAGGTCATCAGGCCTTACGGCGACACCACCGGCGACGGGCGGGTGCAGCTCTCGTTCACCCTGCCGGTCCCGTCCGGCGACGCCAGCCAGCGGGCCCGCGCTGAAGGCGCCGCACTGCAGCTCGCCGGCAAGATGGGCCTCGACCAGGCGATGGTGGTGCATGCCAAGGCGATCGGGCCCGACTTCACCTTCTTTATCGTCTACGGGCAGGTCCGGCACCTGATCGACCTGGCCGAGGTCACCGTGACCGAGCGGGAATACCCGCTGCTTTCCGCAACGGAGATCAACCTGCGGATCCGGTCCAGGCTCGGCCGCAAGCTGGTGATCATCGGCGCGTGCATCGGCACCGACGCGCACACCGTCGGCATCGACGCCATCCTGAACGTCAAGGGCCATGCCGGCGAGAAGGGCCTGGAGTACTACCGTGAGATGCGCGTGGTCAACCTTGGCTCGCAGGTGCCGGTGGCCGGGCTCGTCGCCAGGTCACAGGCGGAACAGGCGGATGCAGTGCTGGTCAGCCAGGTCGTCACGCAGCGGGACGCGCACCTGTCGAACTCGCGCGAGATGGCGGACGCCTTCGCCGCCGCCGCGCCAGGCCGGCCGCTGCTCGTGGTCGGCGGCCCGCGATTCGATCCGGGTACGGCCCTGGCGCTTGGCGTCGACAAGATCTTCGGCAGGGGAACGACGCCCCGGGATGTGGCCAGCTACCTGGTGCACGCGCTGGCGCCGGCCGGCCCTGCCGCCGGGCCCGCGGAAGGGAGCCAGGCATGACCCAGCCTGCCGAGCCTGGCAGACCGCGCCCCGGCCTGACCGTGACACACCGGCGCTACGTCCCGTATGGCCACGCCCACTATGGCGGCAACCTGGTGGACGGCGCCTACGTGCTCGGCCTGTTCGGCGACGTGGCGACCGAGGTGTCGATCCGGGCTGACCGGGACGAGGGCCTGTTCGCGTCCTACTCGGATGTTCAGTTCCGCGCCCCGGTGCTCGCCGGTGACGTGCTGGAGGTGACGGCGATCGTCACCCGGGCCGGGCGCCGCAGCCGCGGGCTTGATTTCGAGGCCCGGGTCGTCTGCCGCTCCGAGCCGGAGCGCGGGCCGTCGGCCGCACGGGTGCTCGACCAGCCCATCGTCGTGGTGACCGCCACGGGGACGGTAGTGGCCCCGCCGGCGGCCGGCCTTGACGTCCCGTGACCGCGACGACTGCGCAGCGCAAGGCTCGGGGAGTGTCGTCACGATCACGGGACAGCGGTCGTTATTCGGCGCCGAACTTCCTGATTTCCTCGAACTCGGCTTCGGTCAGGTCGCGCGGCACGTCATCGTTCGCGACCTTCGCGCTCTGCACGTAGTGCCGGATGGCCTCGACGATCTCGGGGTTGGCCAGCGTGGTGACATCCCCGACGTCGGCGAAATTCGAGATGGACGCGATGACCCGGCGCATGATCTTGCCTGACCGGGTCTTCGGCATGTCAGACACGATCCAGACGTTCTTCGGCCGGGCGATCTTGCCGATCTCGGTCTCGATTGCCCGGCTGACCTTGGCCCCCATCTCCTTGCTCGGCTCGTTGCCTGGCTTAAGCGAGACGTATACCTCGACCGCGCGGCCCCTGATGTCGTCCACGACCGGCACGGCCGCCGCCTCCGCGACCTCAGGGACCGTCAGGGCGGCCGACTCGATCTCCTTGGTGCCGAGCCGGTGACCGGCCACGTTGATGACGTCGTCGACGCGGCCCAGGATCCTGAAATAACCGTCGGCTGCCTCCACCGCGCCGTCGCCGGCGAAGTACGGCCAGCCGCGCCAGTCCTTGCTGTCCGGGTCCTTGTTGTACTTCGCGTAGTAGGTCTGCACGAACCGCTCGGGCTGGCCCCAGATGGTCTCGAAGATGCCCGGCCACGGGTTGCGGATGCAGATGTTGCCTGCCCGGCCGCTGCCGGCCGGGACCTCCTCGCCGTCCTCGTCGTAGATGACCGGGTAGATCCCGAGTGCCATGGGGCCGCAGCTGCCGGGCTTCATCGGCTTGAGCGCCGGCAGGGTACTGCCGAGGAAACCGCCGGTCTCGGTCTGCCACCAGGTGTCGACGATGACCGCATCGCCCTTGCCGACCTCGGAGTGGAACCAGCGCCATACCTCAGGCTCGATCGGCTCGCCCACCGTCGTCATGTGCTTGAAGTGATAGGAGTACTTCTTCGGCTCCTCAGGCCCTAGCTTGCGCAGCATCCGGATGGCCGTCGGGGAGGTGTGGAAGATGTTGACGCCGAGGTTCTCCGCGATCCGCCAGGGCCGGCCGGCATCGGGGTAGTTGGGCGTGCCCTCGTAAATCACGCTGGTGGTGCCCAGTGCGAGCGGGCCGTACACGATGTAGGAGTGGCCGGTGATCCAGCCGATGTCGGCCATGCACCAGTACACGTCGTCGGGATGAATGTCCTGGTAGTACCTGGACGTCCCGGCGACGTACGACAGGTACCCGCCGGTACTGTGCACGCAGCCCTTGGGGCGGCCGGTGGTGCCGCTGGTGTACATCAGGAACAGCGGCGCCTCGGCAGGCATCGACACCGGCTCGACGACCTGGCCCTGGTACTTGCCGAGCACCTCGTCGACGAAGAAGTCGCGGCCATCGACCATCGGGGTCTGCGATGCGTACTGCCCCGGATGCCGGCGCCAGACCAGGACCCTGTCGATCTCCTGGCCCTGCTTGAGCGCCTCTTCCAGCGCCTCGTCGGCCTTGGCCTTGTGATCGGTGAGGTCGCCGCTGCGGTAGTAGCCATCCATCGTGATCAGGACCCGGCTGCCCGAGTCGGCGATCCTGGTCCCGCACGCGTTGCCGCTGAACCCGCCGAAGACCTGCGAGTGGACGACCCCGAGCCGGGCGCAGGCCAGCATGGTGACCGGCAGCTCGGGGACCATCGGCATGTGCAGGGTGACCCGGTCGCCGGTCTTCAGCCCGGCGAAGTCACGCAGCACCGCGGCGAACTCGTTGACCCGGCGGTAGAGCTCGGAATAGCTGATCCGCTCCGTGTCCTCGGCCTCAGGCTCAGGCACCCAGATGATGGCGTCCTTGTCGGGGCGGGCCTGCGCGTGCCGGTCCACGCAGTTGTAGCTGGCATTCAGCTTGCCGCCGACGAACCACTTCCAGAACGGGGGGTCACTGGTGTCCAGCGTCGTGTGCCACGGCGCATCCCAGCTGAGCAGGTCCGCATACTCGGCGAAACAATCGGGGAAGCGGTCCTCGCTGAACCGCTCGAAGATGGCCGGGTCGGCGGCGTTGGCCTGCTCGACGAATTTCGCGGGGGGCAGGTAATACTCCTCCTCCCGCCAGTGCACGGCGATACTTGACTCGGAGACAATTGCCTCCGTCACCTGAGGTTCCGGATTTTCTGTCATTGCTCGTCCTCCAGCTGGAAGATGCACCCGGCAAGCGGGTAGGTAATGCGGTCGTCAAGCACGTGCACGCGAAACTGAAATATCTGGTGCGCGCGGGGCACCAGGCCAGACGCCGGGCAGGCAATCACGCACGGCGCAGCGTGCCGCCGCCGACGCCTGCCCACGCCTGCCACTCTGCCCTTGCCCGCTGAGTCGGTCAATGGTATCGCCGCCGGACAAGGCGGAACAGTTCCCGCCAAGCTGCCGCCGCGGGCACCAGCGGGTCGGGCGGGAACAGCGGGTTGACATCATCGCGATCGACGGTATGTTGCTACCCAGTCCAGCACCGGGCCAGCTGGCCGGGCCATCAGCGGTCCTGGCTGCGCGGTGACACGCGGCTGATCGCAGCGATCGGCCGGTGCCATGCGAGCGCGGCTGGGGGCCGCCGCGGCCCCGGCGGGGCGGGGGGGTTGGACCCAGGAGGGGCCCGGGCACCCAGTAGACAACGGAGGACGAGCCTGTTGCCGACAGGACGGACTCCGGTCCGAAGGGATGCCCGGGCGCTCTTCCGAGCGGCCGGGCTGGCCGGCTACCCGCATCACCTATCCTTTCAGCACCACCCGCTAATCCCGGTGCAGCACACGCTGAGGCAGGAATATTGACAGCGACCGACCGGCCAGAATCGCCACATGCGCGCCGCGTGGCCGTCATCATTCCGACATACGATGAGCGCGAGAACCTGGAGTCGATCTCGGCCCGGGTGCGCAGCGCTGTCCCCGGCGCTGAACTGCTGGTGGTTGACGACAACAGCCCGGACGGCACCGGTGAGCTTGCCGACAAGCTGGCCGCTGGCGACTCTCATATTCACGTGCTGCACCGGCCAGGGAAGGCCGGCCTCGGAGCGGCCTACATCGCGGGCTTCAGCTGGGCGCTTGAGCGCGGCTACGACGCCATGGTCGAAATGGACGCCGACGGATCGCATCAGCCCGAGGAGCTACCGCGGCTGCTTGAGGCGCTGGACGCCGGCGCCGACGTTGTTATCGGGTCACGCTGGGTGCGCGGGGGAACGGTGCGCAACTGGCCGAAGTCGCGTGAGTTCCTGTCCCGCGGCGCTAACGCCTATGCGCGGATCATGCTGGGCATCGGAGTCAGGGATGCCACCGGCGGGTTCCGCGTCTACCGCGCCGAGACGCTGCGCAAGATCGCCCTGGATCAGGTGCTGTCCCAGGGCTACTGCTTCCAGATCGATCTCACGCTGCGGGCCATCACGGCCGGGCTGACCGTCACCGAGGTGCCGATCACCTTCACCGACCGCACCCGGGGCACCAGCAAGATGGGCCGGGCGATCGTCGGTGAGGCCTTCCTGCGGGTCGCCCAGTGGGGCATCACGCGCAGGCTGGGCGGTGGCCGTAAGGCCCGGCCGGGGACCTCCTGCTAGCAGGAGACCAGCGCACGGGGCGAGCCGCCGGCCGGTTAGCAAGGCGTCCGGCGGCTGGCGCCAGCGAGCCGTTATCTGGCTTATGCGCTCTTGCGCTGGCGGGGCGAGTGCGAGCTGGCCTGATCGCGGCCATCCGCGCCGCGTTTTCCCCTGATCACGGCCAGCCGCTCGGCCAGCACTTCCTCGAGGTCAGCCATGCTGCGCCGCTCCATCAGCATGTCCCAGTGGCTCCGCGGCGGCTTGGCCTTCTTCGGCGCGGGCATGTCCCCGGTCGCGGTGAGCGCGAGCGAACCACAAACCCGGCACTCCCAGTTCACCGGTATCTCTGCTTCTGCCGAGAATGGGACGGTGAAGCGATGGCCCTTCGGGCAGTCGAAAGCCACCTCCTGACGCGGGGCCAGATCGGTGTTACGGTCGTTCTCATAGCTCGTGGCCCCGAGCCGGGTACCGCGAAGTGCGCGTTCGGCCATAGATCTGTTGCCTCCCAGCCGCTCAGCCGTCCCTGTTGACAACGGTGAGTACCCGGACAAGATTCCCCTGATAACCGGATTCCAACCCCTCTGCGGCCCGGCGGATCTCCGAAACGGCTCATCCGGCTCCGCGCGGGTGCCATTGGCCACGTTCCGTGAGCACATCGCGCAGCAGGTCGGTCTTGTCGGTCATGATGCCGTCCACTCCGAGATCAAGGAGGCGGACCATGCCTGCTCGGTCGTTCACGGTCCACACGTGCACCGCGAGGCCCGCGGCATGGGCGTGCCGCAGGAACGACGGTGTCGCGATCCGGATGGGCACCTGAGTGCAGCGCACCGACAGCCGGGCGCACCGGGCCGCCAGGGCCCGGTGCGGCACGGCGAGCCGGATAGCCGCGATCCCCACCGGAGAGGTCGACATGCAGACGGGCCGGCCCAGGGCCCGCCTGGCGGCAGCCAGCCTGAGGCCCGAGAACGAGGTCACGCAGACCCGGTCCCAGGTGGCGGTCCTGTCCAGCACATCAGCGAGCGGCCGCACTGCGGGCGCGTCCTTGACGTCGATGTTGAAGCGGACGTCCGGCCAGGCGGCCAGCAGGTCCTCGAGCACCGGGATCGGGTCGCTGCCGCCGATGCGGGCCGCCGCGACGTCACGATGCGGCAGCTCCGCGATCCGCCCGGAGATATCGGTCACCCGCTCAAGCGTCCGGTCGTGGAATGCCACGAGCACGCCATCCGCGGTCGCATGCACGTCTGTCTCCAGGTAGGCGTAGCCCAGCCCGACGGCGTGCTCGAAAGCGCGCCAGGTGTTCTCGGGGAAGAGCTGCGCCGCACCGCCACGGTGCGCGAACGCATGCGGCCTGGGACGATCAAGGAATCCGGGCGCCACGGCCTCAGTATGCCGAACAAGGTCCGGCCTGCCGGGCAGGCGCGCGGCCGGTCCGCGGCGGGTTCCCAGGCTGCCATCGGGCCGCCAGCCTGCCGGTCAGGCGCGCTGCCATGCCCTCCGGCGGGTTTCCGCGATGGCGATGGCGGCCGCGGCGGCGACGTTGAGCGAGCCGACCCGGCCTGGCTGCGGGATGTAGGCGACCACGTCAGCGGCGGCGAGCAGGGCAGCCGAGCAGCCCCGGTCCTCGTGGCCAAGGGCCAGGCAGATGTCACCGTCCAGCGGCGCCTCATGCAGCGGGACCGCAGCGGCGGTGAGCTCGATCGCGACCACGGTGAAGCCGGCCGCGCGGGCGGCGTCCGCCGCCGCGGCCGCGCTGGCCGGCTCGCGCTCCAGCATCACGAAGCGCTCGGTGCCCAGGGACGTCTTGCGGGCCGCCGGGTGCCCGGGTGCCGCGGTGGCACCGCAGAGCCAGGCGCGCTCGACACCGAGGGCGGCAGCGGTCCTGATGATCGACCCGACATTGAACGGCTGGCTCACCGAGTCGAGCAGCAGGGCAATCCTGGTCTCGGCCCGGCGCCGCCAGGACCTGTTCAGCCGTTTGACATCCGTCGGCCCCAGCTGGCGGGGGCCAGCAGCGCCGGTCACCGGCCGGTCCGCAGGACGCGGTACCCGGCCCGGGCCGCGACCCGCTCGGTGGGCCAGCCGGACTCGGCCAGCCACCGCTGCAGCGAGTCGGACCCGAGATTGCGCTGCACTACCAGGTATGCGCGGCCCCCCGGCGCGAGCCTGCCCAGCCACCCGGTGAGCAGTTCGCGCAGCGCGGGCTTACCGATCCTGATCGGCGGGTTGGACCAGATCAGCTGGAACTGGCCAGGTACCGACGGATCGCCGGGTGCGGCGGGGCGGACGCAGCCCAGGCCGGCCCGCGCGGCATTGCGAGCGCAGAGCGCGAGCGCGCGGCGGTTGACGTCGACCGCCCAGACGCATGACCCGGGGGAGCGGGCCGCCATCACGAGCGCCAGCGGCCCGTAGCCACAGCCGAGGTCGAGCAGCTGGCCCGCCACGGGCGGCGCCGGGGCTGTCTCAAGCAGCAGCCGGGTTCCCGGATCCAGCCTGCCCGGCGAGAACACGCCGGAGTCGGTCTCCAGCTCCAGCTGCAGGTCGGCCAGCACGAGGTGGACGGTACCCGGCCGGCGAGGCGCTGCCGGGTGCTCGGCAAAATACTGCTGGCCCACCGGGCGGGCTGCCGTTTACCAGGACTGCGGCTGAGCGGGCGCTGGGCTCGCCTGCTGCGCGCCTTGCTCCGCCTGCAGCGCGGGGTTGATGTACGCGCGGGTCATCCAGCGCTCCACCACGAACGTCAGCACCGGGATGGTCCCGGCGAGCAGCAGCACCACCGTCGGGGCAATGGCCAGCCGCAGCCGCCGGGCCAGCACGTAAGCAGTGACCAGATAGATCAGGTACAGGATCCCGTGCGTGGTGCCCACGTAGTTCACCACGGCGTTGTCGTGAGCGAACACCTGCAGCGGGATCCCGACGAAGCACAAGATCATCAGTACCACGCCGGTCACGTAGGCCATCACGCGGTAACGGAGCACGTCAGCGCGCACCGGAGTACCTCCTCAGCAAAATCGCCGTCAGCAAATCGCCGCAGTGCGGTGGCGGCGGCTAACGCAGCCCGTGCCATCGTCCGTGGCCCTTCACCTGCTCGTTCAGCCGGGCGAGGTACGCGTTGTAGGCGGCAAGCTCCGGATCTTCTTCTTCCGACGCGGCGCCGCCGGCCGGATCTCCAGTCCCGCGCGGCGCCGCAACGCCAGCCGGCAGCTGGACAGCCCCGGCTGCGCCGCCCGCCTCGGTCTTCGGCCTCAGCTCATCCAGGATGGTCTTAGCCCAGAACACCAGGCCGAACACCGCGAAGACCGGCCACTCGAACGTATAAGCCCAGCTGAGCGCGTTGCCTGCCTCCGCCCGGCGGAACTGCCAGTCACCGAGCCAGAGCATCCCGAGCACGGCCGCGACGGTGAACGCATGCCAGCCTAGCCACCTGGGTGCGAACAGGAAGTGCCACCGCGGCTTGGGCTTGGCGCTTGGCATGGTCAGAGCCTAGCGCCGGATGCGACCTGCCGCAGCGCGGGACATTACGGGCAGCCGCCTGCCGTTACCACCAGATACCAGCGAGTCAATGCCGGGCTAACCGGGCTGGTCAGTGATAATCAGAGGCATGTCTCTTGCGGACCTTATCTCCGGGCGCACCGGACTGGCCGGGCGGCTGCCCGGCCGGATCGAGGAACTGCGCGGCCCGGTCAGGGGAATCATCGTGCTGCCCAGGCACCTGTCGTGGCCAGGGCTGCGCGAGTGCGACGTCACGGACGACAGCACCAGGCGGAGCATGTACGGGATCGTGCTGACCCAGGGCAGGCGCAATGACGTCGCCCGCTTCCTCAATGCCCGGCTGCTCGCCCAGGACTGGCCGCTGATCAGGACCTCGCTCGACCCCAAGCTCCGCCGCTGGTGCGAGCGCAGGTTCGCGCTGCGCGCCGCCAGCGAGGCGCGGCAGCCACTCCGCCAGCCCTGAGCTGGGCCCGGCAGGCAGGCGCCGTATGCGATGGTATCTGCATGCGCAAATTCGTCATCATGGGCGTCCAGGGCAGCGGCAAGGGCACCCAGTCCGCCATGCTCGCGTCCGACTTCGATCTCGTGCACATCAGCGTCGGTGAGATCTTCCGCTGGAATGTCCTGCAGCACACCAAGGTGGGCGCCCAGGTGCGGCGGACCATGGCCGCGGGGGAGCTGGTCGGTGACGACCTGGTCGAAGGGATCGTCAAGGACCGCCTTGCCCAGCACGACTGGAACTACGGGTTCATCATCGACGGCTTCCCCCGTAACGAGCGGCAGGCGGAGTTCTTCCTGGAGAGCTACGACATCGACGGGGTCATCCACCTGGACATGCCCGACAGCGAGGTCCGCCGCCGTGTCCTCGCGCGGCGGCTCTGCTCCGGCTGCGGCATGGACTACAACCTGCTGGCCAGCACCCCGGAGGTGCCGGGCAAGTGCGACGTGTGCGGGGGTGAGCTCGTCTCCAGGGAAGACGACACCGAGGAAGC